>Ga0116126_1000444_pt1 | contig 31164 bp, 22 predicted proteins | sample June2015DPH_16_5_FD_89730 | JGI IMG/M metagenome (GOLD analysis project Ga0116126, IMG submission 89730) | Peatland microbial communities from SPRUCE experiment site at the Marcell Experimental Forest, Minnesota, USA - June2015DPH_16_40 | ecosystem: Environmental > Terrestrial > Soil > Wetlands...
TCGGTCTCGAAATCGGGCGCTTCCGGATGTTTCTCGGGGTAGCCGGCGCAGCCGAGGCTGAATTTTTCCGCGAAATGTTTGCGGAGGTGGCGGATGAGGTCGACGGCGTTCTTGAAATCGGGAAACCAGCCTTCGGGCGGTTCGGGTTGGTTGCCGGGCCGGTCACCGCGCAGGGCGAGGACGTTTTCGATGCCGTGTTTAGCGAAATTCTCCAGAACGTCGTTGATGTCCTTCAACGTTTGCCCAACGCAGGTGAAATGGGCCATCGCTTCGAGCTTGAATTGGTTTTTGATCTTGAGCGTGACCTCCAGCGTGCGGGCGCGGGTGCTGCCACCGGCGCCGTAGGTGCACGTGGCGAACGTTGGACGCAACTCATGCAGGCGCGAGAGTGTTTCCAGGAGATTGGCCATTGCCTCGTCAGTCCTGGGCGGGAAGAATTCGAAGGAGACCGTCGGCCTCGTGGTCTTGAGGATGTCGCTGATTTTCATGGATGTTTGGCAAGCGGGCCGCTCGCCCTACAATTCACGCGTCGGAGAACTCTTTGTGGAAGGCCGATTTTTTGTAATCGCGGGCGACGCGGTCGAGGATGCGGTCGCGATGGTCGATCAGGCGTTTCGGCTGGCGCGGTTTGAAGTGATCGAGCGCGTAGGCGGTGATCAACGGCAGGGCGATGGTCGAGTCCACGTAGCAGACGACCGCATCGGGCAGTTTGGTGGGGTCGACCTTGCCCCAGCTTACCGCCTCGGACGGCGTCGCGCCGGAGAGGCCGCCCGTATCGGGGCGGGCGTCGGTGAATTGGAGATAATAATCGTGTCCCTTGTCGTCGAGGCCGAGGACCTCCTGAATCTGCGGCTCGGTTTGAAGCATGAAATTCTTGGGGGACCCACCGCCGAGAATGAACACGCCGGAGGTGCGCCCGTTGCGCTTGGCGTCGTAAACGATGCCGGTGGTCTGATTGACATCGCGGTTCACGTCGAACTGCAATTGGTAGCCGGCCAGGCTCATGGCGGCAACGTTCATGCCGATGGAACTGTCGCCCGGGCTGCTGGTGAAACAGGGGACACCGTATTGGTAGGCGACGGAGATGAGCGAAGTGTCTTTGAGGCCGAGTTTGCGCTCGCGTTGGCGGACGTATTTTCCCAGCAGGTAGTGAAACTCGTCGGTGCCCATGGAACGCTGGAATTCCGGCCCGCGGATGACCTGGCAGATGAAGGCGTCGGTGTCGAGCAGCACGGAGTAATCGAAGAGGATGTCGTAGATGCGGATGATGTTGCGTTTGCGCAGTTCGACGTCGTCGAGAAACGGCGAGGCGCGGTACAGCTTCAGGTCGAGTCCGTAATGAATGTCGTGATAGAGGTTGGCGCCCGTGGTGACGATCCAGTCGATGAACCCCGCTTTGATGAGGGGGATCAGGCAGGACTTGCCGAGGCCGGCGGGCACGAGCGCGCCGGTGAGGGTGAAGCCGACCAGCCCATTACGCGGGAGCATCTTCCGGGTGAACAGTTCGCAGCCTTCGCGGAGACGGGCGGCGTTGTAGGCCTGGAAGGTGTCGGCGACAAGTTGGGAGGCCCGTGTACCTCGGGCAACGGGCCGGGGATCGAGGCGCGAAAAACGGCGGAACTTGCTGGCCTGTTTCATATGATCGAGATTTTTCTTCGTGCAAACATCCCGGCGAGCCGATAGAATTAACAACCGCGTTAACTTTTGCAACCTATTTAGGAGACACACTCCATGGAGCCACGAGAGATTCGTATTGGTCACAGCCCCGACCCGGATGACGCATTCATGTTCTATGCGTTGACCCACGGCAAACTCGACACGGCGGGTCTGACATTCAAGCACGTCATCCAGGACATCGAGAGCTTGAACCATCTGGCCGTGGAGGGCGAATTGGAGGTAACGGCGCTCAGCGTACACGCGTACGGTTACGTGATGGACAAATACGCGTTGGCGGGGAGCGGCGGGAGCTTCGGGGACAAGTGCGGGCCGATCGTGGTGGCGCGAAAGCCGATGGACGTGGGGGAACTGGCCGATGACCGCATCGCCGTGCCCGGCACGATGACCAGCGCCTACCTGCTGCTGAAACTGCTGTTAATGAATTTCAGGTTCGAGGTGGTGCCGTTCGATCGGATCATGGAAGTGGTCAAGAATGGCGAATTGGACGCGGGATTGTTGATTCATGAGGGGCAGATCACGTACCAGCGGATGGGGCTGCACAAGATCGTCGATCTGGGTGAGTGGTGGTATGCGGACACGGGGTTGCCGACGCCGCTCGGCGTGAACGCCGTGCGCAAGGACCTCGGCAAACAGTTGATGCGGAAGATTTCGGAGTTGCTGACGGCGAGCATCGGTTACGCGTTGGAGCATCGCGACGAAGCGGTCGCGTACGCCCGGGAATTTGGTCGTGGCATGGACGCTGCTATGACGGATCGGTTCGTGGGCATGTATGTCAACCCGCTTACATTGGACATGGGGATGAAAGGCCGCGAAGCCATCGCACTGTTACTGACCCGCGCCTATCACGCGGCGCTGGTGCCGCGCCCTGTGAATCTGGAGTTTGTCGAGTGATGGAGCAGGACGGAAGCTACGAAGGGCGCGGCGCGTGAAGCCAGGCCGGCGCGTTTCCGTCCTATGCCGGGCGGTGTTTCTGTTGCTGGCGGCAACACCTGTCTGCCGCGGGGCCTGGGATTTCACAGCCCCTGGTGAACCGAACCGCAACTGGGGCGCTACCGTTGCGAGCGGCGTGGAGTATGACGACAATTTCAACTCGACCGAGTTCAATCGACAGTCAGGCTATCGTCTGACTTCGGATCTGACGCTGCGCGCAAGGGTAGTTGGGGAACGTTCGCTTCTAAACGGGGTATACGATTACGGGGTTCTTTACCCGAATTATCTCCACTTGGGCGGAGTGAGCCAGAGTCACAACCTGAACGCTTCCGCGACTTACGCTGTCAACCCGCGGTTGTTTTTGTCTTTGAACGAGAACTTTGTCGATTCGGTCCAACCACAACTGGTACAGACGATTGCCAAGGTGCCCGTCACGATTGTTCAGGCGGGCACTTACATGTATGACTTCGTCGGGGCCAGCGCGAGTTACTCATTGACACGGCGTTGGACCATGTCGTGCGCGGGAAATTGGGACATCTGGAGGTATCAGGAAACCGTGTACGCGACCAACAATGACCACGAGGATTACTCGGTGACGCTTTCCGCGCTGTACTCCCTGGATCCGCGGACGGTTGTGGGGGTGAATTATCAATATGCGGCGGATACGTACACTCACCCCGGCCCCGAGAACAGTCTGAACGGCGATGCAAACACCGGGTATCTATCCCTGACGCGCCAGTTTAATCCGAAGTTGTCACTGGCCCTCAATGGCGGCTATACCGTGCGCACCTCGGGGGACGGCACGAGCAGCACCGGCCCGTCCGCGTACGGCGCCCTCGTTTACAACTATGGCCCCCTGAGTACGATCACGCTTACCGCTGCCCAAACATTAAACGCGGCCAGCGTCGCAGGTACGCGAAGTTTCAGCGCGCAAGAGAACACGAGCTTTAACCTGCAGGTGAACCATCGGATTACGGTCCGGTTGCACACCATAATCGAAGGTTCGTACGTCTACAGCACCTTCACCTTACCGGTGGTTGGACAGACGCTGGTGCCACAGAATGTGTCACCAATTGAACAGTCCATGGTCGGGCATTGGGGCATCGGCTATGATTTCAGGCAGTGGGTGTCTGCGACACTGGATTATTACTACAGCAGACTCATTTCATCGGACGTGAATTTGGCTCAACCGTATTCCCGAGACACAGTCAGCGTGAGGGTAGTGCTGGCATACTGATGAGTGAATGAAAACGGCGCCTTTCGGCACGGGAAATGCGTATATTGCGGGTATGGAAGAACGGCCAAGATATGATCGTATCAGCCAGATTCACAACGTATTCCCAATTGCGGAGGTGACCCTTGACTTTTCACTTGCCTGTAGGCTGAAGTTGGTGTTTAGTGCACGGACTTTACAAGTTGACTGATGGATACGACTCAACCATCTGCTGAGACGCGGCTTCATTTTCTGGACTATTGGCGCGTCATAAGAACCCGCAAGGTGATTTTGTTTCTGGTTTTCTTGCTGGTTGTTCTAACTGTTTTCACTCTAACCCTTTTTCAGCCAAAGATTTACATGGCGTCGGCCCGGATCAAAGTCGAACCGGAGAGGCCGACGGTGCAACTGAACGGCGGGACGGAAATGCCGCTTTACGACCCGTATTTCCTGCAAACCCAGTTCGAAATCCTCTCGTCCCAGAAGATTCTGTATCCGGTAGTCGAGCGGCTCAATCTGCAGCAGCACTGGGGAGCCGACATCAAATTGCCCATGGACATGGCGTTCAGACGGCTCAAGGGGCAAGTGGGTATTCGACGCTACCGTGACACGTCGCTCATTGAAATCACCGTGTATGACCACGAGGCAGCGCTGGCGGCCGAGATTGCCAATACGATTGCTGATTACTATAAAGACGAGCGGCTGGAGGTAAGGCGCGAAGATACCCAGAAGGGGATCGACAAGCTGCGCGACGAGGTGGCGCAGCAGGAGGAACGGGTTCGCCAGGCGCAAAACAAGGTCGAGAAGTACCGCAAGGACTTGGGGGTGCCGGTAATCAAGGAGAACAAGCTAAACGACCAGACGCTCCAGCAATTGGAAACCAAGTTGACCGAGGCCCGCAATGACACGGCCGGACTTCAGGAAGAACTGACTGAAGTCGAAAAATTGACCCCCCGACAGCTCCGTGGCGCCGTCACGAGGTTGATTAGCGACCCCACGATCCAGAATCTTCTGCAAAACCTGACTGATGCCGAAACACACTTGGAGACCGTCAAGGAAGATTACGGTCCGGAGCACCCGACAGTCCTGGCATTGATCGCCACACGCGACAAACTGCTGGATCAACTCAATGAGCGTCTGGAGGGCATCAAGGCGGGCATCGCCATTGAGTACGCGGTTGCCAAGGCCCATGTCGATGACCTGCAAAAGCAACTCGACGACGCCCAGAACGCCGACCTCGTCTTGCAAAGTGAAAAGTATCTCCCGTTCCGGAATGCCCAGCGCGCGGAGGAGTTGGAGGAGAAACTGTACGACGGTCTCAAAGCGCGCATGCAAGAAGCCACGGTTGAAATGGAATTGCCGCGCAGCCCGGTGGAAGTGATTGACCACGCCGAGACGCCCCTGCCCCAGATGTACGTTCGCCCCAACATTTGGTTGAACGTTTCCATGGGAGCAGCCGCCGGCTTGGTGATTGGCGTGGCCCTGGCGTTCTTCATTGAGTTCCTCGACACCAGCATCAAGCGGATCGAGGACATCGAGAAGTACCTGGGCCTGCCGGTCCTGGGAGTCGTCGGACAACAGGCCGGCTTGCTCCATCGCGGCAACGTTTCCATGTCCCACCTCGAGGCGTACCGTATGTTGCGCACGAACATCGAATTCGCCAAGCCCGAGGGCGCACCCACGTCGTTCTGCGTGCTCAGCGCGGGTGCGGGAGAAGGCAAATCCTTTACCATCGCCAATCTGGCTTTTGTCTACGCTCAACATGGGGCTCGCGTTCTCGTGGTTGACAGCGACCTGCGTCGTCCGGCGGTTCATGAACATCTGGGGGTCACCAACAATATCGGCTTGGCCGATTATCTCGGCGGAGCCAAGAGCGTTCAGGACATAATCCAGCCGACGGAAACCCCGAACCTCTGGCTGATCGCGGCGGGGGGCGGTTCCTCGGCTCGCGCGGCCCTGCATTTGTTGACCTCGCAGCGGATGGCGGAACTCATTCGTCAGGTCGTGCAACAATTTGACGTGGTCATTTACGATACGCCGCCCATCCTTGGCGTCAGCGACGCTGCGGTCATGACCCGAGAAGTCGGGATGTCGGTTCTCGTGGTCCAGCACCGCCGTTACCCGCGGAACATGGCCCGCCGCGCCGTGCAGGTCATTCAGAATGCCGGTGGCAAGCTGCTCGGATGCGTGGTCAACAACGTACAACTCGGCCACGATGAGACCTACTACTACTATCACGACCACTATCATGACCAACTCGAGTTCGCCCAACATTCCCGCGAACTCCGCGAGAAAAAGCAGGTCGCAGCCGCCAAACCATCGGGCGGTGACGAGATTGACCTGTCTGGAAAGTATTGAGAGAGATCGATTGGCCGGGGTCCATATTGGCGATCCAATTATGGACAGCATCGTGGTATGATTGACTTCATGAATTCGACCCGACAGATCGATCGATGCGCGCGGGGTGGCTGGTTGATAACGCTGGTCGCCGTCCTCGGCTTGTGTGCCGGCTGCAGTACCGTTAGCGACCTGCTCGGCTGGTCGAACCCGCCGAAGACGAATGCCAAGACAACCGCGCCTAAGGCCGCTGTGGCCGCAAGCGACGAAGAAATCTCTGGCAGACTCCGCGCGGGAGACGAGCTCAGCATCCGTGTCGACGCCGGCGCGCCGACCGGCCAGACGCCCACACCCTCCGATGTGATCATTGACGACCAGGGAAATATCGAGCTGCCGCTGGTGGGGCAGATCAAGGCCGCCGGTCTTACCACAAGTGAACTCGCCGAACACATTCAGTCCAACTATGTGCCCCGCTACTACGTGCGGTGCACCGCCTCCGTCCTCGTTGCCCAGCGTTACTTTTATGTCGGCGGCGAAGTTAAGAGTCCCGGGCGTTTCCTCTGGAGCGAGGACACGACCCTCATGAAGGCCATCAACACGGCCAGCGGATTCACGGACTACGCGAATCGAAGCAAGGTGCAACTGGCTCGCGGGAAAGAGCCTCTGCAGATTTTTAATTGCGAGGAACTGATGCGCAATCCGGCCAAGGACGTCCCGATTCGCCCCGGCGACACCGTTACGGTGCCTCGCAGCGTGTTCTAGACGATCAACTGTCGGTTTGGCCGGTCAACAGGAGGAGCCGCAGCTACGGGTACGGTGAGCCACCGCCTTGGTAACCCCAATGTCCGCGCTGTCTGGACGGGACCACAGTCTCCGGTGGGGCACGTTTGCCAGGTCACCATCGTTGTTCTCAGCCTGTTGATCCTGGTGTTTGCCCCGTTGGCGTTTGGGGCGGTTCGGCTCTGGTCGCTTGGTCCGGTCTTCCTCGCCATCGAAGTGGCGAGTGTGCTGTGGATTGTCCGCATTCTCAACGCCCGGGAAATCCCGGTGGTGTTCTCGACGATTGGTCCCCCCGTCGTCATCCTGGCGGCGTATGGCGTCATTCGATACGGTTTGAGCGAGATCGAGCCGGTCGCCAGCGCGCCAATGATGCTGTGGCTCGCGGCTGCGCTCCTGTTTTTTCTGATCCTCAACAACTTCCGGCATCGCTGGCATATCACGGCGTTGCTATGGGTGCTGGTCGGCACGGGCACATTGATTGCCCTCTACGCGGTGTGGCAGGCAATCACGGGTTCATCGTTCGTATGGGCGTTTCCCCAATATGAGCGGTATCTGGGCAGCGCCAGTGGCACGTTCATTCGCCCGAACCATGGCGCGGCCTACTTGGAGATGGTTTTCCCGATCGCCGCTGCCACCTGTCTTTTCTCCCGTCGGCGTTTTGAACAAAAGGTGACCATCGCCATTGCGTGCTTGCTCATGGGCGCGGCCTTGTTGCTGGTCGCCGCCCCTAACGGCTGGCTGGGGTGGCTGGCCAGCATGATCGTTCTGCTGGTGTACATCATCAAACGCGGCGGCAAGAAGTCGCGCTGGCTGATGGTCGGGGTGGGGCTGCTGGGGTTGTTGTTGGTCGTTGCGCTGATCGGTCTTCTGGCATCAGACGCATCGGAGCGCGGGTTCACAACGACCGAACGCCAATATCGGGGGGCGTTGTGGCATGCCGCCTGGCAAATGGCACGCGGCAACCTGTTCCTGGGAGTTGGGCCGGGCATGTTTCGTTGGCTGTACCCGGTCCAACGGACCGTGCAGGGAGTGGTGGACACGCCGGAGAATGAGTACTGGAGCGCGTTCACGGAATGCGGACTGATCGGTTTCGTGCTGGCCTTGTGGGTCCTCGTGGCTTTTGTGATCGCCACCATCCAAATCCTGTCGGTGCGGGCGTCGCGTTATTCCGCTTCCACTCCGTCAAACCGCTACGCCTTCGCCGTCGGCGGACTGGCGGCGGTCGTGGCCGTCGCGATCGGCGCCATTTTCGATTCGAGCCTCCACGCGCCCGCCAATTTGCTTACGCTGGTCGCCATCCTGGCGACAACACTTACCTGCGGCGTCCACCCCAGCGGGAAGGTTGATGAGGACGAGGCGTTGCCGGGCCGGTACGCGCCCCTCGCGGTCAAGGGGGTGAACAAGGTCACGCTGGCCGCGTCGTTGGCGATCGTGGTGCTGCTGCTGGCGTCGCGATTGCGCAAGAGTTACCCGTCCGATTTCTATTTGCGGTTGGCCCGGCATGCGGAGGACTCACTGGACTGGGACACTGCCCGGGAGCGATCCCTGCAGGCTTGGAAGTGTGACCGCCGCAATTTCGAAGTCACCACCGCCATGGGCGATTTGCTGAGCGCGCGGGCCACGTGGAACATGGCGCAGCGTGAGAAACTACTGACCGAGGCGCTTACCTGGTATGAGCGCGCCTTCACAGCCAATCCGTACGCGATGGATGTCCAGGTCAAAATCGGACGCGTGTACGACGCGCTGGGCAAGCGGGAGCTCGCCGAGGAACGCTACCGCCGCGCCGTTCAGGCCGACCCTCAGAATGCGTCCTACCACGCCCAGCTTGGGCTGCACGATCAGCGCTGGGGGCAGACCGAGGAAGCCGTTGCCAGTTTTGCGCGCGCCTACGATCTGGGCGGCGACGACCCGCTGCCGGAGGCCGAGTTGCGGCGGTTGGGTAAACTGGAGCCATGAGCCTGTCACCCGGCACGATGCGTCGGCTGGCGGAGATTGTCGGCGCGGGGAACCTCCAGCATTCGGCCGAAGAACGCATTGCCTACAGCTACGACGCGACCGCCATGCTGGCGCGGCAGCCCGAAGCCATCGTCTTCGTCGAGTCGGCGCAACAGGTTTCCGAAGTGCTGAAACTCGCGAACGCGGATGGCTTCAAGGTCGTCCCGCGCGGTAGCGGCACCAATCTTAGTGGCGGCACGATCCCCGTGGAGAATTGTATCGTGCTCGTCACGGTAAAGCTGGACAAGATTCTGGAGATCGATCCGCGCAATCTTACGGCGCTCGTCCAGCCGGGCGTGTTGACGGAGAGGATTGATGAAGCTGTGGCGGCGCACGGGTTGTTTTATCCGCCGGATCCCGGCTCCATGAAGGTTTCGACCATTGGCGGCAACGTTGCTGAGAACTCCGGCGGGTTGCGCGGCTTGAAATACGGCGTCACGCGCGATTACGTGCTCGGCTTGGAGGTGGTGTTGCCCACGGGCGAACTCCTGCGCTGCGGCACCAAATGCGTGAAAGACGTGGCGGGATACTCGGTCAAAGACCTGTTCATCGGCAGCGAAGGCACGCTCGGTATCGTCACGGAGATTCTACTCAAATTGCTGCCTCGTCCCGCGGCCCGCAAGACCATGCTCGCCACATTCCCGTCGATGACCGATGCCGCGGAAACCGTCAGCGCGATCATCGCGGCCCGGATTATTCCTTGCACGCTCGAGTTTCTCGACCGCACCACGATTCATTGCGTCGAAGACTACGCAAAAGTCGGTTTGCCGCTCGACGCCGAAGCCGTTCTGCTCATGGAAACCGACGGACATCCCGCCGTTGTCGAAGACGAAGCCGAGCGCATGATCGACATGGCGAAACAGCATCGCGCCCGCGACGTGCGCATCGCCGGAGACGCGGCTGAAGCCGACAGGCTCACCTCGGCCCGGCGCGCGGCGTTCAGCGCGCTCGCCCGCGTGTCGCCGACGACGATTCTCGAAGACGCCACCGTCCCGCGCAGTGAATTGGCGACGATGATCGCGTACATCCAACAGACGGCGGAGAAATACAAACTCAAGATCGGCACGTTTGGCCACTTCGGAGACGGGAATTTGCACCCGACGTTCCTCTGCGATGAACGTAACCACGAAGAAATCGAGCGCGTCCATGCCGCCTTCCGTGAAATCTTTGAGAAAGCCATTGTTCTTGGCGGCACGATCACCGGCGAACATGGCGTTGGCCTGGCCAAGAAGGAATTCCTGGAAAAGTTTGCCGGCAAGACCAGCCTCGACGTGATGCGCATCCTCAAGCACACGATGGATCCCCAGAATGTCCTCAACCCCGGCAAGATCTTCGATTGAGCCAAGGTTGCTGAGGCAACTCGACTACTCGGTCCTGCAGCAGTGCATTCACTGCGGGATGTGTTTGCCAACTTGTCCCACGTACGACGCGACGAAATACGAGACCAGCAGCCCGCGCGGACGGATCGCGTTGATGCGGGCGGTTGCCGACGGGAAGCTGGCGGCGGATTCGGCTCAGTTTGGTGATGAAATGTATTTTTGCCTCGGTTGTCTCGCCTGTGAAACGGCTTGTCCCGCCGGGGTCAACTACGCCGAGATGATCGAGTTCGCCCGCGCGGAGGTCGAACTCAGCGGCGCGAAGGCGAGCGTGAAGCGGAACTTCATACGCGCAGTCGCGCTTCGCTGGCTGTTCGCCAAACCGGGAAGGCTGCGCTTCGTCGCGAGGCTTCTGCGTTTCGATCAGACCATCGGCCTTTCGGGCTCGGCTGCCCGGCTGCTTCCAAGACAACTGCGTGAACTGCGGGCGATGCAGCCGAAGATTTGCGACAAGTTTTCCTGCCAGTTGATACGGGAAACCGAGTCGCCAACAACACCGGGTCGTTATCGCGTGGCGTTGCTCACCGGCTGCATGCAGGACGTGGCGTATTCAAATGTGAATCGGGATACGGTGGACGTATTGCTGGCAAATGGCTGTGAAGTGTTCACGCCGCGCAATCAGGTTTGTTGTGGGTCGTTGATGGGACACAACGGGGAATTGCGGCTCGCCAGGAGGCTTGCCCGCGAAAACCTCGAAGCGTTTCCGGTGGAGGAATTGGATGCGATCATTGTGAACAGCGCCGGTTGTGGTTCGTTCATGAAACGCTATGGAGAGCTGTTGCCGGATGATCCACGAGCGAAGATTTGGGATGAGAAGGTCTACGATATTCACGAATGGCTGGTGGAGATTGGAATCCAGCCGCCGCGTGAGGGTTGCGCTACGGGCACAACTGTAGCGCGTCTCGTCGGACTCGGCTTGCGGCCTACAAAGATACGCGTCACCTATCACGAGGCGTGTCATCTTGCGCACGGGCAGAAGATCTTCCAGCAGCCGCGGGAGTTATTGCGGGCCATTCCGGGTGTGGAACTCGTCGAGCTGACGGAGTCGACGTGGTGCTGCGGGTCCGCCGGGATTTACAACATCACGCAGCCGGAAATGAGCCTGACGTTGCTCGACCGAAAGATGAAACACATCGCCGCAACCGGCGCACAAATCGTGGCCACGGGCAACCCCGGTTGCATCGGGCAGATTCGTTACGGCGCACAGAGGCTTGGTTTGAAGGTGGAGGTCGTGCACCCGGTGACGCTGCTGGCTCGGGCGTATCGCGGGGATCTGTAGGCCGCAGGCTGATACACGGAGGCTGTCCGCCTTCGCCTGGCTACGGCGAGACAGCCTTCGCTTTACGCTCCGCTCCGAGCGAAGGCTGGCGGAGGGGGGAGGGATTCGAATCCGCCAAAGGCGGACAAGCCCTCTTAGGGCGCAGCTTTACGCGCCTCAGGCGGGCCTCGTTGGGGATATTTACGGCGCGGCCACACACGACCTTGACCGGATTTCAGAAACTTCTCTCGCGCCCTCGCAGCGGCATGGTCAGGAAACATTTCTACATGGAGGAGTGTGAATGTACCAATAATCTGCGAGCCCTTTGTTCGGTGGTTCCTATGCTCAATAAGTCTTCGCTTAAGGTTGTTTGTGATCCCCACGTACCTCTTACCAGTGCGTGTCCCCTCAAGAACGTAAACGGTAATCATGACGTGAAAGATGGCGGAGGGGGAGGGATTCGAACCCTCGATGGACCGTAGGCCCATACTGGTTTTCGAGACCAGCCCGATCAACCGCTCTGGCACCCCTCCATCAACGGCTTATAGAAATACGGCTCGGCTCACCTGGCAATCATTGGCCACCCGAGGCAGGGAACAGTGGCCGCCGGTTCACAAGTTGACTTATAGCAGCGGAGAAACTGCTTGGCAAGTCACGCGCATGGTCAACGGCCAGCGCATCCACGAAGCGTTCCCGACGAAGGAGGAAGCCGTGATGCGGGCTGTACAGGCTCGTTTCGATGATCAGGCTTTTGTTGCAGGGCGGGACGGGACGCTTGGAGCCGCCGGCCGTTGCGAGAGATCGGCGCACGATTTCCACGTCCTTCCCAACACCAGGAGCGTCTCGTGTTGGAGCGCCTTCTCTATCAGAGGAAACACGGTGCGTTCCTCCTCGTCGAAGTGGGCGCGACAGGCGTCCAAGACCGCCTGGAACCGAGCGCGGGCCTTCGGGAGATCCTTGATCGTTTCCACGTCCCTCAGGAGCCCATCGAGTTCCTGATGGTCGTGGTGCAGACGGGTGATCCGGTTTTGCTGCTGCAAGACATGATCCAGAGCGATATAAGCCAAATCTGTTTCCGCTGCGCCGTGGTTGTGGAGCAGCGCTTCCAAGAGGCGGCACAGCAGCGCGACCTCGTCCACGGTGTTCACGCCGGGCAATGCGCGTTCCATCTGGTCGAAAAGGCTCAGAAAGACACGGTGCTCGGCCACCAAGCCATCGATGATTGTCACCACAGGCAACTGTAGTGCACGCGACGGGAAAGTCAAACCAAGCCCTGTGGCTTGTTGGCAACGCGAGTCGCCAACACCGAGGAACGCGCGAGTCGCGGCGGGCGGGACGGACTGTTCAGAAACTTGCGCGGGCGAACCGGGTGCGTCGACTCGGACCTGGCAATTTGACCAGGCCCCGATGGATCAGGTCGGCAACAACGAGGCCCGTTTCGCGATCATTGCGGGCGAATTTTGAAACCACCCCGATCACCTCGCCCAGTGTCAACTGTCGTTTCCTTCGGCGCATGTTCCAACCCTCTTGACGGCGAAAAGCCCAACGGAACGAGGGCTCTCAACCGAGAGACGCTCTTGCCGCCTTGCCCAATACCGCATTTGGGGGCGGATGTCAAGCCCGAAAGCCTTGTTTTTGCTGGCTTGCGTGGCTGGTGGTGTCGGGCGGGTCTTCCGGGACGTGGTGGTGATCGGTGTGCTACTGTTGGATGATGATCTGGGAGGGATTTTCGACCACGATTTCCGGTTTTCCCCGGTACTCGATGATCGGCCCGGTGACGCAGACGGTCCTTCCGTTAAAGAGCACCTCTGGCGGGCTCTTGAACCTGGCCCGATTGGGCCCCGCAATCATCACGGAGAAAGTCTGGTTCGGGTAAGGGCGGTCGAAATTCAGGTAGCTACGCGCGCCGTCTGGCGATTCGAAATACCGCGCACTGGCAACCAAGCCACAAACAGTCGCGGTTTCGCCGACGTGTTGTTGGCTTTCTGCCGACGGAATGGCCGACCCCGTTGCCCTGGGAGCGGGTGGCGTCGGAGCTTTCTGGCTCGGATTGCTGGGCGCTTCGCTGGCGGTGGTTGGCGCCACGTCCTGAATGACGATTTGGGAGGGGGCGTCGACCACGATCATCGGTTTTCCTCGGCGGTCCTCAATCAGCCCGGTGACGCATACGGTTTTCCCGTTGAACAGCACTTCCGGGGGTGTGTTGAACCCGGCCCTACTGGGGCCGTCAATCCTGACCGCAAACGTCTGGTTGGGATAGGGGCGGTCGAAATTCAGAAATGTCGGTCTGGCCGGATCCGAATCTACATACCGTGCGTTGGCGACCAAGCCGCAGACGGTATTAGTCTCTCCGATGTGCTCCTGAGCCTGTCCCGTCGTGATCGTTTCCAATACCCTGACAGCCGCCACCGCCGATGGAGGGACCGCCAGATAGCTCGAACAGGCCATCAGCAAGCAACAGAGCACGGGATACGAGCAGAAAGGCACTCGGTGTGTAATTGGTCAGCCGCGGTTACTTTCAGGGGAATTCAACCACCCCTTAGAGCAATATAGCAGGAGGGCCATCAAAGTGCAATTACCCACCGAGACCGCGTCCGCGCCTCGATCGACTGATCCCAGCCGACGGGCGAGTGTCGTTGCCTTGCGGGCCATAAGGTTCCGGCAGAAAGAGGGCCGGCCAATTCCGCCAAACAAAACGGACGCGCGTGTTTTCGTCAGTTCTGTGCGGCATCCTTGCTGCGGGCCAGACGCGCAAAAAAGCGCTCACGGCGGGCTGGTGCCCGTCGTTGGAGCTTTCTGGTTTGTATCGGGGGTCGTTGCACTGGCGGCCGGCGGTGTTGCTGGAGCGGCGTTCGTAGCCGTTCCGCTGGCGGGGGCCGGTGCGTCCCCCACGATGACGATTTGGGCTGGGTCTTGGACTACGATTTCCGGTTTTCCCCGGTACTCTATGATCGCCCCGGCGACGCAGATAACCTTTTGGCTATACATCGTCTCTGGCGGGGTCGGGAACTTGGCCCGATTGGCCGCTGCAATCAACACCGTCATGGTATGATTGGGGTACGGGCGATCGAAGTTCAAGAAGGTCGGGCCGCCCCTCGACGACTCCAGATAGCGCGCGCTGGCGATCGGACCACAAACCGTATTCGTTTCTCCGATGTGCTGCTGGGCTTGTGTCGACGGGATATTGTTGGACACGCCTCCAGTGGGCACAGCCAGGGGCGCAGCGGTTGGCGGAGGTGGCGTAACGTTAGTTTCGGTTCTTGGTTGCGGCTTGGCGCTTTGGGCAACCCTTGAAGGCTGCTGCTGTTCCGCCGGCTTTTGGCAGCCCTGCAGCAGGATCACCGCAAAACAGGTCAGTGTTACCGACGCCAAGCCAAAACGTGTCAAGTGGGTTTCAAACATAGCTGGCTTCTCCTTAAGATTTGGAACGGCACACTACTGCATTGCCATCGTTGTGACAAGAAGAAATACGCCGACATCGACACGGGCTTCTTCTCGCGTTTCCAGCGGCCGTTTGAATCGCGGCGACCCCTGACCTCTTCGGTGATTCGCAAGGATTTCCCTCGCGGATTCACCCGCAGGGTAACTCCTCCTGCGGCGGGCAAACATCGAACGAGCCGCAGTGGCGAGCCGCGTCGAAGCCTTACCGACTTTATTTCCGCTCGTCAATGATGCGGCTGACGCAGATCAGGCCGGCGATTTTGCCCTGCTCGTCTCGATAGGGAATCTTGCTGGTGGAGACCCGGATTTTCTCGCCGCGATAATTTGTGAACTGCTCTTCGCGGTTTTGCACGGCGATCTGGGCATCGAGCACGGCCCGGTCATCCGCCTCAATCCGTTCTGCAAGTTCGCGGGGATAAAAATCGCCGGCGGTCTTCCCAACGATGTCCTCGAGGGTCCGCAAGCCGAGGAAGGCACGATGCGTCGCGTTGTCGACCACGTAACGGCCTTTCGTGTCCTTGACGAAAATGAGTTCGGGCAAGCTTTCGACCAGGTTCTGCAGCAGGTGCTCGGCCCTCACCACTTCGGTGACATCGCGGCTGATGCCGACAAGCCCGGTGATCGTGCCGTGAGCGTCACGCAACGGCACCTTGGTCGCCGTCATCCAGCGGAACGACCCGTCGGCACGGCGGACGCGTTCCCTCTTGCTGATCAGGCCCACGCCGGATTCGGTGATCCGCCGCTCGTCGGCGAGGGCCGCCTGGGCGTGCTCCGCCGTGAAGAAGTCGGCGTCGGTCTTGCCGACGGCTTGATCGGGAGACGGCAGGCCGAGGACCTCAGCTTGGGCGCGGTTGATGCGGGTAAAGCGCGACTGCGGATCCTTGAAGTAGATCGTGTCGGGTATGTTGTCCATGAGCATCCGCAATAACAACTGCTCGTGGGCCAGTTCCTTGGTGCGTTCCTGCACGCGCTGTTCGAGTTCCGAGTTCGCTTTCCCCAAAATGAACGCATGGCCGCCGAACCATGCGGCAGCCACCGCGATCAGCCCCACAATGGCCAGTGCGAGAGAATTACGAACCAGTTGCTCACTGGCTTCGGCCAGTGCGATGGCGGTGGGAACGCTGACGCTGACATAGACATCGACAGTTCCGCGCTTTCTGCCCACGGGCGTGAAGGCGCAAATGCGCTCGATACCGTCGGAGCCGGTAATCTCCGCCGTTCCCCGTCCCCGGTGAGGAGCAGCGGACAGCAGTAATGAAGATTCGGGTGCCGTCTGCCCCCGACAATCGGCCGTGGGAAAACAGGTCAACATGGTTCCCCGCCGATCGACCAGCACCAGCGACGCGCCGTCGGGCAGCGTGGCGACGTGAACGAGGAGGCTATTCAGGCGCGCCAGATCCAGGGTGGCGAACACGACCGATTGGATACGCCCCTGTTCATTACTGATGGGATAGGCGAAATTGATGGATGCTTTGCCGGTGAGGGGGGCGACTTCATACTCGCCCACGGCGAAGTCGCGTGTTTGCATTGCCTGCCGGAACCAGCTCCGATCCGCGACGGTCAGGGAATTGGTCAGGGGCACCGCACTGCAAATGACGTTGCCGTCCGGTGAGGCGACCCCCAGTGTCGAGTAGAAAGAATACGTCGCGCGCACCTTCGCCATCATCGCGCCACAGGCGGCGGGATCGCTGCTGCGGATTTCCTGAGACTGCGCCAAGCCACCCAGAAGTTGTTTCGCTCCTTCGATCACGCCCGAGGTGTCGGAGGCGGTCAGGATGGCGATCCGCGACAGGTTTTCGTGAGCGGCCACGGCGGCCAGCTGGCGTTGCACTCTGGCCGTGTACAGAATGAAACCCAGCGACGGGATCACCGCCAGAAGAACCAGAAGAACCAGGCGGACACGCAGACTACCGAGAGAGCTCCCTTTCATCGGACCGTACCTCCAGTTTTGTGACGTGATTGCATTCGGCACGCCTGAAGCCAGTGGGCAGAATTGCAGAATCCGCGGGCCATTGCAATCCTGATTCGCATCCCTGCAGCCCGAGGGGTCAAGGAGCTCGGCCTCGCTGCCGCCACCCGCTTCTACCGCGTACGGCTTGTGCCGTGGACTGGAACTGCGACGTACCGCCGCTTGACGGCCTTACATCCCGGCGATCTTTGCGGTACGGCGAACCACGTCGTACAAGCTGTCTTCGGCAATCATGTAGCCGTTCAACTTCTTCGGCTTGCTGTTGGCAATAACCTTGCGGCCCGCGTCGGACTTGTCGAGATCGACCAAGGCGGCTTGGATTTTTTTCGCCAGGGTCTCATCCAGTCCGATCCGCACCGCGACGCCGTCGTGCGGGATCGGGTCGGTAGTGGCCAGGGTCATCAGATTTTCCGTCGGCATGCCCTTGGACTTTGCGACCACAAGGGCCAACTCGTAAACGGCTCCCGCGTCCGCCGTGCCGTCCAGAACGGCGGCGATCACCTTGTCGGGGTTGCCTGCGAAGACGGTTTTCTTGAAGGAGATCTCGGGAGTGATGCCCCTTTCCACGAGCATCGCGCGCGGGTAGACGTAGCCGGAAGCCGACTCGGGATCCACGAAGGCAAAGCGTTTTCCCGGCAGGTCCGCCAACGACTTCAGCCCGCTGTCCTTGCGGGCCACGATGATCCCGCGATACGTGGCGGAGCCGTCCATGAGGGACTGGGCGATAATCCGGATCTTCCCGCCCCGGACGGCATCCACATACGCAAAGGGTGAGAAACTGCCGATGTCCACCGCTCCGGACTCCATCTGGGTGCGGAGATCGGCGTAGTCCTTGGCGACGTACAAGACGACCTTCTGGCCGATGGAATCGGAAAGGTAGGTCATGAGGGGTTCGAACTCGATTCGCATATCGGCCTGGCTCAAGAACGGGGTGAAGCCGAACTTCAGTTCCCGCCCATCGACCGGGCGGTTCGCCAGCGCTGTGACGAGGACGGTAAGAATCAACCATGAGGAATAACGGCGACGCATTGTTTGCCTCCTATCCATTTTCACCGGACGCGTTTCTCCATGGCCACGAGTCTAGCGAACGATTCGAGGGAAGGTCAATATGGATATCGGCGGGACGAATCGATGTTGAAGCGTCTCGCCGCAGCAGCTAGAGTGCAAGTTTGTGAGACCCACTTCGTGGCGTGACGGTGTCACGCGCTACCAGTGGCTGGTGCTGTTCGTTGCGTGGCTGGGCTGGGTGTTCGACTCGATGGACGCGACGATCTACGCGCTGGTCATGCATCCGGCGCTCCACGACCTGTTGCGGGTATCTGGGAGCGGGCCCGTCAGCGCCGACATCATCGGCTGGTACGGCGGAATCATTTTCTCGATCTTTCTGATCGGCTGGGCCATTGGGGGCGTCGTCTTCGGCGTGGTCGCAGACAATTTCGGACGGACCAGGACACTGGTCTTCACGATCCTGATCTATGCGGTGTTCACGGGCATGGCGGCGCTGTCGAAGACATGGTGGCAGTTGGCGTTGTTTCGGTTTGTGACGGCATTGGGTATCGGCGGCGAGTGGGCGGCGGGCGCGTCGCTCGTGGCGGAGGTGTGGCCCGAAGGGAAGCGAGCCATGGCGGCGGGACTCCTGCAATCGGCCTGGGCGGCGGGATTCCTGGTGGCGGCGATCATCGCGCTGCTGCTGCGTGACCACGGGTGGCGGCCGGTTTTCGTGGTCGGCATTGGACCGGCGGTCGTGGCGCTGATAGTGCGGTTGTGGGTCAAGGAACCGGAGCGATGGATCAACGCCCGCGCCGAGGAGCGGCGGTCTGGGTCAAGGGCTTCGCCGAAACTGGCGGAGCTGTTCGCTCCGGGGCTGGCCCGCGCCACCGTGGTCGGTTCCGGATTGGCGTTTGTGGCCGTGTTCGGCCTGTGGGGTGCGACGAATTGGACGCCGACGCTCATCCGCGCGTTGCCGGATCTACGAGATTTGGGCCCCTCGGAACTCACGAGCCGGGTCAGCTACGCCACGATGCTGCTCAATGTTGGCGCGGTACTGGGGTATCTGAGCTTCGGTCCGTTGGCCGACCGCCTGGGCCGGCGCCCGGTATTCGGGTTGATGTGCGCGGGCAGCCTGGTGATGCTGCCCGTCACGTTCCTGACCCCGCGATCCTACGTCCACGTGCTGCTGCTGCTGCCGCTGCTGGGCTACTTCAACAATGGCATCTTCAGCGGCTTTCCGATTTACCTGCCGGAATTGTATCCGACGCGGATTCGCGCCACCGGTGCAGGCTTTTGTTTTAACGTCGGCCGGGTGCTGGCATCGACCGGTCCGTTTTTGACCGGCTACCTCGTCACGGCACTGGGCAGCTTTGGCCGCGCCGCCAGCGCGGTCGCGGTGATCTATGTGGTTGGTCTTCTGATTCTGCCCTTCGCTCCCGAGACCAAGGGCCAACAGCTGCCGCCCTGAGGGAGGCGGATTTCCGACTTGACCAGGGTCGGGCACGGGGCGGAAACTCTGGCAGGTCGGCGGGTGCGTGCGTTCTGCACAAGCGCCTTCGGGTTGCGTGGGAGTTGATTGGAAATGAAAAAACCGCGTGACCATAAACCGTACGGTTTGTCCGGGTCTTTCTGCCGCGCCTTCCGCTTTGTCATGCTGGTCGTGGCGCTCCTCGGGGGCGCGTCGCCGGCGAAAGTGGTCGGGTTCAGCAGCAACTCGGCTGCGACCAACATTCAAAGTCCCGTGCCATCCAGCAGCAGCACGACTGGATCGGCGGAACGTCTTTCATTCGCGCCGGTCGTGAGGGAACCGGCGGTGGCGGGGTTGTTCTATCCGCGGGATCCCGCACAACTGTCACAGACGCTCGACTCGCTTCTGGCGGGAGCGAGACCGCGCACGATTGAGGGCACGTTGCGGGCCATCGTGTGTCCCCACGCTGGTTACGAATTTTCCGGCCCGGTCGCGGCGGAAGCCTATCGGCTGCTGGCGGGGCGGGCGTACGACACGGTGGTGATCCTGGGGCCGAGCCACTACGCGCTGTTTCGTGGCGCGTCGGTGATCGCCGCGGCGGCGTATCGCACACCGCTGGGTGTTGTTCCGGTTTCGCCCAGGGCCAGAGACTGGGCGATGGCCGAGCCGTTTGTGCTCGAACCCAAGTGCCTGGTACAGCGTCCGCAGTGGTCGAAGCAGGCTTCGCATGCGGAGCCGGCGCTGGGCGAGGACACCCCGGAGACCTGGGAGCATTCGGTGGAAGTGGAGGTGCCATTCCTGCAGAAGGCGCTGACGAATTTCTCGGTGGTCTCGATCATTACCGGTGAGGTCGATCCTGCGACACTTGCGCAGGCGCTGGCGGAGCGTCTCGACAACAAGACGCTGCTGGTGGTTAGCACGGACCTGAGCCATTACTATCCGTATGACGTCGCGCGCGAGAAGGACACGCGCTGCGTGTCGGCCATCTGCGACCTCGATGTGGACCGGATGAAGGGCGAGGAGGCCTGCGGCAGGACCGGTGTACTGACGTTGCTGCACCTGGCCCGGCTCAAGGGCTGGAAAGCCACGCTGCTGGATTACCGCAACAGCGGCGATACGTCCGGACGGAAAGACAGCGTCGTCGGTTACGCCGCGATCGCGTTTTGCTCTCCCTCGTTGGCGGCATTCAGCCGCGAAGAGCGGGGACAACTGCTCGGGCTGGCGCGCCAGAGTCTCTCGGAGGTGATCACCAACGACAAATTGCCGGAAGTGAAGACCAATGCGTTTCCGCAGAAGTTCGCGGAAGTGAAGGGGTGCTTTGTCACACTCACCAAGAACGGTCGCCTGCGCGGGTGCATCGGCCACATCGTGCCCCAGGAGCCGCTGTACAAGGCGGTGATGGACAACACCCTCAACGCCGCCGAGCGCGACCCCCGATTCAATCCAGTTCGGCCGGACGAGCTCAACCAGATTGAGATCGAAATCAGTGTCCTTACCGTGCCGGAACGGCTCCCGTTCAACTCGCCCGAAGACTTGCTCGCCAAACTGCAGCCCCATCGCGACGGTGTCGTCCTGAAGCTGGACGGCCGCAGCGCGACGTACCTGCCGCAGGTTTGGGAACAGATACCGGACAAGATCCAGTTTCTCGACTCGCTGGCACAAAAGGCCGGCGCGGCCGCCGGCGACTGGCGCGCGCCGGGCACGCAGGTGTTCGTTTACCGGGTGGAATCCTTCAAGGAATCGGAGAAGTGAATCGCCGGGTGGGGCTCGCGGTCGGTGCGTTGGGCGTCATGGCGGTGATGGCGCAACTGGCGCTCATGCGCGAGATGCTCTGCGTATTCAGCGGCAATGAACTGGCCTTGGGCGTAATCCTCGGCAACTGGCTGTTGTTGACCGGGCTGGGCACCTGGCTGGGGCGGACAGCCAATCGCGTGCGTCAACCGCAACGCGCGCTGGCGCTCCTGCTCGTGTTCGTCGCGCTGCTGCCGTTGGCACAAGTATTCACGCTGCGCGAGCTGCGCAATGTGGTTTTCGTGCGCGGCGCCGCCATTGGACTCTCCGAAACCGTGATCACCAGTTTTCTGTGGCTGGCGCCGTTCTGCATTGTGTCCGGCTATACACTGACGCTGGCCTGCGGCGCGCTGGCGGCGCAGCGGGATACGGGAGCGATCCGTCGCGTGTACGTTGCTGACAGCGTCGGCGGCGTCCTCGGCGGGGTGCTATTTACCTATGTCCTGGTGCGGCGGCTCGACCACCTGGCGCTGTTGAGCCTACCGGCGCTGGCATGTCTGTTGGTTGCCGGCGGGCTAGCCTGGCCGGAACGGCAATACTGGTTGGTCGGAGCGGCGGGAATCGTGGCGGCGGGATTGGTCGTGGCGTTGGTGGCGATGGACGTGGACGGTCTGTCCACGGCGCGGCTCTTTCCCGGCGAGCGCGTGGTGTTTCGCGGCAATTCACCCTACGGCAAGCTGGTGGTGACCGAATCGGCCGGCCAGTTGAACTTTATTGAGAACGGCGTGCCGGTGTTTGCCACGCACAACATCGAGGAAGTCGAGGAGACCGTGCATTACGCGATGGCGGAACGACCCCACGCCCGGCGCGTCCTGCTCATTGGCGGCGGCGTGTCGGGAACGGCCCGTGAAATTCTCAAGTACGACGTCGCGGAGGTGACGTACGTGGAGCTGGATCCACTGATCATCACGGTGGGGCGCCGCTTCCTGCCGGCCAGCCTCGCCGACCGGCGGATCCGGGTGTTGACCACCGACGGCCGGCAGTTCGTGAAGCGCACGTCCGAGACATTCGACGTGGTGATCGTGGATATGCCGCCGCCGTCCACGTGGCAGATCAACCGGTTCTTCACATCCGAGTTCTTTGACGAGGTGAAGCGCGTGCTGGCGCCGGGGGGCGTACTGGCCTTCTCGCTGGGCCATTATGAGAATTTCGTCAGTCCTCAGTTGGCGCGTGTATTGGCGTCGGCATCCACGACCTTGCAGCGGACGTTCCGCAATCAACTCGTGATTCCCGGCGGGCGGATATTCTTCCTGGCGTCGGACGGCGAATTATACGCCGACATCTCCGCGCGCATCGAAGAATCGGGGGTGTCGACGCGCCTGGTGAACCGGCATTATCTCAGCGCGGTGTTGACGCCCGACCGGCTGGCGGACATGCACCGGGCCACGGCGGTGCGGGCGACGGTGAACACTGATTTCAACCCGGTGTTGTACTACTATCACCTCATGCATTGGATGAGCCAGTTCCGCGTGCGGTTTGGGCTGTGGGCCGTGGTGTTGGTCGCCGGTTTCGGGGCGTTCCTCCTGCGGACGCAAGCCGTGCCGTTTGCGATTTTCGCATCCGGCTTTGCCGCGTCGGCGCTGGAGGTCGTGCTGCTGCTGGGTTTCCAGGTCCTGTGCGGCTCGGTGTACCGACAGGTCGGCGTCATTATTACAGTGTTCATGGCCGGGCTGGCGGTGGGGGCGTTCGCGGCAACGCGGTATCGACCCGGCGCCAGCCGCGTGGCGTTGGCCGGGCTGGCCCTGGGGATCGCGGTTCTCGCCGCGATACTCCCCGGCGGATTGAAATCGCTGGGGCACGCTCCCGTGCCGGTTGTCCAAGCAGCGATTGCCCTGCTCACGCTGGTGTTGGCGTGCATGGTCGGCATGGAGTTTCCCATGGCGACGGCGGCGGGCGTTCGCGACGTGGTGGGAACGGCCTCGCGGTTGTACACGGCCGACTTCGTTGGCGCGAGCCTCGGCGCGCTGCTGGCGAGCACGCTGTTGATTCCGCTTCTGGGGGTTACGACGACGTGCTGGTTGGTGGCCGGCCTGAATGCCGTGAGCGCGGTGTGGCTGTTGGCAGGTGGGCTTAGATGAACAGGCACCCCAGACGAATTCGGGTAGGCTACCTCGTCATCCGGACGCTGCGGTTTACGAGTTGGTTTTTGCTGGCGTTGGTGCTAACATATATCACAACGGGGTATATGATGAGCGGCCAGCTCACGCTCGGCGGTTGGGCCGACCCGAAGATGGCGCTCACCATTCACCGCCTGCTGCACGTGCCGCTGCTGGTGATGTTTGGGCTGCACGCGGCGGGAGGCGTTTACCTCGCGATGCGAAGGAAGCGATGGATCCGCTGGTAAAACCGGGTGAAGCGGAGGGTCAAGACCCTTTGGACGCTGCGTTGTTGGACGGGCCGCGGCGGCCCATGACACGGCGGGAGGCGATCCGTTACGGTGCAACCGGGCTGGCGTGTGCGGCCGGTGTCGGCGGTCTGGCGTGGTATTTGTTTCAGCAGGCTCGGGAGGAGGTCGTGCTCACCGGCGTGTTCCGGGGCGGTGGACCGAGTGACGAGGTTTGGGCGCTGTGGCAGCAGCGGGGATGGGTCAAGGAAGCGGCGCACTATCTCAAGCTCGGCAACAATGTGCAGTGCAAGCTCTGCCCCAACAACTGCATACTGGCGCCCGGCGACCGCAGCCATTGCCGCAACAAAGTCAATCGCGGCGGAACGCTGTATACGATGGCCTACGCCAACCCGTGCACGTTTCACGTTGATCCCGTGGAGAAGAAGCCGCTGTTCCATTTTCATCCCGGCACGACGACATTTTCGCTGGCCACGTCCGGGTGCGGGTTCCGCTGCCTGAATTGCCAGAACTGGGAGATCTCGCAGAAGCAACCGGAAGAAACCAAGGATCCAACGGGTCCATCGCTGCGATTCCGCCCGCCGTTGCCGTCATCGCTTACGCTGGGAGACATGCAGCGGCTGACCATGTTGCCGGAAGACGTCGTGGCCGTGACGGAAGCATTGGGGTGCCCGTCGATTTCCTACACCTATTCCGAGCCGGTGGATTATTACGAGTACATGACGGACACGGCGCGCATCGCCCACGCGCACAATTTGAAGAACATCTTCGTCACCTGCGGTTTCATCAACGAGACGCCGCTGCGCGAGCTTGCCGTGCACCTCGACGCCGCGCACGTTGACCTGAAAGGTTTCGATGACGAAGTCTACAAGCGGCTGAACTCGGGCCACCTCCAGCCGATTCTCGACACGCTGGTCACGCTGAAGGAGCGGGATGTGTGGTTCGAGGTCATCAACCTGGTGGTGCCGACCTACACGGACGACCTGGATGCGATCCAGCGGATGTGCGATTGGCTGGTCAAGAACATCGGGCCGGATCACCCGCTGCATTTCTCGCGGTTTCATCCGGCGCACAAGCTCGAGCATTTGCCGCCGACGCCGGTGGACACGCTGGTGGAGGCCCGTGACATCGCCCGCAAGGCGGGGTTGCATTATGCCTACGTCGGCAATGTCCGCGGGTTGCCGGATGCCGAGACAACGTTCTGCCCGAATTGTCACCGGGCGATTGTCGAGCGCGACATTTTCGCCATCACGCGTCTGGACATCATCGCCGGGAAATGCAAATTCTGCCAGACCAAGATTGCCGGCGTGTGGGCGTGAAGAGCGAGTTCCGGGTTCCAGCCCATTAAGATGGTGGCGTGCGCAACGTCATCGCCATTTGGTCACAATCCTTCCGACTCGGCCTCGGTAAGAACACGTCTCGTGGCCATAAGCGGGTGAAGATCTTCCCGGACGTCTATCCGCAGTTCAAATTCGGTTTCCTAAAAGTCGTCAAACGGGCGCCTGCTACGGGGCACACTTTCGATGCACGTTTCTATCTTCACGATCCTGTGCAGATTAGCGGCCCCGCCATACGCTACAGTGTGGAAACAATGAGACGATTTGAACATCGACGACTGGCGACACCTGACCGGCACATTTACTTACGGCAGCGGCGACTCGAAGGGCGAACTCGACGAAATCATCGCCCGCTCGCTCGAGCTGTGGTGAGACTGCCCTTCCGCGCCGGGGGTCCGGCGCGGTTTCGCTTGCGAAAAGCGGGTCGAATCAGTGCGTTTCGGTGGGCGAGGAGCCCAGCGCGCGGCGGACCTCGCGGGCGATCATGAGTTCTTCGCGGGTGTGGATGACGAGAATCCGGGCGGCTGAGTCTGTGGCGGCCACATCGACGTCGGGGCGGCAGTCGGCGTTGCGCTGTGGGTCGAGGCGCACCCCGATACAGTCGAGGCCGTCGCACGCGGCGGCGCGGAGAGCTCGTGAGCCTTCGCCGATGCGGTCGGTGAACACCAGCGCGTCGATGCCACCCATCGTCACCGTCATCGCGCCGATGATGGAGCGGACGTTGTCGGCAAAGATGTCGAACGCCAACTGCGCCCGCTGGTCGCCCTGATTGGCGGCGGCCTCGACCTTCGCCATGTCCGCCGACACGCCCGAGGCGCCCAACAGTCCCGAGCGGTAGTTCAACGCGTGATCGAGTTCATCAACGGTCAGACCGTGGCGGCGTTGAACGTGAAAGAGGATTCCGGGATCGACCGAACCCGACCGCGTGCCCATCATCAGGCCGGCGAGGGGCGTGAAGCCCATGGTGGTGGCGACTGGGAGACCGTTGCGGACGGCGGTGGCCGAACAGCCTCCGCCGAGGTGGCAGGTAACAATGCGCAGTTCGGACTGGGGGCGCTTCAGCTGTTCCGCTGCGCGAGCCGCGCAGTAGGTGTTGCTGATCCCGTGAAAGCCGAAGCGTCGAATGCCCCATTGCTCGTACCATTCGTGGGGGAGCGGGAAGACGTACGCGCGCGCCGGCAGGCGGGCGAAGAAGGCGGTGTCGAAGACGGCGACCTGTGGCACGCCGGGCATTGCGGCTTCGGCGGTTTTGATCGCCGCCAGCGCGGGTGGATTATGGAGCGGCGCAAGCTCGCCCAGCCGGGAGATCGTGGCTGTCACACGCTCGTCGATTCGAGTCGCGCCCTGAAACTCCGTGCCGCCGTGGACGACGCGATGGCCGACGGCGTTGACGCCGTGGTCGGCCCCGAGCGCTTGAATGGCGCACAAGGTGGCGGCGCGGTCGTCGGGGACATCGACAACGGATCGCGTCTCTGGCTCACTGCGGCGTCGCACCGTGAGCTTGGCGCGTTGGCGGTCGCCGCCAGGCCAGTCGATGGAGCCCGACAGCAGGGCGTCGTGAGCGTCGGCGTCGAACAGCCCGAATTTCAGACTAGTGGAACCTGCGTTAATAACCAGAATGCTCATAAGTGATTGAATTCTCCAGAAAGGCTAGGACCGTATCACATACGGTCGAGAAACTCAGGCATGAATTTCCTGTCGTTCTTGTCCCAATTCGCGCGGTCCGCAGGGGTTCCCAACCCTACGGTTGAATGTTCAACTGCTTTGGACGGCGAGCCTCCAGTCGCGCGAGCGCGTTTCGCGCTTCGGTGAAATCGGGCTGGATCCGCAGGGCCTGCTCGTAGTGGCTGATGGCGTCCTGGAGCCGGCCTGCGTGCTCCAAGGCGACGCCCAGGTTGTAGTGAGCCCCGGCGAAATCGGGTTCGATCCGCAGGGCCTGCTCGCAGTGGCTGATGGCCTCCGGCAGCCGTTCTTGTCTCAACAGGGCGGCCCCCAGGTTATTGTGAGCGTCGGCGTTATCGGGTTCGATCCGCAGGGCCTGTTCGTAGTGACCGATGGCCTCCGGCAACCGGCCCTGTTCCATCAAGGCGCCCCCAAGGTTGTAGTGCGCCTCGGCATAATCGGGCCGGATTTGCAGCGCCCGCTCGAGGTGACTCATCGCCTCCGGCACCTTGCCCAGTTCAAGAAGCGCAACCGCCAGACCGTTGTGTGCCTCAGCGTGATCGGGTTTGATCCGCAGCGTCAGCTCGTACTGCTCCACCGTCTCCTGCATTTTGCCCAGTCCACGAAGCGCAAGGGCGAGGTTCTCATGGGCCATCCAACACTGGGGGTTCTTTGCCAAGGTATCGCGCCAGAGGGTTTCCGAGTTTTGATAAATGCGTGCCTGCCTCCATGTGGACACTCCCAATATCAGCAGCACAATTGCGGCGGCGAGCTTTCCCCAATCGCGGCCCCATTGACCGGCTCGTTCACAGATTGCGGTGCTTGTGCTCACTGCAAGAGAGATCAACCCAATGCAGGCCAAGTATTGAAAATGGTCGGCAACGAAGGAATAGCGGAATGGAAAGACATTGAAGAACCCCAAGGCGGGCACCAAAGTACCGGCAAAGCACAACACGGCCACCAGTGGCCCTCTTCCGATCCGCGACCGCAGCAACCACAACGCGATCAAAACAGCCAAGGCCGCGACCGGGAAGAAGTACTGCCACGCCACACTGGCATCCATTTCCCAGCGCGGATAGATAAATGTGAAGTTGCGCGGCCAAAACAGTTTGCCGGCGTAAAACCACAATGCACGTCCTGCAACCAGGCAACGTTGCACAAACGACAACTCCCATTCCGCCCCGCTGGCACCCACAGAATGTATCTCCATCCAAGTCGTCATGAAGCCCGAGGCAACTCCCAAAACAAACAGCGGAGCCAACGCCCGAACATCTCGCCTTTCCACCTGGCCGGTCTTCCACCAGACCAAGAGCATCAGCACTGCCGGTAGCGAACACGTCACCGTCTTGCTCAGCAAGGCGCACAGAAACAGCACGAGAGCCAGAGGATACGCTGCCAATTGCATGCGCGAGCTGCGTCTGCGGTCGTTCAACGGTCGAAACCGAAGATACGCCAGCACAGCTAGAAAATAGAACAATGCCGAAAGGACATTCTTGCGCTCAGTGACCCACGCCACCGACTCCACGCTCACGGGATGCAGCGCAAAGATGGCCGCAGCCCACCACGAGCTTGGAACCCCCAACCGGCGCAACACGCGCCAGAGCAGAACGGCATTCACGCTATGCAGCAGAACGTTGACGAGATGATACCCGAGAGGCTGCAATTTCCAGAGATGATACTCCGCCCAGAAAGTGGTGAAAACCAATGGATAATACTGCACGGTGGCTCCAGGCTCGAACCAAATCCTTTCCAACCCAGCCAGAGACCGGAGCGGCAGATTGTTGGTGACGTAGCGGTCATCGTCCCAGATGAAGCCCGCATGCCACACCGGCTGGTACGCCACGAATGTCGCGATCACCAACACCAACGCCAAAAGCCAAGGCCGGTGCGCGAAGTAAGTTTCCGTTGCAGGGGACGCCACCGCCGCCTGTTGTTGGGGAGTGTTATCGGTTGGTTTCCGCCTTGCCATCGGGCCAATCATAGGGTTTCACGCGCGGCTGGACAAGGATCACCGCACCTTCGATGGCGACGCTTGGCCACGACAACAGCAACAACTTCCGCACCACAGCGGGCGACCTGCGCACGGCTCCCCGGTCTGGACGATTGGCGAATGTCGCGGTTTGAATTGCCCAGGTCGATCGCTCACCGAACAGCCCGCACTCGCGCCAAGTTGCTTTGAGCCTGGACGAAATCGGGCTGGATCCGCAGTGCCTGCTCGTAGTGCTGGATGGCTTCTTGAATCTTGCCTGTTTGCTCCAGGGCGATTCCGAGATTGTAGTGCGCGTCGGCATAATCAGGCTTGATTCGCAGCGCTTGCTCCCAATGCTCGATGGCCTCTTGCACCTCGCCCAGCCGAAATAAGGCATTCCCCAAGTTGTTGTGTGCCTCGGCGTAATCCGGCTTGAGCCGCAGCGCCTGTTCGTAGTGGCCGATCGCCTCCTGCGGCCTGCCCTGTCTCATCAAGGCGGCTCCCAGGTTATTGTGTGCCTCGGCGAAATTGGGCTTGAGCTGCAGTGCTTGCTCCCACTGCTCGATCGCTTCCTGTAACTTACCCATACGGGCCAACACGACCGCCAAGTTGTTATGCGCCTCGGCGTAATCGGGCTTGAGCCGCAGCGCCAACTCATCTTGCTCCATCGCCTCTCGGGCGTCGCCCAGCCCCAATTGATAGAGGCCGATGTGAAGGTGCGCCATCCAACATTTGGGATTCTTGGCGATCGTATCCTGCCAGACTGTTTGCGCGTCCTGGTAAATGCGTGCCTGTTTCCACGTGAGTGCTCCCAACGCGAGGAGCGCGACGGCGGCAGCCACGGGCCCAAACGGTTTAGCCCAACGTGGTGCGCGCCCGCACATGACAGTTCCCGCGCTCGCAACCAGCGCAGCCAAGCCGATACTTGCCAGGTATTGAAAGTGATCGGCGACAAACGAGTAGTGAAAATAGAACACATCGAAGAACCCAAGTACCGGAGCAAGCGCAACGATGAAGAAGCCTCCACCAAACATTGCGGCTCGACACCACGGCAGGCTCCGATGCCGCCATAGAACCACGCCAACCGCCACCACACCCGCCAGGGGCACCCAGGACGCGGGGTGTGTAGTGTCCACCTCCCAACGCGGGTAGATAAACGTCAAATGCATCGGCCAAACCACCTTCACCGCATAGAACCATATGGCTTTGCCGGCGATGACCAACCGCTCGGGAATCCCCAGGCTCCATTCCGTCGTCCCTGCCTTCAAGACCTGACCGCGTTGCTCGATGACCGTCAAAGCCGACATCCCCAACGCCAAAATGAAGAACGGGGCGATTCGCAGGATGTCGGCTCGCCGCCAAGATCCTCGCTGCCACCATACACACAGGAGAAGGACCAGGGGCAACACAACTGTTGACGGCTTGCTGACCAGTGCCGCCAGCCCGCACACGAGGGACATTACATACCAGCGGCGTTGCGGAGCCGCGTTGCCTTGGAGAAAACATAGCAAGGCCAGAAAAAAGAAAACGCCCGATTGAGCGTTCTTGAGTTCGGTGACCCAGGCGACCGATTCCACATTCACCGGGTGCAGTACCCACAGCATCGCCGCCAGCCAGGCCGCGGGTATTCGCAGGCGGCGCAAGACGAAATAAACCAGGACGCCATTGATGGCATGAAGCGCGACGTTGACCAGATGGTAGGGTAGCGGATTCAGTCCCCACACCCGACGTTGGATCCAAAAGGTCGTGAGCGTCAGCGGATAATACCGTGAGACGGCCAACGACGACCAAATCATGCGCAATCCATGTGGCGCGGTCATCGCCGGATTCGCGGTCAAGTGATCATCATCATCCCAGATGAAACCGGCACGCCACACCGGCTGGTACGCTACAAATGTGCTGATCACCAACAGCAGGGCCAACAACCAGGGCTTGTGCGCAAAGCCGTCATCCAAGGTGGGAACCGACTCCGCCGTCCGTTCGCGTGAAGCGCTATCGACTAGCTCCCCGTTGGTCATCGAACCAAACTATAGAGTTTTAGAGCATGGTCGGGCAAGAACACTCACGAGCCCCGAAGGGCCAACTCTCAGCAGAAAGCCCCACTTTGGATGCTTTGCGAATCTTGCGGTTTGAATTGCCCGGGTCGATCGCTCACCGAACAGCCCGCACTCGCGCCAAGTTGCTTTGCGCTTGGAGAAGATCGGGTTGAATCCGCAGTGCCTGCTCGTACTGCCTGATCGCCTCCTGTATCCGACCTGCTTGCTCCAAGGCGACCGCCAGATTGTAGCGTGCCGGGGCATCGTCGGGGTCAATCTTCAATGCCTGCTCGAAGTGTCCCAGCGCCTCCTGTGCTTTTCCAAGATGGGCCAACACGACCCCAAGGTTGTCATGCGCCCCGGCAAAATCGGGTCGGATCCGTAACGCTTGCTCGTAGTGCCCAATCGCGTCCTGCGCTCTGCCCAGTCGGACCAGAGCGATTCCCAGATTGTTGTGTGCGTCAGCGGAATCGGGTTGGATTCGCAGGGCCTCCTCATAGTGGGCAATTGCTGCCAGGGGCTGACCGGTTCGTTCCAGGATGATGGCCAAGTTGTAGTGTGCCCGGGCATCGTGGGGATTGATCCGCAGCA
>Ga0116126_1000458_pt1 | contig 30600 bp, 31 predicted proteins | sample June2015DPH_16_5_FD_89730 | JGI IMG/M metagenome (GOLD analysis project Ga0116126, IMG submission 89730) | Peatland microbial communities from SPRUCE experiment site at the Marcell Experimental Forest, Minnesota, USA - June2015DPH_16_40 | ecosystem: Environmental > Terrestrial > Soil > Wetlands...
AGCGATCTCGGCTACGTCGATAACTACGGAACTGAATTCCAGCCGCTCGGTCAATGCATCTGGCCAGTGTCGAAGTGGGAAACCAACAAATTCTACGCGGAGAATTTCGTTGTTTCACTGCCCAGCGAACTGGCCGGGAGGATTTCGTCGGTCAACTTCACGTCGATGCCGCTTCATCAACTCCCGTGACGCCGTGCGGACGGTTTGCGTTCAGCCCTTGCGCAAAACGGTGTCGCGTTTCCAATTCACGTCGTCGCGTTGCGGATAATCGAGTGTGTAGTGGAGACCGCGCGATTCCTTGCGCTGCAGGGCGCTTTCGATGATCAGTTCCCCCATGAGCGCCAGATTCCGCAATTCGATCAAATCCGCCGTCACCTTGTAATCCCAGTAGAACTGGTTGATCTCATGTTGCAGGTTCTGGATGCGCGCCCGCGCGCGCAACAGCCGCTTGTCGCTGCGCACAATGCCCACGTAATCCCACATCAACCGGCGAATTTCACTCCAGTTGTGGGTCACAACAACCAGTTCGTCCGGATCAGACGCGTTGCCACTCTCCCACGGGGGGAGTCTCGTCGGCGGTATCGCCAACTGTTGGTGCTGTTGCAGCGCCACGCGGGACGCCCGATGCGCGACCACCAGCGCCTCCAACAGCGAGTTGCTGGCCAGGCGGTTCGCCCCGTGCAATCCCGTGCATCCCACCTCGCCGGCAGCGAGCAATCCCGCCACTTCCGTCTCGCCGTCCACGTTGGTGACGACGCCGCCGCATTGATAATGCGCCGCCGGCACCACCGGCAGCGGCGACTTCGTCATGTCGTGCCCATATTCGAGACATTTGGCGTAAATATTCGGAAACCGTTTCTTCACAAATTCCGGGTCCTTGTGCGTGATGTCGAGGGACACGAAGTTCGCCCCCGTCCTCTTCATCTCCGCGTCGATGGCGCGGGCGACAATGTCACGCGGGGCCAGGTCGGCCATCGGATGGTAGCGATTCATGAACGCTTCGCCGTCCTTGCCCCGCAACACCGCCCCTTCCCCGCGCACGGCTTCGCTGATCAGAAACGATTTCGCCTTCGGTTCGTACAGGCATGTGGGATGGAATTGCATGAATTCCATGTTGGCGACGCTCGCGCCCGCCCGGTAGGCCATCGCCACGCCGTCCCCGCTGGCAATGTCCGGGTTCGTCGTATACAGGTAGACCTTGCCCGAGCCGCCCGTGGCCAACAATGTGATCTTCGCCGCAAATACTTCGACCCGATTTCGCTTGTCCAACGCGTAGCATCCCAGACACCGGTTGGGCCCGCTGAGGCCAAGCTTCTGCGTCGTGATCAGATCGATCGCCAGCGATTCCTCCAACACCGTGATGCTCTTGTGTTTCGCCACCTGGGCCAGCAACGCCCGCTCGATTTCCCGCCCGGTGATGTCACCGGCGTGCAGTACCCGCCGCCGCGTGTGCCCGCCCTCCCGTCCCAGGTCGAATTCCCTGGTGGAAGACCCCGTCTGGGCGCGATTCTCAGTCTCCTTCTCGGCGAACTTCACGCCGAACTCGATCAACTCGCGCACCAGCGCCGGACCTTCGCCGACAATCGTGCGCACCGCGTCTTCCCTGCACAGGCCCGCGCCCGCTTCGAGGGTGTCGCGCACGTGCAATTCCAGCGAGTCATCCTTGGCCATCACCGCCGCAATGCCGCCCTGGGCGTAGTTGGTATTGCTCTCCGCCCGTTGCTTCTTGGTAATGATGGCCACTGTCCCCGCCGCCGCCACCTTCAGGGCGTACGTCAGCCCGGCGATGCCGCTGCCGATGATCAAAAAGTCGTAATTCCGTTGTGAATTCTCTGTCATGAATTGTCGAACCGCGAATCGATTGCCCCCTTTGCGCATCTTTAATATACGAAAATGGTGCAAATGACAAAATGAAACCTCGCTTTCAAATGGTATACGACGACACATCACTGACGGGCGAACCCCCGCGGGTGGCCTCCCGCGCGCCAGCCGATGAAGAACTCTTGGACGCGTACTCGCGTGCGGTTGTCCACACAGCGGAACGGGTCAGCCCGTCGGTCGTCAGAATCGATGTCCAACAACGGAGAACCGGGGGCCGATTGGTCCCGGGTGGCAGCGGATCAGGATTTGTTTTCACCCCGGACGGATTCATCCTGACCAACAGCCACGTGGTGGATGGCGCGGCGCGTATGGAACTCAGGCTCACGGACGGCCGCGCCGGCGAAGCGTTCCTGATCGGGAACGACCCCGATACCGATCTGGCGGTGATTCGCATCCACCTTCCCGAACTCACCCCCGTCACACTCGGCAACTCGGCATCGTTGCGCGTTGGGGAAGTCGCCATCGCCATCGGCAATCCCTACGGATTTCAATGCACCGTCACGGCGGGGATTATCAGCGCCCTGGGACGGTCGCTCCGCACCCAATCCGGTCGGCTGATCGACAACGTGATCCAAACCGACGCCGCTCTCAATCCCGGCAATTCGGGCGGTCCGTTGGTGAACTTGCGCGGCGATGTCATTGGCGTGAATACGGCGGTCATTCTCCCCGCGCAAGGCATCTGCTTCGCCGTGCCGGTCGATACGGCGAAATTCGTGGTTGGCCATCTCATGCGTGACGGCAAGATCCGCCGGGCGTATATCGGCGTCGCCGGCCAGAACATTGACCTGCATCGTCGGCTGGTGCGGTTCCATCAACTGGCCCGCGACAGCGCCGTGCTCGTGATCTCCGTCGAGGACGGGGGACCGGCGGCCGCGGCTGGACTGGAGGAAGGCGATGTCATTGTCGCCCTCGATGGCCGGGCGATCGCGACGATTGATGACTTGCATCGGATGTTGACGGGCGACAAGATAGGACTGAAGAGCAAACTGACGGTATTGCGGCGTTCGGAGAAACTCGATGTGGAACTTGTCCCGAGCGATTCACCGCGCAGAGATTGACAGACCTTGAAAGCGATCCGAGTCCATCAATTCGGTGGTCCCGAAGTGATGAAGTTGGAAGACGTGCCTGACCCGACGCCGTCGGCGGGTCAGTTACTGGTGCGCCTGCGCGCCGTGGGAGTCAACCCGGTCGATACCTACGTCCGTTCCGGTGGCTACACGGTCAATATCACGTTCCCATTTATCCCCGGTTCCGACGGCGCCGGCGTCGTCGAGGTCGTCAGCGGTGTGAAGCGATTCAAGCGAGGCGACCGCGTATACATTTTCGGGACCGTCAGCGGCATCCGCACGGGCGCGTACGCGGAACTGGCGGTCAGCGCCGAAACGCAGGTTTGCCCACTCCCTCCCCACGTAAGCTTCGCGCAAGGCGCGGCGGTTGGCGTGCCGTACGCCACCGCCTGGCGCGCGCTATTCCAGAAGGCGCAGACCGTTTCCGGTGAAACCGTGTTCATCCACGGGGCCAGCGGCGGCGTGGGGATCGCCGCCACACAACTCGCCGTGGCCCATGGACTGCGGGTCGTTGGCACTGCCGGTACCGAGCGCGGACGCGAACTCGTGAAACAGCAGGGCGCGCAGTATGTCCTCGACCATCACGCGCCGGATTATCTCGAGAAGCTGACGGGGTTCACCGACGGACGCGGGCCCGATGTGATTTTGGAGATGCTGGCGAACGTGAATCTGGCAAAGGATCTCAGCGTGATTGCGACACGCGGCCGGATTGTGGTGATTGGAAATCGCGGTTCGATCGAGATTAATCCCCGCGCCGCCATGCAACGCGACGCGACGATTCTGGGCATGATGATGCCGAACGCCACAGACCACGATCTCGCAAGTATTCATGCCGCGTTGACGGACGGACTGGCCAACGGCACGCTGAAACCCGTCATCAACCAGGAGCTTCCACTCAAGGACGCGTCGAAGGCGCACGAATTGGTCATGCAACCCGGTGCCAGCGGCAAAATCGTGCTGGTGCCGTAAAATTATGCGATGAAATTGGCCGCCGCGCGTTACAAAATCAAATTATCGATTAGACGAACCTTGCCCACGTGGACAGCGACCAGGGCGACATTGCCCTGCTGGACTTTCGCAACCGGCTCCAGGGTTTCGCCATCAACGATTTGCGCGTAGTCCAGTCGCGCGGCCGGGGCGAGCCCCACGGTCCGCTGCATGGCGGCTTCCAGACGATGCGCGTTCTGCTCGCCTTCGGTGAACAGATCGCGCGCAACACTCAGCGCCTTCCACAGAACCGTGGCTTGTACGCGCTCGGTTCCCGACAGCCGTTGGTTGCGACTGCTCATGGCCAGGCCGTCGGGCTCGCGGACGGTTGGCACAGCCACGATCTGGATCGGATAGGCCAGGTCGCGCACCATCCGTTGCACCACCTTGAGTTGTTGATAGTCTTTCTGCCCGAACGTCGCCAGGTCTGGCTCGACGATATTGAAAAGCTTGGCAACCACGGTGCATACGCCACGAAAATGACCGGACCGCCTTTCGCCTTCGAACCGCCGGGACAGGACTATCTCCTCAACCCATGTCGCTGCGGCCACCGCATTCCCCGGCCCGCCCGGATACATTTCATCATCCGACGGCGCGAAGATCACCTCTACCTGCTCGCGACCGCATAGCTGACTGTCCGCCTCCATGTCGCGCGGGTATTGTTTGAAGTCCTCGTGCGGGCCAAACTGGGTGGGATTCACGTAGATGCTCACCACGACCGCCGCGCCCTGTGCGCGCGCCTGACGCATCAGCGCCGCGTGACCCCCGTGCAATGCCCCCATCGTCGGCACCAGTACCACGCGCCGCCCCGACCGCTTCAGGGCAGCTGACACGGCCTGCATCTCGTTGACGGTGCGGACAGTGTCCATATCGGACGAAAATAGCTTCTCGGACCACTCGCGTCACGGAGAAAATCGGGGACGCATTGACAAGGCGCGCCGTTTTGTGTCTATTCGATTCGCCCATGACGGAATCCTACATACAGCAGTCGTTGGCCGCACGCATCGGCGGAAAGTCGTTCGGCAAGAGCACGGCCATCTACAAATTTGAAAAGATCAAACGCGCCAAACGCGCCGCTTTGGAGGCGCACCCGCATGCGGAACTGATCGATCTCGGCGTCGGCGAGCCGGATGAAATGGCGTTCCCGCTCAGCGTTCGCGCCCTGGCCGAAGAAGCGCAAAAACCGGAAAATCGCGGCTACGCGGACAATGGCGGCCCCGAGTATCGGCGCGCCGCGGCGCAGTGGATGGAACGCGTATTCGGCGTGAAAGGTCTCGATCCGGAGACGGAGATCATCCACAGCATCGGCAGCAAGGCGGCGTTGTCGGTCCTGCCAGCAACCGTAATCAACCCGGGCGACGTGGCGATCATGACCGTGCCGGGTTACCCCGTGTTTGGCACGCATACAAAGTGGTACGGCGGCGAGGTGCATAACCTCCTCCTCACCGAGGCCAACGACTTTCTTCCTGACCTCAATTCCATACCGCGCGACGTGCTCAAACGGGCGAAAGCCCTCGTGCTCAATTATCCGAACAACCCGACGGGCGCGAGCGCAACCCCGGAGTTCTTCGCGCAGGCAGTCGAGTTTGCCCGCAAAAACAAGCTGGTCATCATTTCCGACGCAGCCTACGCCGCGCTCGTGTTCGATGGCAAACCGTTGTCCATCCTGTCCGTGCCCGGCGCCAGGGACGTGGCCGTCGAGTTGCATTCGATGAGCAAGGCGTTCAACATGACCGGCTGGCGGTTGGGGTTTGTGTGCGGCAATCCCCTGCTCGTCTCGGCTTACGGCAATGTGAAGGACAACAGTGACAGCGGCCAGTTCCTGGCGATCCAAAAGGCCTGCGCGGCGACGCTGGCCCATCCGGAGATTACCGCGAAGATTGCCGCGAAATACTCCCGCCGGATGGACCTGTTGGTCGCCGGCCTGCGCAAGTTCGGGTTCTACGCGACAAAACCGAAAGGATCATTCTTCCTGTACGTGCGCGCGCCCAACGCCGTGGTCGACAGCGATGGCCGTCGGACCGCGTTCAAATCGGCGGAAGACGTGTCGCAATGGCTGATCACCCAGAAGCTGATCTCGACCGTGCCCTGGAACGACGCCGGGCCGTACCTGCGGTTCTCGGTGACGTTTGTCGCCAAAGGCGAGGCCGACGAGCGCCGCGTGGTCAGCGAGATCGACAAACGATTCGCGGGACTGAAGTTCGAGTTCTAGCGACAATGAACCAACCGCCTGACAAGTCCGTGTCGAAATCCGACTCGGTGGATTTCTACGTCAGCGAATTTCAACGGCGGTTCCATGACTTTGAGCAGGCCCGCCAGGCAGAGCTGCGCCACATGAAACACGATTTCGTCGCGCGCATGTTCAGCGATCACGTCGCGCTCGGCGACAAGCCCACCTACGATTGCATGCTGCAGGGCATGTTGAACGAGAACGAACGGGACAAGTTGGAGATCGATCCAGGGTTCACCAAGGCGTGGCGAATCTTCGTGGACCTGTGTTGGCTGAAGAAACAACTGGTCCGCGCCGCCCTCATGCTCGGCGCGATCATCTTTGTCCTGGTAGCCGTGGTGCTGGCGTTCTTGGCCATCCCGTACGTCGCCGGACCGAACGCCAGGTGAAGCAGCGGTTAGCGGAAACTCTGCTCTGCGCCGGGAAACTTCCCAGATTCAACCTCGCCCTTGTACGCGGCAAACGCCTTGCGCATTTCCTCGGCGAGGTTCGCGTAGCGCTTCACGTGCTTGGGCGTGAACCAGGTGAACAAACCCAGCATGTCGTTGCTCACGAGGACCTGGCCATCGCAGTGCGGCCCCGCGCCGATGCCAATCGTCGGCACGGAGACAGACTTCGTCACCTGCTCCGCCACGCCGACGGTCGTGCCTTCGATAACCATCGCGAACACGCCCGCCTGTTCCAGCGCTTTGGCGTCGCGCAACACTCTCTCCGCCGATTGCGGCGTGCGGCCCTGAACCTTATAGCCGCCCGTCTCGAGAATCGATTGCGGTAGCAACCCGATATGACCGAGCACGGGAATTCCCGCCCCGACCAGCGCGCGCACCTGGTCGAGAATCGATTCGCCCCCTTCGAGTTTGACAGCCTCGGCCCCGGCTTGGATGAAGCGGCTCGCGTTTTCCAGCGCCGTGCGCATGGTGGAGTACGTCATGAACGGCATGTCGGCGACCAGCAACGCCTCAGGTTTGGCCCGCGCCACAGCCTTGGTGTGATGAATCATTTCCTCCATCGTGACTGGCAGGGTGTTCTCATAGCCGAGCACGGCCATGCCGAGCGAATCGCCCACCAGGATCAGATGTATGCCGACTTCGTCCATGATCTTCGTCGTGAAAAAATCATACGCGGTCAGCGCCGAGATCTTCTCACCCCGTCGTTTCATCTCGCGCAACTTGTGGATATTGATCTTATGCTCGTCCATAATGGACTCACCAATCCTGCTGGACGAATCTAACCTGTCCATCCTGCGCCGGCAACTCCCGCAAAAGCATTCGCACGGTCTTGCCCGTGCCTTTGATAATCAAATCGGGCCGAATGGTTGACAGCGGCAGCAACACGAACCGCCGCTCGGCCATTCGCGGATGCGGCACGACAAGGTCCTTCTCCAGAATTTCCTTCTCGCCGAAGTACAGGATGTCGAGGTCAATGGAGCGCGCGGCGTTCTTGGGCAGGTTGCGGTCGCGTCCGTGGGCCACCTCGTAAGCCGCAATCTTCTTCCATAAAGTTTTTGGGGCCCCTGTAAATTCGATTTCCAAAACCGCGTTGAGGAACTTTGGTGAATTCGGCGGGCACCCCACCGGCTCGGTCTCGTACAGCGGCGACGCCACGTGCCAGCCCTCGGGCGACAAACTCAGCAGGTAGGCCTTCGCCTGCTGCAGATGCCGCAGTCGTTCGCCCAAATTCGAGCCGAGACCGAGGCCGACTTTCATGGCTGCGCCGCAGTCGCCGTACCTCGCGGCCGGATGATAATCACGCGCCCCATGATGAGCCACGAAGTATCCGACTGGCCGCAAATCTCATCCAATAATCGTGCGGACGTGATGTTTTTCCGTCGGACAGTGATCCGTGCCGGAGTTGGCGCGGAAGCGGCCGGAGGAACGCTCTGGGCAACACCCTGTCGGACCGGTTGCGAAGAAAAAGTCATCGGGTGCGAGATCGCGTACCGGAAATCGAAGTGCTGCGCGTGGTTGTCGAGACTGGCCTTGTGCCATGCCTTGAGGGCATCTTCGAGGAACTCGTTCTCGATGTCGATCTCCGGAATGACGGTCTGGTCCAGGGACTTCTGAATATCGGGCGCGCGCGGGCTGGACGACGCCAGCTCGTTGCGTCCCTGATGCGTCGCGCACGCTGAAAGAATGGCGGCGGCCACCAGGGCGATGGTCGACTTTCGTTTCAGGGCCTGGCCCATACCGAACAATTGGCTACCGGAGCCCCAACACATTTTGCATGTCATAAAGCCCTGGCTGCTGTTTGACGGCCCACTTGGCGGCGCGTAGCGCGCCGCGCGCAAACGTCTCGCGACTGCTCGCGCGGTGGGTCAACTCGATGCGTTCGCCCGCGGTGCCGAACGTGACCGTGTGATCGCCCACGACGTCGCCGACTCGCAACGCGTGCGCCGGAGCCTCTTTCCCGCGAACCTGCTTCAACACTTCCTGGAGCCGTTTCGCCGTGCCGCTGGGAGCGTCCTTCTTGGCGGTGTGATGCGTCTCCACGACCTCGGCTTCCCAGTCGGGACCGACGATCTCGGCAACCTTTTGGGTCATCCAAAACAGCGTAGTGACGCCCGTGCTGAAATTCGCCGACCACACAATCGGGATGACCTTCGTCACCGCGCGCACAGTGCTCTTCTCGGCATCGCTGTGTCCGGTGGTTCCAATGACGAGGGCCTTCTTGTGGTTGGCGGCGATTCTCGCAATCGCGGCGGTCGCCTCGCGCACGGAGAAATCAATCACGACGTCCCCGGTGGCGATGACTGTCATAAGATCGTCGCCCTGATCGATTTCGCCGGCCAGACGAAGTTCCGGATCGCTGGAAACAGCCGACACCAGCGCGCGGCCCATGCGGCCTTTGGCGCCGCAGATGATAACGTTGACCGGGTTCACGCTTTCACCAGGCCGAGGGCTTGCAGCGTCTTTCTCAGTTGCGCGCGGTTGGCGTCGGCCAGCGGCACGAGCGGCAGCCGATACGTCTCTTCGATCAGGCCCATCATCGCCATCGCCGCCTTGACGGGAACCGGGTTGGTCTCGATGAACAGGTCTTTGAAGAGCGGAAATACTTTCGTGTGGATGCGGCCCGCGCGCTCGAAATCGCCTTTCAACGCCGCGTGGGTCATTTCCGTCAGCTCCCGCGGGATCACATTGGACACAACGCTGATGACGCCGACCGCGCCAACGCTCATCATCGGCAATGTCAGTGAATCGTCGCCCGACAGGATGCAGAATTCGCGGTCGACCATCCCGCGCAACTGGCTGACCCGATCCACCACGCCCGTGGCTTCCTTGAGCCCGACGATGTACTGCGGCAAATCGCGGCGGAGGCGCGCCATCGTGTCGTTGGAGATGTCCACGCCGCAACGGCCGGGGATATTATAGAGAATGAGCGGAATATCCGCGGCCTCGGCAATAGCGCGGAAGTGCGCGTACAGCCCCGCTTGGGACGGTTTGTTGTAATACGGCGCCACCTGCAGCGACGCGTCAGCCCCGACCTTTTTCGCGTGCTGGGTCATGAAAATCGCTTCGTCGGTCGAGTTCGAGCCTGTACCCGCGATGACTTTGCACCGCTTCGCCGCGAATTTCACGACGAGTTCGATGACGTGATTGTGTTCCTCGTGGCTGAGTGTCGGCGACTCGCCCGTCGTGCCGCAGGGAACAAGGCCGTCAATGCCCGCCGCGATCTGCTGCTCGACAATCTGCCGTAGCCGGAGCTCGTCGACTTTTCCGTCCCTGGTGAACGGCGTGACCAATGCGGTGTACGTGCCGGTAAACATAGATGTCGTCATCATAGGCCACGACGTGGCATTTTCAAGTGAGAACGTCTCGCCCTATCCCTCCGCAAGGATCTCAAAATCAAGGACCGCGCCGCGGCACGTATAGCGCTGTCACCATGGTCTGCACAATCTCGCCGGTCTGGTTCCGCGTGGTGTTGCGAAACCGAACGATCCCCCGGTCCGGGTGCGAACGGGACGGCCTGGCTTCCAGGACTTCAACTTCGACGTGAAGTGTGTCGCCCGGACGCACGGGCCGCAACCAACGCAATTCCTCAAGCCCCAGACCGATCGATCCGCCGGCGATGCGGACCTCGCTCTGCGCGATCAGGCGCATCGTAATCGCCGCCGTGTGCCAGCCACTGGCCACCAGACCACCGAATATCGACTCCCGCGCCGCCACGGGATCCGTGTGAAACGGTTGAGGATCGTACCGGCGCGCATAGTCGATGATTTCGCCCTCGGTGACCGTGTAGTCTGCCGAGCGGTATCGGTCGCCGGCCCGAATGTCATCCAGGTAGCGTTCGCTCATAAAGCCCCGCACAACCGCCTGATTCTCGTGGAGTTCGTGCCTGTCTTGCTCCTTCGTGATCGCCGCTCGGATCCAAACTCCGTCTTCACACAACCCCGCCCGCAATGGATGAGCCACGGGTGGAATCGGCGCGCAACTTCTGGTATTGCCGATCCAACGCACTGTCGCTACGGGACACGAGGAACGACCGCACCATCACACCGTAGACTTCCCCGCGCGAAACCTTGACGCGCTGCCCGGGATCGAGCGGGTTCTCCGCCCGCAACCGCGCAATCGTCATCAACCCGATCCAAATCGGCCAGAGGCACGCGAGGCGCAGACGGGTCTCCGACCGCGGAATCTTCATCGTGTATTGCCAGCCGGCGTCGAGGTGGTCTTCGGCCGTGTCGAGCCAGCGGCTATACAGGGCGCGAATCGCCTCAAAATTCTCCAGGTCAAGCAACGTGCGCGGGTCTTTCACCGGCAGGTAACACCGACCGATGCGCAAATCCTTGGGGATATCGCGCAACACATTAACGAGTTGCAGGCCTTTGCCGAAGCGGACGCCGAGCTTGCACATCTCGTCCACATTCCAGTCGCGGAGCGCGGGCATGTGCGCGACGCACATCTTCGTCCAAAACTCGCCCACGCATCCCGCCACCATATACGTGTACCGATCCAGCTCCTCGTCGCTCGACAACGCAACCAACTCCTCCTCCGTCTCGCCGGGGAACTGCTGCAAATCAAAAATCTGTCCGCTCACAATAATCTTCAGCAACTCCTGGATGCGGCGTCCATCGGCTTCGTCAAATCGCCCCAGCGCAATCACGCAATCTTCCAGCCGCTCCAATAACTGTTTCTCAGCTGGCGATGTCTGTTGCTCGGCAATCGCCCCGAGATCCGGCACATGCGAAAGGTTCTGAAGTTGCTGCAGCGCGGCGACGCGCTTGGCGCGCGGCACGGCCTTGGTATCCGCAATCGTGTCCGTCGCCCGCGCCAACAGGTACGCCAGCGAAATTTGCGGGCGAATGGCCGGTGGCAGAACACGGAGGGTGAGATAAAACGAGCGCGATACGTCGCGCAGGAGCGCGCCGATCAATTCTGTTTGTGTGGTCACCATCGGCGGCAGGCAGGGTTTGTCCGCCGTAATTTGCGAGGAACCACTCTTCATGTCCGCCACGATAAAGCCGCTGCACCCGCCCTGCAAGACAACAACAACGCCGGTGCGGCTACGGAATTGAGACGCTGCTTTGTAGCGGCGCTCTATTCAAGAACTGAAGCGTATCAGACCGGTGTAATCAGTCTCGTCTCTTGTAGTTTCCAACGCGCCGCTGCATAATCCGTTTATGCAAAGGCGAGTACTGATTCGAATCCTTTATGGTGTGGTCATGATGATCGCTACGTGGCCTGCCTCGGCGGACCCGACAAATACGCCTGCGATTCCTCGTGATCCGCGCTACCCGGCGCATTGGTGGACCGCGGTGCCGACCAACGGCGTCCCGTCGTGGGAAATCCTCCCCCAAGAAGCTGCTCTAGGCGAAGTCATCCTCTCCAAACGTAACGAGCTGGGCCTGCTGTCCAATTTCGCCCCCACGCCCTTCACCTTTCGCGGCCAACGCTACGCGAGCCTGGAAGGGTTCTGGCAGATGATGAAGTACCCCGAAAATGCCGACGATCCACGGGCCACATTCCCCGGTTTGGAATGGAAGTTCACGCGCGATCAGGTCGGGCAACTCACCGCCTTCGATGCCAAGCATGCCGGCGACCTCGCCAATGAGAACATGAAGAAGATGGGCATCACGTGGGTCACCTTCGATGGCAAACGCATGGAGTACAGGCCCGCCACGCCCGGCGCGCACTATCAGTTGATCGTCGCCGCGACCCGCGAAAAAGTCCGCCAGAATCCCGAAGTGCAGAAGATCCTGCTTGCCACCGGCGATCTCATCTTGAAACCCGATCATCATCAGGAGCCCGATGCTCCCGCGGCGTGGCGCTATTACGAAATTCTGACGATGATCCGCACCGAATTGCAACAAGCCGGCGCCAACTCCGCCGCTCAATCGCGCTGATACGTTCCCACCAACTCCGCCTGCGCGATTACGTGCCCCTTCATCGCTGATTCCAGTTGGCGGCGGGTCACGCGCGGAGCGAGGTTCAGTTCCGCATCCAGCGCACACAACCGAAAATAATAATGATGGACACCATGCCCGCGCGGCGGACACGGCCCGCCGTAACCGACACGCCCAAAATCGCTCACGCCCTGCTTCAAGCCGGCCAATGCCGCAACCGTGTCAGTCTTCGCCACGTTCTCGGGCAATCCGTCCGTACCGCCAGAAATGTTGTAGGCGACCCAATGCACCCACGTCCCGCCGGGCGCATCGGGATCATCCGCAATCAACGCAAAACTCTTCGTCCCCGACGGCGCGCCCTCCCACTTCAACGCCGGCGACGCATCCGCGCCCTCGCACGAATGCTTGGCCGGCATGGGTTGATTGTTCCGAAAACTTGGACTGCTCAACGTAAATTGTGCCATGTTTGCCTCCTTCTGCTGTCCGCGCGCCCAGATGCACGCGCTCAATAGCATCGCGACAACACAAACATTTGTTCTCATTCCGCCCTCCAACTTGCTCGATTCTCCCTCGAATCGTCGCGCCCCGCAAGCTTTGCTGTCAATCACACGTGACGTCGACCGTGTAAGCGCGGGGTTGCGGTGGGCGGGTACGCGTCGCGGTCAATTCTCGTCTGGCGGCGCTGGGGAATTGGGGAGTGGCAGAGTCAGCCAAAGAAGGGTTCATGGTTGCTCCGAGTGGCTGGATGCCAAGGGCCACCGCCAGGCTTCCATACAGTTTATTCGTGGCCGCCGTGCTGGCGCAGCAATTCCGCCACGTCCTTGTGGCCCCGAGCTGCCGCCAGGTGCAAAGGCGTTTCGCCGTCGTTGTCCTTGGCGTTGACATCGGCTTTGTTGGCCAGCAGCAATTCCGCCACATCCTTGTGGCCCTGAGCCACCGTCAGGTGCAAAGGCGTCTCGCCTCTGTTGTTCTTGGCATTGACATCGGCCTTGCTGGCCAGCAGCAATTCCACCACTTCCTTGTGGCCCCAAGCCGCCGCATAATGCAAAGGCGTCCTGCCTCCGTTGGTCTTGGCATTGACATCGGCCTTGCTGGCCAGCAGCAATTCCACCACGTCCGGGTAGCAATTAATCGCCGCGTAGTGCAGAGGCGTCCTGCCTCCGTTGTTCTTGGCATTGACATCGGCCTTGCCGGCCAGCAACAAGTCCACCACGCCCTTGTAGCCCTTGGCCGCCGCCAAGTGCAAAGCCGTTTCGCCGTCGTCGTCCTTGGCGTTGACCTCAGCCTTGTTGGCCAGCAGCAATTCCACCACGTCCTTGTGGCCCTTGGCCGCCGCCATCTGCAAAGGCGTTTCGCCGTCGTTGTCCTTGGCATTGACATCGGCTTTGTTGGCCAGCAGCAAGTCCACCACATCCTTGTGGCCCCGAGCCGCCGCATGGTGCAACGGCGTCTGGCCGTCATTTTCCTTGGCATCGACCTCGGCCTTGCTGGTCAGCAGTAATCTCGCCACGTCCTCGTAGCCATTAGCCGCCGCCAGGTGCAAGGGCGTTTCGCCGTCGTTTCTCTTGGCATTGACATCGGCCTTGCTGGCTAACAGCAATTGCGCAACAGCCCTGTTGCCCCCACCCACCGCCATGTGCAAAGGCGTGCTGCCGACATTGTCCTTGGCATTGACATCGGCCTTGCTGGCCAACAGTAATTCTGCCACGTCCTTGTAGCCGTTGTCCGCGGCCAAGTGCAAAGGCGTATCGCCGTCGATATTCTTGGCGTTGACATCGGCTTTGCTGGCCAGCAGCAATTCCGCCACATCCTTGTGGCCATTACCCGCCGCCATGTGCAAAGGCGTCGTGTCGCCAGTGGTCCTGGCATTGACCTCAGCCTTGTTGGCCAGCAGCAATTCCACCACGTCCTTGTGGCCCTTGGCCGCCGCATAGTACAACGGCGTCCTGCTGTTGTTGTCTTTGCTGAAAACCAGCTCAGGATTGTCTTTGAGCAGCGCCTTGACCTTTTGCAAGTCACCATTCTTGGCCGCGTCATGAATCTCCCCGCCGAAGGCGAGGCTGCTCCAAGCCAGCGCAACCAGCGTGACGGCGGCGCGGCGGTGAATTGGGGATTGGCAAAGCCGACGAAAGAAAGCGTGCATATCATTCATGGTTGCTCCGATTGACTGGTTGCTACACCCATTGACGCGGAACATCAATCCGAAAAGTTCTCCAAGTCTCGCTCCAAACGACTTCGCAGGCTTGTGGTGCGAGGGGCTCCTGACCCCCCACATACCCCCGACTGAACGGCTCCCCGAACCACCTGATATGGAGACCTGCGGTCAAACCCATGTGCGCGGTCAGGCCCCGAAAGCGATTCGGGGTGAAAGACTGGCGCACAACAAGGTCAGGCATCGAAGCCTGCCCCTACGAGGCAGAGGACAGGCGCGATGGGGAGTTGTTCGTCCCAGCCTCGATTGTGATAGACTGACAAGCCAACCGGCGGTTCGTCCGTCAGGCAAAGGCTCCATGAAAGAGAGTTCATCCGAAACGGTTCCCGCCATTGCTGCGAGGCGGGAAGCGCAGGCCCGTTGGCGGCGGTGGTTCGCGCCTGTAGCCCTGTTGGCGGTGGTGTTCGCCATCAATTTTGCCGCCATGCCCGCGACATGGTGGGCGGGAGATCCGTCCGCATGGCGTGAGGAGACCCGAAGCCTGCTGCGGGATGGCGTGCTGCACGTGGACACACAATATGCCGAGCACATCGGCGAGCGCGGGCAGTATTTCGTGTTCAATCCGCGCACCGGCCGGTGGTATTCCAAGTACGGCGTGATGAACTCCCTGATGGCGCTGCCACCGACGGCGCTGGAGGCGGTGATCAACGGACGCATCCCCCGTGTCGGGGAACAGTCTGACCTGCTGATCTTCAATCTGTACAACATTTTCCTCAGCTTGCTGGTCGGCGGGTTGTTATATCGAATCACGGGTTGGTACACGGATCGGTATTGGGTGCGGGTGGCGTACGTGTTGTGCACCTGCTATGCAACGTTCTTCTGGTACTACCAACGAGCGCAGGGAGCGGAGATTTGCCAGGTGCTTTTCTTTACGGCCGCGTTCCATTTTCTGATGGTTTATTTGCGTGGACTGGTGAGCACCGGGGGTGATCCCCGTGCGAGGCACCGGGTCGCGCTGCTGATTGCCTGGGTATTTGTCGCGGCCCTGGTGCTGACGCGGGTCATCTTTGGGTTGTTGATCCCCACGGTCTGGCTCGCGGTGATGTACGCGGTGTCGAGCTTGAAGAAGCCGGAGGGTTGGCGGGTCTTGCGGCGTCAGATCGGCTGGCTGCTTCTTCCGGCGCTGATGATCGTGGGCGCACTGGCCTGGATAAACCAGATCAAATTCGGGGAGCCGTGGCTGACGGGATACCACCAATGGCGAGTGCACGTCGCGCCGACCGGCCGCTGGCAGGATGGCGTCTGGGGAGTATTGTTTGATCCGCAGGGCAGCATGCTGTTGCACTTCCCCATTCTCATCTTCGGTTTGCTGGCTGTGCGTGAGTTTTGGCAGCGATACCGGCTGGACGCCGTTGTGATCTTCCTGCTGCCATCGGCGCTGTTCTTGTTTCTGACCAAGATACCGATCTGGCGTGGAGAATGGGCCTACGGACCGCGGCTGCTGATTTTCATGTTGCCCGTGCTGGCGATGCCATTCGTGGTGTACCTGGAGTGGCTGGTGGCGAGGCCGTGGGGATGTGGTCGACAGGCGATGGCGGCCGTGACGGTGGTCAGCCTGGGGTACTCGACGTGGTTGCAGTACGAGGTCAATCGCCTGGACTTTTGGACCATGTACCGGGTCATGTTCACATTCGACGGCGACTGGAGCCAGGAGATGTCTCGATATTTCGTGGAGCATCAAATGGGGACGTTCAACGCCGATCTGATCCGCCACAAGGATGATCTCGATGACCTGCCGTACGTCGCCGAGTTGGAGAGGCGCGGGCTTCTCCGCGGAAAAGAGCTGGAGGACTACAAGGAAATGCTGCGGAGATACATTGGCGATGAGAATTTTTACTGGAAACGACGGCGGTCGGATGCAAATCCATCGGCAAACGGACGATGATGACGCGCGGCAATCCTGGAATTGCCGGAACCTGGGCGAAAATTGTTAACGGAACGTTAAGATTGCAGTGCGGTCACGGCACCGGCCAGAGGAACCAGTTGTGCATGAGGAAATGGTCGATTTGTTGGATCGTTTGCCTGGCTTTGCGATCGACCGCCTCGGCGGTGTTGAACGCGTTGTGCGGCGTGAGGATCACGTTTGGCCGGCCCAACAGCGGGAAGCCCGATTTGCCCGAACGCAGTGCCACGGCCAGCGTGCTTTCATTCTCGTAGACGTCCAGCGCCAGTCCGCCGAGGTGCCCTTCGTCGAGCAGCATCACCATGTCTTCCGTTGGCGTGAACTCGCCCCGCCCGATATTGACGAACACTGCTCCCCGCTGCGTCTTCTTGAGTGTCTCATAGCAGAAATAGTTGGCGTTTTCCTTTGTCAGGTTCATCGCGCAGACGATGATCTCCGCCCACGCCAAGCCATCCTCCGGCTTCACATACGAAACGGAGGCATGTTTCTCAACGATGTCGACGCCCTGCACCTGCATCCCCAACGCCTGTCCGATTCTCACGACCTCGGCGCCAATGTTGCCGACGCCGACAACCAACAGCTTTTTCCCTGCGCACTCGCTTCCCGTCAGCCCGTCCCGATGAAACGCGGGAAACTGCGCGATTTGCGCCGGCAATTTCCGCAACAGTGCCATGACCAGCAGGATCGCCTGCTCCGCTACCGCGCGGCTGCAGTACAGCGGCAGATAACCGCACGGAATCCGGTGCCCGACCAGATGATCGTAGCCGGTTGTTCGGGAGACGACGCCCCTCACCTTCCCCGCCCACGACGGCGGGATTACCGACTGCGTGCGTATGCTGATAAGTTCGGCGGACGGTTCGACGTGACCCGCTTCCTGAATCGTTTTGGATGTAAAACGTGCCGGCATATGCGTTGGCAGGTGCCGCTGCAATGCCTCGATCTCTTCCTCGAACGCCTCGTAGAACTGGACATTCATTTTTCCACTCCATTGTAGCAAACGCAGGGCCAGCCCCGAAGACGTTTCGGGGCCAGTTGACACCATTTCGGGTGGCTTGTACTATGCGGGCGGTGGCGAGGGACGATTAGCTCAGTTGGCTAGAGCGCTTCCTTGACATGGAAGAGGCCACAGGTTCAAGTCCTGTATCGTCCACCATCCTTCGCTCGAAAGGGAGCGGCGTCAAAATTGTTAGAACCGTTAACAGGAGATTTCGCTATGGCACTGAAAGTTGGCGACAAAGCACCGGATTTTGAACTGACCACGAAATCGGCCGAAGGCCCAAAGAAGATCAAACTCAGCAACAATTTCGGCAAGAAGAACACCGTCCTGCTGTTTTTCCCCATGGCGTTCACCGGCGTCTGCACGAAGGAAATGTGTGAAGTCAGCCAGGGTTTGAACGCCTACACTGGGCTCAATGCCGACGTGTTTGGCGTCAGCGGCGATAATCCGTTCGCGCAGGGCGCCTGGGCCGAGAAGGAAAAGATCACCGTGCCGCTGCTTTCCGATTACGAGCACAAAGTTGCCCGTGCCTACGGCATCGCCTACGACAGTTTCCTGCCGCAAAAGAACCTCGGCATGAGCGGCGTCGCCAAACGCTCCGCCTTCGTCATCGACAAACAAGGTGTCGTCCGCTACGCCGAATCCAGCGACGACCCCGGCCAGTTGCCGAATTTCGAAAAGATCAAAGGCGCACTGGCACAGTTGAAGTAGCACCTGTGCTCGTTTGAGCACGCCTTTACTTGCCTGGCGCGCGCCACGCCGTATAATGCAGTGGTGACGAGCGAATCGCATAACTCATTCCATTCCCTGCAAACCTTCGACCTTGGCGGCGGTCGCAAGGGACGATTGTATTCCCTTCCCGCCTTGGAGGCTGCGGGTGTCGGCAAGATCTCGCGGTTGCCGATCAGCATTCGGATCGTGCTCGAGTCGGTACTGCGCAATGTCGATGGCAAGAAGGTGACCGAGCGCGACGTGCGGGCGCTGGCCAACTGGAACGCCAAATCGCCCGCGCAGGAGGAAATCCCGTTCATTGTCGCCCGCATCGTCCTGCAGGATTTCACGGGTGTGCCGCTGCTGGTCGATCTCGCGGCGATGCGCTCGGTCGTCGCCCGCCTGAAACAGGACCCCAAGATCGTCGAGCCGCTCGTGCCCGTCGATCTCGTGGTCGACCATTCCGTGCAGGTGGACTTTTTCGGGACCGCCGAGGCGATGAAGCTGAACCTCGAAATGGAGTTCAAGCGCAACCGCGAGCGCTACGAGCTTCTCAAATGGGGCCAGCAAGCATTCAAGACCTTCAAGGTCGTCCCGCCTGGCATCGGCATCGTCCACCAGGTGAATCTCGAATACCTCGCCAAGGGCGTGTTGGCCGCGAACGGCGTCTACTACCCTGACACGCTCGTCGGCACCGATTCGCACACGACGATGATCAACGGACTCGGCATCGTCGGTTGGGGCGTCGGCGGCATTGAAGCCGAAGCCGGCATGCTCGGCCAACCGGTCTACTTCCTCACACCCGAAGTCGTCGGCGTTCACATGACCGGCGCGCTCCGCGAAGGCGTGACCGCGACTGACCTCGCGCTGCACGTCACGCAAATGCTCCGCAAAGCGAAGGTCGTCGGCAAATTTGTCGAATTCTTCGGTGCCGGCGCGGCATCGTTGCCCGTGGCCGACCGCGCCACCATCGCCAACATGGCGCCCGAGTACGGCGCGACGATGGGCTTCTTTCCCGTGGACGACGAGTCGCTGAATTACCTGCGCGCAACGGGCCGCACCGACGAACAGGTCGTTGCGTTCGGCAATTATTTCAAGGCGCAGAACATGTTCCGCATCCCGCGCAAGGGCGAGATCGATTACACCGTCGAACTCGAACTCAACCTCGCCGACGTGTACCCCAGCGTTGCCGGCCCGAAACGCCCGCAGGACCGCATCGAGCTGCCCAACCTGAAGAAGACGTTCACCGACCTCTTCTCCAAGCCGCTCGCGGAAAATGGCTACAACAAGCCCCGCGGAGAATTGAACAAGCGGGTCAGCGTGCATCTGGATTCCTCCACACCCGTCGAGCAACCGCACGAGAGCGAACAAGCGAGGGACCGCGAGTCGTCCAGCGAATCGGAGATGCGCGAGGACCATCCCACTCCCGACACGGTTCACAATTCCGTCCAGACGCGCCGCGGCGATTGGCAGATCGGCCACGGCTCGGTTGTTATCGCGGCCATCACCAGTTGTACCAACACGTCGAACCCAAGCGTGATGTTGGCCGCGGGCCTGCTGGCGAAGAAAGCCGTCGAACGTGCGCTGCAGGTTCCGGCGTACGTCAAAAGCTCTCTGGCCCCGGGGTCGCGCGTGGTCAGCGATTACCTCGCGAAAACCGGGCTGCAACGCTACCTCGACGCTCTGGGCTTCAATCTCGTCGGCTACGGGTGCACCACGTGCATCGGCAACTCGGGCCCGCTCCCCGCGCCAATCGAAGAGGCCGTCGTCAACAACGACCTCGTTGCTGCCAGCGTTTTGTCCGGCAACCGCAATTTCGAGGCCCGCGTCCATTCCAGCGTCAAAGCCAACTTCCTCATGTCGCCGCCGCTTGTCGTCGCGTTTGCGCTCGCGGGCCGCATTGATATCGATCTGACGACCGAACCCATCGCCAGGGACAAAACCGGGCGCGACGTGTATCTGCGCGATTTGTGGCCGACGATGCAGGAAATCCGCGACGCGATGAAGAGCGCTCTCAAACCCGAAATCTTCCGCGCATTGTACAAGGATTTCGCCGCGCAAAACCCCGCCTGGAACGAAATCCCGTCCTCCGTCGGCGACGTGTATCGCTGGGACACCAAGAGCACGTACATCCAGGAACCGCCGTTTTTCGAAAACTTCTCGATGACGCCCGGGTCGATCACCGATATTCGCCGCGCCTCCGCGCTCGGCATTTTCGGCGATTCGGTGACCACCGACCACATCTCGCCCGCCGGCAGCATCAAGAAGGATTCGCCCGCGGGCAAATACCTGATCGAGCAGGGCGTCCAGCCCGCCGATTTCAACAGTTATGGCGCGCGCCGCGGCAATGACCGTGTGATGACGCGCGGCACGTTCGCCAACGTGCGTATCAAAAACCTCATGCTGCCCGGCGTCGAAGGCGGCGTGACGAAATACAAGCGTCAGTCGACCACGATTTACGACGCGGCGATGCAATATCAGGAGACTGCCGTCCCCCTGGTCGTTTTTGCCGGACAGGAATACGGCACCGGTAGCTCCCGCGACTGGGCCGCCAAAGGCACGCGCCTGCTCGGCGTCAAAGCTGTCGTCGCCCAAAGTTTCGAGCGCATCCATCGCTCCAATCTCGTCGGCATGGGCGTGCTCCCCTGTCAATTCCAGGACGGCACCACTGCCCAAACCCTCAAACTCGACGGCTCCGAGACCTTCGATATCCTCGGCCTGACCAACCACCTCACCCCCCGCCAGGCCTTGACCCTCGTGATCCATCGGCCCGACGGCACCCTCCAACAGGTGCCCATCACCGCCCGTATCGACACGCCCATCGAAGTCGAATACTACCGCCACGGCGGCATCCTGCCGTTCGTGCTCCGCCAGCTCCTGAGCTAGCCAATGGGCTTCGTTTCGCAGAACCGAGGCCGCGTGGAACGCTGCGCTTTGAGCCCATCTTCAATGAGCGGCCTCCAGTTTGCGGTAATGCTCGGCAATGTTTGGCTTCGGACACGGCACTGCAATGAATACCCCGTTCGTATCGCACACAAGGTCTACCTCCCAACCTCTCGTCGTCTGCCCAATGTGGGTGTTAAAATAGAGCCAGTGGGTCGGCGGCACTGGAAAATAGAACAAATCTGTCGCTCCTCCCATCCAAGTGCCTGTCTGAACTGTATAATCAGCGGGGATGCGATTCTGACACTGCCGTTTGAACCAATACCTGTAGAACGGTCCCGTCTCGTCCGTTCTGCACACTAGGTATTTGGGATGGATGAGTCTCACTAACGCATTTGTATCACCAGCGTTGACGACGGAAACGTAGTTGCTTATGAACGCTGCGATCGCTCCAGATGCATCGGCAGGAGAAGTCGGCTGCTGCTCCGCCGAGGACAAACTGATTGCAAGCATAACCCCCACGACACCTGCGAGAATGAACCTTTTCCTCTTCATCATAAAAACCTCACGGTTTCACTTCATGGTACGGCCTCTTCTGTTCGTAGAGACTGAGGCGCTGACGGGCTTTCTCCGGAGTATCGTTCGCCGAATTGGATTTCAGATAATCGGACTCCAGGTATTTGTTCTGCCATTTCACGGCGTCGTCAAACCGGCCCGCCTCGGCGCAGGCCGCCGCCAGCGTGCTGAGGATGGAATCGTCCTTCCAGTCTGTCAGTTCACGCGCCTTCTCCGCGACCTGGATGGCGTACTCTCCGTTCCGAACATTGACATCGGGACAGACCGCTAACAGCCAGGCGGCACTGACGTAGGCCTGCACGAAATCCGGGTTGAGACGGATGACTTCGTCGTAATCCGCAACGGCCTTGTCATAGCTGCCTTTGTGGCTGTAGAGGACCGCGCGCGCAAAGTATGCCTCCACGAATTCAGGACTGAGACGGATGGCTTCGCTTTCGTCGGCAATGGCCTTGTCCCAGTCGCCTTTGTACCCGTAGGCGTTGCCCCGGTCCTTGTACGCCGCGATATAATCCGACTCGAAGCGGATGGCTGCGTTGTAATCGGCGATGGCCTTGTCGTAGTCGCCCTTGTCGCTGTAGGCGTTGGCTCGGTGGTAATGGGCGATGGGATCCTCCGGCTTGAGCCGGAGCGCTTCGCTGAAGTCGGCAATGGCAACCTCATACTCATGCCGGCCGTTAGCTTCCAAACCCCGCTCAAAGGCGCTCGAGAATTCGGCCGTCGTATCCGGCCGCTTGTTCCCGCACCCCTGCCCCGTCAGCACCACCAACAGCGAAACCACGACCCGCACCAGCGCCACGAACGGCGTGTGTGCCGGCGAACCCGACCGACCGTTTGGTTTCTGGAACATCCGCATGTTGGGCTCGGAGCCGCCCGCCGATTTCCGACGCAAATTGAGTGTGGGCTTCTTTCCCATCCCTGTATTTAGCGAACATCCCCGCCGAAATGTCGAGCGTGTTCTATCAGCGGAGCGGACGAAGGAAATTCGGTGGCTTCCAACTGCAAAACTACTGGAGCGACACCAGGGGATCTGATTTTTCGAGTCTCCGCCGCGCGTAATGACGACAAATGACACCGGAACCGTAGCGGATCGCAAACTGGCAAGCGTCGGGATTGTCGACGAGGCACTGCGAGACATCGGATTGTGCCACATACGCAGTCCGACATATTTCCAGGTCGGGAAGACGCTTTTGATCGCTGACTGTGTCGTTGGTCACGCTCCTTGAAAAAGCATTCCGCTTGCCAGTCGCAATATCGCCTGCATCAAAATACGACGGCCACAGCCGCCGCCGGTGGATGGGGCGCATCGCCGTGCGAGCAGCCGAAGAAATCGATATTCTCTGAAGTCTGTGCCTAAGCAGGGAAGATCGTCCACGGCCATCGCGCTCCGGACCCACAACATTTCTGCGAAACTATTCCCGAATCAGGGTGTTTACCGGTTCGTTCGCCACGCAGTGCCGTGGGGATGGCGAACGGCAGTATCAAACTGAAGAATGTGGCATTCACAGCAAGGAGAAATAGGTATGCGAAAGTTCATGGGGCTTCTATTGGCGGCGGCAGTATTCGGCATGTTCACAACCGGAGCGTTCGCGGCAAACAGCACGAGCACGCACCGTCACCACGCCAAGCGGCATCACAAGCAGCACCACCACCAGGCTAGGTAAGTCGGTCCGCCTCAGTCCGTTACCCGTCAAGTGCGTGTGTCTTGACGGGTAACGGCTTTTTACCCGTCTGACTGCCTTCCCATCGTGGCTGGCGTGCTTTTGCGTCTTGCACTTGACACTTCCAGCCGTCACGATATAGTGAACTTAGGAATCGGACAAAAATTGTCGTGTTTAACAAGGCGTCCGATTTCATCGAGGAAGTCAGATCATGGCCGATACATTCGAAATTCAAGGCTTACACGTCGCTATCGAGGAAAAGGAGATTCTCAAAGGGGTCGACCTCGTCGTGCGTAAAGGCGAAGTACACGCTCTCATGGGACCGAACGGCTCGGGCAAGAGCACGCTGGCCAACGCCATACTGGGCCACCCCAAGTACACGGTCACGCGCGGCAGGATCCTCATGAAGGGCGAGGACATTCTGGAGATGGAAACCGATGAGCGGGCCCGCAAAGGGTTGTTCCTCGCCTTCCAGTATCCCTGTGAAGTGCCCGGGGTTCGCCAGTCGAACTTTCTGCGGCTGGCCTGCAATGCCCGCCTCGGCCACGAGATGGACGTGACGGAATTCTACAGCAAGTTGGAAAAGAAAATGAAGGTCCTCGACATCGACGAGAAGTTCATGAAACGCTACCTCAACGAGGGCTTCTCGGGTGGAGAAAAAAAGCGCAATGAGATTTTGCAGATGATGTTGCTGGAACCGGAGTTCGCCATTATGGACGAGACCGACTCCGGACTCGACATCGACGCGCTCAAAGTCGTTTCGCGCGGCGTCAACGAACTCCGCGGTCCGGGTCTCGGGATTCTGATCATCACGCACTACGAGCGGATCCTGCGCTATATCAATCCGGATTTCGTGCATATTATGGTCGACGGAAAAATCGTGAAGTCGGGCGGCCCTGATCTCGCCGCGCATCTCGAAGAGCACGGCTACGATTGGATCGTCAAGGACGCGGCTCCTGCGCCCGAGCCGGTCAAGGGTTAGGGCATGAGCGCCGCTTCACCCGAACAAGTTTTGCGGGGACCCTACAAAGAAGGCTTCCACGACAACATCAAGGCCCTTCACCAGGTCCCGAAGGGCGCATCGCACGAGGTCATCGATTACATGTGCGATGTGAAAGCCGAGCCAGCTTGGATGCGCGCGTTCCGGCATCGCAGCCTCGACCTGTTCCTCAAACACGATCTGCCAGCGTGGATGCCGGGTCTGCGCGACATCGATTACGACGCGATCACCTATTACGCCAGCCCGGTCGAAAAATCCGCCCGTCGTTGGGAAGACGTGCCCGAAGAGATCCGACGCACCTACGACAAGCTGGGGATCGCCAAGGAAGAGCAAAAGCTGCTGGGCGGGCTCGGCGCGCAGATCGACAGCGAGATGGCCTACCATAACATCCAGGAGTCCCTCTCCAAGAAAGGCATCGTGTTCCTGAGTTGCGACGATGGCCTGAAGCAGTATCCCGATATTTTCCAGGAGCACTTTGCCAAGTCGGTTCCGCCGGAGGACAACAAACTTGCCGCGCTCAACTCGGCGTTCTGGAGCGGCGGGTCGTTCGTGTACATCCCCAAGGGCGTCAAATGCGACATCCCCCTCTCGGTATACTTCCGCATCAACGCCGAGCAGTTCGGACAATTCGAGCGGACGCTCATCGTCTGCGACGAGGACAGCTTTTGCCACTACGTGGAAGGGTGCAGCGCCCCGATCTATACCACCAATTCGTTGCACTCCGCCGTGGTGGAGATTTTTGTCAAGGATCACGCTCGGTGCCGATACACCACCATTCAAAACTGGTCGACCGACGTTTACAACCTCGTGACCAAGCGGGCGTATCTCTACAAGAACGCCATCATGGAATGGGTCGACGGCAACCTCGGCTCGAAGCGCACCGTGAAATACCCGTCCTGCTACATGGTCGGCGAGGGCGCGCACGGCGAAATCCTCAGCCTCGCCAGTGCCGACAAGGGAATGTGGCAGGATGCGGGCGCCAAGCTCGTGTTTTATGCCCCGAACTGCACCGGGCGAATCAATTCCAAATCGATTAGCGGCCATGGTGGACGCGCCTCGTATCGCGGGCTCGTCCAGGTCAACGAACAGGCCAGGAACTGCCGCGTGCAGGTCAATTGCGACGCCCTCATCCTCGACCCGGTCAGCCGCTCCGACACGTATCCCGTGATGGAAATCGACGGCGACCTGGCGACGGTCGAGCATGAGGCCAGCGTTTCCAACGTTTCCGAGGAGCAGCTTTTCTATCTCATGAGCCGCGGGATCAAGAAGGAGGATGCGGTTTCGATGATTGTCAACGGTTTCATCGAGCCGATCGTGAAGGAATTGCCCATGGAATTTGCCGTCGAGATCAATCGACTCATCAATTTGCAGATGGAAGGATCAGTCGGGTGAGAGGCAACGGCTGACCGAGAACCCGTGGGGCGGTGTGGCCCCGCTCCCACGCCAATTTACAATGACAACTGGATTCACACAGCAAACTCTGGAAGCCATTAGCTCCGGCGAGCCGTCATGGTTGAAGTCCCAGCGTCTCGCCGCCTGGAAGACGTTTGAGAAACTCCCGCTGCCGACCAGGCGCGACCTGGAGTGGCAGCGTTTCGACATCCGCGCCTTAAAGCTCGACAAAGTTTTTCTGTCGGCTGACCAGCCGGCGATCAACGAGCACCTTTCTCCGCTATCCGCGGAACTCGGCAACAGTGGCGTCATCTTCTGCGATATGGTCACCGCGGTCGCCAAACACGGCGATCTCCTCAAAGAGTACCTCGGCAAGAGCATCGCACCGGACGAACCGGCGAAATTCTCCGCGTTGCATGCCGCGTTGTGGAGGAATGGCGCGTTTTTGTATGTCCCGTCGAATCTCCGCATCGAGCAGCCGCTGGAAGTGGTGTATGAGTTTGCCGGACAAAATACCGCCGGGTTCCCGCATACGTTGGTGGTCGTCGAACCCGGTGCGGAAGCGACGCTCGTCCAGAAGTTCGTTGGCGGACCACAGGTGGGCACCAATGGCGCGCCGAGCATCCACGCCAGCGGCACGGAAGTCTTTGTCAAGGAAGGCGGCCACCTCCATTACGTTAGCGAGCAGAATTTTTCACCCAATGTGTACGATTTTACGCTGAAGCGGGCGCACGTCGCCCGCGATGCAGAGATCGACTGGGTGCTCGGGATGTTTGGCGCGTCGTTCCAGCGGTACGATGTCGAGTGCGTCATGGAAGGCGAAGGTGGCACCAGCTTCATGTACGCGGTCGGCGTGCTCGACCACCATCAGCAGTTTGGCCAGTTCACCAGGCAGCATCACAAGACGGGCAACACCACCAGCGACCTCTTGTTCAAGAACGTGCTCCGCGATTCCGCGATCAGCAATTACGCGGGCGTCATCAAGGTCGAGAAGAATGCCAACGGTACGAACGCCTACCAGGCCAATCGCAACCTCGTGCTCAGCAAAGAAGTCCGCTGCGACACGCGTCCCATTCTGGAAATCGAGTCGAACCAGTTGCGTTGCACCCACGGGGCGACCGTCGGCCAATTGGAGGAGCAACAGCTTTTCTATTTGCGCAGTCGGGGTCTGACTTCCGAATTGGCGCGCGATGTATTGATTGAAGCATTCCTCGACCCGGTGCTGGCACGCATCCAGGTCGAAAGCGTGCAAAAGGAGTTTGCCAAGCTGGTCCACGATAAGGTAGTACGCAAAGCATGATCGAAGTCCTCGATGCAGTTGAGTTGGAAGAAATCCGCGATGACTTTCCGGTCCTACGGCAGAAAGTCCACGGCAAGCCGCTGATCTATTTCGACAACGCGGCGACTTCGCAGAAACCGCGGATCGTCATCGAGGCGCTCAACGACTACTACGAGCGGTACAACGCGAACGTTCACCGCGGCATCCACGCTCTCGCCGAGCGCGCCACCAGGGAGTACGAACGTGCCCGTGAGAAGGTCGCCAGGTTTATCAACGCGCCTTCGACCGATTCCGTCATTTTCACCCGGGGGACGACCGAGGGCATCAACCTCGTTGCGTATTCCTGGGCGCTCACGAATCTCAGGAAAGGTGACGAGATTCTCACCACGTTCATGGAGCACCACAGCAATACGGTGCCCTGGTATCAGGCCTGCGAGCGCACGGGCGCGGTCATCAAACGCATCGAATTGAATCCCGACGGCATGTTACATCTGGACGACCTTGACAAGCTGGTCACCAACCGCACCAAGCTCGTGGCGGTCACGCAGCAGTCCAACGTCCTCGGTACGATCAACCCGGTCCGACAGATCGCCGATGCCGCCCATAAGAAGGGGGCGGTGGTGCTCGTCGATGGCGCCCAGAGCGTTCCCCACATGCCGGTCGACGTGCAGGCGATGGATTGCGATTTCTTTGCGTTCAGCGGCCATAAGATGTGCGGCCCGACCGGCAGCGGCGTACTCTATGGCAGACGCGCCCTTTTGGAAGCCATGCCGCCGTTCATGGGCGGCGGGGAAATGATCAAAGAAGTGTGGTTCGATCACGTCAAGTACAACGATCTGCCGTACAAATTTGAGGCCGGCACACCAAGCATTGCCGAATCCATCGGGTTGGGCGTTGCCGTGGATTATCTCACCGGGATCGGCCTCGACAAGATTCGCCAGCACGAAAAGCAAATCACCCAGTACGCGCTTGACCGCTTGAAGGAGTTTCCCGAAATCACCGTATACGGCCCAAAGGATGTCGAGAAACGCGGTGGCTTGGTTGCGTTCACCCTTGGCGACGTCCATGCGCACGACATCGCCACGTTTGCCGACCAGGATGGCGTGGCCATTCGTGCCGGCCATCACTGTGCCATGCCCTTACACAAGAAACTCGGCATCGCCGCCACCGCCCGTGCCAGCTTCTACCTGTACAACACCCGCGACGAAGTCGATGTATTCATCGAGATGCTGCACAAAGCCAAGAAGTTCTTCGGCGCTTGCCCTACCGGCCGCGCGATGGGCTATTGACCCGCTACGGCGGCCGCACTAGTCTGGGTGGAAAACCACCATGCAAACACTATCGGTCGCGGAGCTTATCCCGGTTTTGCAGACAGCCGTCGGCCCGACAATCCTGATCTCGGGCGTCGGCCTCTTGTTGCTGACCATGACCAATCGTTTGGCGCGAACAATCGACCGCGCCCGCGCCACCGCGCGAGAACTCGCCGACGCCAGTGAGGAAGATCGGCGCAAGGGCCGCGAACAACTGCGGGTGCTCTGGAGGCGGGCGAGTTTGATCCGGTTGTCGATCGGACTGGCATCTATGAGCGCGCTGTTTGCCGCCATCCTGATCATTGTGCTGTTCTCAACGGCCCTGCTACAGCTTGAAAGTGCGCCGTTGATTTCCGCATTATTCATCATTTGCCTGGGCAGCCTGATTGGGTCACTCATCGTGTTCATCCATGACATCAATCAGGCGCTGGCTGCACTCAAGCTGGAACTCCCCGCAGAAGACCTGGAAGGGCCGTGAAACCAACCGCTCCAATAATTTGCCAGAATTGTTGAAACGAAATGGCCACCTCATGCGTCTAATCAGACAGAGGTGGCCAACATGAAGAACCGTGACAGGAAGCACTTGATGAAGTTGCAAGACGTCATTGACGTCGTCTCCCGGTTTGCGCGCAACGACCACGAGACAAGCTTGGTGGTTGCCGACCTGATTAATCGCGGGTTCGTGCGCATTCACACGCACAGTCCCGGGCGCCGCATCATTGTGCGCTGATCGGCAGGAGGTCGCGCTGAGACATGCCAACAACCGCGCGATGCGCTGGTCGCGGCCCGGTCAACTTTTTCCTTCCCGCAGTTGTGCGGTGTGGTAACTTTGGAGCGCAATGTTGGAGGAACTCTATGAGGAAATCATCCTGGATCATTACCGGCGCCCGCGCAACAAGGGCAAGGTGGATCCATCGGATTTCATTGCCCACGATTCCAATCCGTTGTGCGGCGACGAAATCGATATTTCCGCACGGTTCGCCGACGGCAGGATTGCTGAACTGAAATTCGACGGCAAGGGATGTGCGATCTGCACGGCTTCGGCGTCCGTTATGACGCAGAAGCTCATCGGCAAGACGCTGCCAGAAGCGCGGCAGTTTATTGGCAGCTTCCTCAACATGATGCGCGGCGAAACGCCTTTCGGCGGGAAGGAAATGGGCGATTTGAAGGCCCTGGAGGGTGTCTTGAAGTTTCCGGTTCGCGTGAAATGCGCGACTTTGGCGTGGAACACTGCGCTCCGGGGTCTTCGGCAACGCGAGGACAAACAATCCTGATCCACTCCACCCGCTCCTCCACTCATGGACTATCTTTTTCAGAAACACTTCACCCTTGAGGAAGCTCGGGCGTTGATTCCCGAACTCCGCCGTGCATTCCGGGACGCGCATCGCCGGCGCGATGCCGTCCACAAAACCGACAAAGAGCTGGGCGAGACGTTGGAGCAAACGGGCGCCGACGTCGGCGGTGAAAAGGTTTCCGGGCTGCTCATGGACATGCTCCAACTCAACACTCAACTTCGTCGCATCCAGGAGATGGGCGTGCAGATCAAGGATTTCGACCGGGGTCTGGTCGATTTCCCACACCTCCGCGATGGCCGTGAGGTGTTCCTATGTTGGGAGCTTGACGAGGACGACATCGCCTTCTGGCACGACATCGACGGTGGTTACGCCGGCCGTGAGCGCCTCTAGGCGCGGCCGCGTGGAGAATCCGACGTTTGGCTCACAAGCCCTTGTCCGCTTGTTTCGTCGAAAACGACTCCGGCGTCCAACCACCATTTACGTCGCGGTGGAATACGTCTCGTTGCAGGACAGTGGTGCCGTCGGAATTGTGCACTTCGTGCTCGACGATCTTAGTTTGCGGAACCAGCGGTTCGAGCATTTCGTTACCGGTTTTTGTCGAGAAGATCGACCGCCCATTCACGATCGTCTCGCGGCTGACCGAGCCATCGGGCCCCTTTGTCTCGGTGGCAGTTGTACGTGAGGTCTCCTCCCAACCGAAACGCCCCGGCTCGCGAACCACGCTGTCGGTTCGTTTGACGCCGCCCTGGGTGGTGATCGAAGTCGTCTCTTGCGCGGTGACGGCGAGTTGTCCGTTCAAGTGGTCCACGGTCTTGGTTTCGGCGGTGATGACCTGTTCATTCGACCCGTGATTGACAGCGACCTGATCGACCTGCTTCA
>Ga0116126_1000464_pt1 | contig 30431 bp, 26 predicted proteins | sample June2015DPH_16_5_FD_89730 | JGI IMG/M metagenome (GOLD analysis project Ga0116126, IMG submission 89730) | Peatland microbial communities from SPRUCE experiment site at the Marcell Experimental Forest, Minnesota, USA - June2015DPH_16_40 | ecosystem: Environmental > Terrestrial > Soil > Wetlands...
CTTGGCTGGGCCGGGGGCAAGCGAATCGCCTCCATCAACTCGCTGAGTTCCGGTATCCGAATTCGCTGGGTCTTCTGTGGACCAAGCTTTCCCGGTTCCTCGGCTTTGGGAACTACGGCCAATGGAAGGCGATGGCTTTGGCGGCTTATGGCGATTCGGATCGTTTCTATCCTGCCTTCCGGACTCTCGTGGAGTACGACGATTCCGGCAATTTCGAGGTGGATGGCCGCACACTGCAGTTTCGCGTCGAGAACTGCGCGGCGCTGGAACGGCTCTTCGGGCCTCGCCGCGGCAAAGAGGAAGAACTGGATGACCGGTTCCGCGACATCGCGGCCGCGCTCCAACGAGTGACCAATGAGGCCCTTCTCACTGTGGTGCGCCGGCTGAGGGCGGAGACAGGCAGTAAGAATCTGTGCCTCGCGGGCGGCGTGGCGCTGAACTGCGTTGCCAACCGGTTACTGCTGGAGGAAGGCGGCTTCGAGGACCTATTCGTCCAGCCCGCGGCCAACGACGCAGGCACCGCGCTGGGTGCGTGCTGCTACCTTTGGAACCAGGTGCTCGGCGGCGAGCGCGTCGAAACAATGGCGCACTCTTACCTGGGGCCGTCGTTCGCCAGAGACGCAGAGTGCCTGCTCTCGCAAGTGAACCCGGAGGCGGTGGCCAAAGCGAGCAACCTGCCGGCACAAGTCGCCCGTCTCATCGCGCACGGCAGCACGGTGGCGCTATTCCAGGGCCGCATGGAATTTGGCCCGCGCGCGCTTGGCAACCGCAGCATCCTGGCCGATCCTAGGCGAGCCGATATGGTGCAGTTGCTGAACGACAAGGTGAAGCACCGCGAGTGGTTCCGTCCCTTCGCCGCCAGCGTGCTGGCGGAGCGGGCCTGCGAATGGTTTGCCATTGGGCGGCGGACGATGGCAGATCGCTTTATGGTCCTGGCCTATCCTGTGCGGCCGGAGAAGCTGGGCGTGATTCCCGCGGTAACACACGTGGATGGCACCACGCGCCTGCAGACTGTGGATCGCGAGAACAATCCGGTGTTCCATCAAACGATCGAAGAGTTCGCGCGAATCACCGGGGTGCCGCTGGTTCTGAACACCTCCTTGAACGAGAGTGAACCGATCGTCTGTTCACCCGTGGACGCGCTGCGTACTTGTCTGCAGTCGGGTGTCGACTATCTTGCGATCGAAGGTCACATCGTCGATGTTGCCAGGTGCCACGCGAGCGTGGCGGCCCTGCTCGACATAACCCCGCCGGTGCGCGAGTCCATGCCGCAGCCGCAGTCGTCGCCGCATTCGGCCAATGCAGAGCCGGCGTTGGACGAGAATGTGGCGGCGGTCTTCATGAGCCGGTAGGCTCCTGTGCCGGAAGACACAGGAACGATCCATCTGGTTCCGGCGGACGGACAGGTTGTCTCTCCACGCGACTTCGCCGCGCGCTTTTCGGCGAATCTGTCCGGCGTGGAACTAACGTTCCTGGAGCAAACCGCGAGTCTCTTTGGCACCGAAGCGGAGATTCCCTGCGCGCTGCGCGCACCTTGGATTGCCGCTGGCGACTCCACCGGCGAGGACGCAGATCGGATCGCAGCTCGTCCTTCGGGCGCGCGGTCCGCGCTGTGGGTAGCCGAGCAGATCCAGTTCAAGGGATGCCGCCCGGCGCCTGAGGCTGAGGATTTCCCTTTCGAGTACTTGGAGTTCGGAGGCAACAGGATTATCTCGACTCGCGTCCCGTTCGGGGTGATGACAGCGGAAGCTGTGAGCCGCGAATTGCTGGGCTACTGCTTCTGCAAAGCCTATGGCATTCCGTGCGCCACTACTCCGGTGTGTGTATTTGAATATGCGAGCGGAATCGCCGCAAACCGTTTCTGTTTGGTGCTGAAACTGACTGGCGGAACGCGGGCGGAGGCGTTTCTCGGAAAGAAACCGTTGCCTGTGTCGGAGCTGGTGTCGCCGCCGGCGGACAGCGCGGTGTTCACTGGCTCGGAGGTCGCCATGGAGGGCCTGAACACGGTCTGGTACGCGGAGCAGAAGGGACGGTGGCTTGCCGAGCTGCATTTTCGCGGCGGATTTCGCGGCCTTCTGAATAACAACGTCGGCAACGATATCATCCAGCCGCTTACTTGCGGGAAACATCGGTTCCTTCTGCGCGACTTCGATTCGTTCCACCTCATTTCGCTACCATCGGCAGCTTCGCGTGAGTTCCTGGACTCGTTCGCAGTGCAGTGCGTAGTGGAGGTGGTGAAAGGAAGCTTGCCGATTCTGGATTATGTCTCCACGCGGACTGGCGAGGATACGCAGCAGGTTTTGCGGCGGATAGCCGCCGTATACCGGCGGAAAAGCTCGCTCTGGAATTCCTACTTCCGCTATGCCCGGCTGAAGGCGCGGGGACTCGCATGGAGCGATGTGGAATTCGTATCCGCTACGGAACGGGCGTTCGAATCGACAGCGTTTCTCGAGGCCTCATGTTCGGTGATTCTGAGTGACTTCGCCCTGGAGCGCTATCGGCGGCGGCAGCCTCGGCCTTACGTGCCTCACTAACTCGGTTCTTGACTGTGATGCCGCTCGACAACGTTGACTACCTACCCGCCGACTGGGCCCTGCGAGGCGGAAGGATCTATACGCAGGATCCATCTCGTCCATGGGCCGAAGCTTTGGCTATTTCCGGCAATCGCATATCATTCGTAGGTTCCAATGCCGATGTCGACAGACTCGCCGTGCCCCACACAGAGATCGTCGAACTGAACGGACGGTTCGTCATGCCGGGCTTCAACGACGCCCATATCCATTTCGCTCCGTCCATGCTTCCCCTTCTGTGCCAGTGCGGGATCACAACCGCGCAGACCATCGGCGTGGTGGCTGACTTACCGGAGTACGTCCGGCTGGCAAGCGAAGGGGCCTTGACGACGCGCCTGGAAGTCCGGTTGCCTTTGGAAACGTGGAGCGAGTTCTCACGCTACCGCGCAATGGCCGCGCAAACCGCCGGAGTGGTCGAAGTCACCGGGCTGAAAGCTTATGCGGACGGGATGCTGAGGAAACGAACCGCGTTCCTGCTGGAGCCTTACAGCGGTGCCTCTGGCCGCGGTTCGCTAACCAAAGCGGCGGCAGACACCGCCAGCTTCGACAGAATGCTGGACGGGGCTGTCTCCGCCGGCGCCGACGTGAGTACGCACTCCATCGGAGACGCCGCGACTCGGTTCGTGTTGGGGCGCTACGAGGACCTGATCGTTCGGCACAAGCTGACAGACCACAGGCTTCGAGTCATCCACGCGTCTCTTGTTTCCCCAGTCGATTTCTCGAGGTTCGGCGCGTCGAGCATCATTGCGGAAGTCAATCCCTATCACGCCAGGGCCATCCCGTGGCTGATGGGCATGGTGGGCGAGGCGCGGACGCGTTGGGCATTCGCCTTTCGGAGCCTAAAGGCGAACGGCGCTCGTCTGTGCTTCGGTTCCGACTATCCAGGTCCTGAAGACCGGCCGGAGTTCCCGCTCAATCCTCTGTCCGGGATTCAAGCCGCCGTTCTCAACCAGAATCCGGAAGAGCGGTTGAGTGTCCAAGAAGGTCTGGAGGCCTATACGATCGGTTCCGCTTACGCCAGCCGGCACGACGCTCTCAAAGGCAAGCTGCAAGCTGGAATGCTTGCCGACCTGATCGTGCTGTCCGGGAATCCACTCGATATCCCTGCCGATCAGATCGATTCCATCCGTGTCATTCAGACGTGGATGAACGGGAAAGTGGTGTTTCAGGAGCCCTGGTAGCATCTCATGGCTTGGCCTCGCCGAGTTCGATGGCCCTCTGTTTGGAACTTAGCGCACCACCGCCGTCCAGCCGAGTTGACTTATGTCACGAACCATTGGGACAGGAGACTAGACTAGGTTGGGAGGGCTGCGGGCCCATGACCACTCCGTTGAAGAACACGCCCAGATTCGCCTGTTGTTCGCCCCCGAAGATGGGGCGGGCGTGTTTTTCGTTTCCATGGGTGGGCCGGAGGCCCATAGAGACTCCCTTTGGTCGCGGCTCCGTTAGCCGCGCGCGTAAGCAGGCGGTCAAGGCACTCGGCTCTTGGCGACGGCGTCGCGGCATCGGAAGACCCTATAATAGGGGTTCGAGAAGGCCGGCTTTTCCTTCCAGACCCATCCTTGCGGGTCGGCCCACGCGGCATCGAGATCCTTGGCGACCAGGATATCGACCGGCAGGTTTTGGCAGGCCGTCTCGATGCTGGCCGCGGCGGGCCGGCCCTTGTCCGGGTAAAGAGGCGCGAGCTGCGCGAGCAGCGGAGGGCAAAGCGACGGGTCCCCACCAAACACGGCCAGGCAGGTAAAATCGGCGGCGACAATCGGGCGGCGGGAATACAGCATCGCCGGAGTGTCCTGAATCCATACATGGGGATCGAACTGTATGTGGGCATCGGGCGCGGTGGATTGCGCGATCCACTGGTAGGCCTCGCGGGCGGAATAGGTGCGGGCGCCCATGTGCCGGTCGGGCGCGATCCAGTTGACGTTGCCTAATACGCCGGTTACTTCCAGAATCGGATGGACGCGCAGGATGGCTACGTCGTAGGCGGTTCCAAGCACGCCGAGCGCCAGCAGAATGGTAATGCCCCGCGTGCGAGGTTGCTCGAAGAGCACGTCCACCGACCAGAGCAGCAGGCCGAACTGCGCGGGCAGAAAGCCGCGGGAGCCGAGGTCGTTGTTGCCGATGACCGAGGAATGCAGGTACGTGCAGATCCCGATGCTGGTAGCCACCAGAACGGCCAGTGCCAGCTCGTCTCGCGAGAGTGGTTTCCCGGTGGATCTCCACCTGCGCCACCAGACAACCGCGGCGGTGAAGAAGAAGCCCAGCTCCATGAAATAGTTCAGCGGCAACATCCCGGTATGGACCAGCGCCGCGATCCAGGAGCCGGTTAATCCAAAGGCCTGGAGCGGGAAATTGGCGGGATTGAACTGCCGCACCGCGAAATAGAGCGGCGGTCCACCCCCGGCAGCGGCGCCGCCGTGGCCGCCGTGGCCGCCCGCTCCGCCTGCCAGCGCAAGCGCATAAGGCGAAGCCAGCAGGATGGCGACGGCCCCGGCCATCGCCAGCACGGCCGCCTCGCGCCACCAACGCTTCGCCAGGACGATGATCGTCCAGATCACCAGGAAAGAAACGAACACGAAGGCGACGTGGATCGACGCGCCAACCGCCGTGGCCACGGCCATCCCGGCAACTCCCGCATAGGTAGCCCGGCGCACGAGACTTTCCTGACGCTGGCCCTCCCGCAGCAGCAGAAACGCCATCATGCATGCGATCAGCCCTGAAAGATGATGAGCCTCCCAAAGCGCGGTATAGACAAAGCCATCCACCTGCTCGTTCCACCATTCCACACTAGGCCGGATGGCCAACATCATGCCCGATGCGCGCAGCAGCCAGAGGAAGGCGGTGGGAATGATATCTAGCCCGGTAACCGTCAGCAGCAGAATGCCGGCGATGGCGCGGCGCGGAAAGCTGGCTGGGCCGCGGTTCCAGAGGACGCGAAAAGCCACGGCGACCAGACACATGAGACCCAGGCCGCACCAGAAGACGCCGCCGATCCATGCCAGACGCGGAGTAATGGCATAGCCGGTGCCCTGGTAAATCAGGGCGGGAAACAACAGCCAGAAATAGTGATACCGAAGGGGAACCGCGTGGCCCGGGAAAAAAAACGGACTATGGGGCGGAATGCCGGTGGTGCCGATTGAGTGAATGACCTCCGACCGCAACGCATAGTCGAAGGCCGAGACGGGGTAGTATTCGGTGGCGCCGAATTGCAGGTCCACGGAAATGAATAGCGCGATCGCAAGCCAGGCCAGGACGATCCACCACGCCCGGCGGGGGAAGCGCGGCCAGCTCAGCCCATGGCGAACCAAGAGGACCACGAAGCCGATCCACGTCACGGCCAAGACTGCCCAGACCGCGGCCATGGATGCAAAACGGCCGGCCAGATAGATGAGGATTGGGCATGCGGCGATGGAAAGAGGAATACTGAACGCGACGCGGAATGCGGGCGTTCGCTGGCGGAAGTCGAACAGGCCGGATGCCCAGCCAATAACATACCCCGGTACGAAAAGCAGGAGGGGATAGAGGCCAATGGCTGCCAGGCCGATCAGAAGATCCGCACGCATGAAATGGTGCATGGAAATCCTACCGCCATAGCGTAACATGGCGCTGCGTGAGATCCCGCGTCAGGAACGAAATGGCATCGGTCTTTCGCCCCGTTCCAGGGCTGGTTACGCTCGCTCACCTCCCAAGGCTCACGCCTTGGGCTACTTTCTTTCGCCCTGACGGGCTGACACGCGTCAGTCCTCGGCTTCAACCTGTATTGTTGTCACGGACAGGGAGGTTTGAAACGGCATCGGGTTGACAGGCGAAAGCGCCAGGCGAAAGCGCCTGTCCCACATTGCGGTTTCTGCGAGTCGCGCGGGAAACGCCGTAAGCTCAACGGCAGCGGGCACTTGTTACGTATCTTCGGCACGTATACTTTCGATAACTCCGTTGAATAACCCTACGGAGTATGGTCTCTTAGGCAACGCTGCCGGATAATACTTGCGAGGAAAGACCCAATGAAAGTGGTCGTGCTCTGCGGCGGTCTCGGTACGCGTCTGCGCGAAGAGACTGAATTCAGGCCAAAGACGCTGGTGGAGATCGGTGGCCGGCCGATTCTTTGGCACATCATGAAGACCTACGCCAATTACGGCTTTCGGGAATTCGTGCTGTGTCTCGGATACCGCGGCAACATGATTAAGGACTATTTCCTGAATTACGAGGCGATGAACAACGATTTTACGATGTGCCTCGGCCAACAGTCCCATATCCACTACGACGGCCACCACGAGGAACAGGGTTTCCAGGTGACCATGGCGGATACGGGCCTGGAATCGCAGACCGGCGGACGCGTCAAACGGATCCGAAAGTACATCCAGGACGACACCTTTCTACTAACCTATGGCGACGGACTAACCGACGCTAACATCGCCAAGATCGTCGAGTTTCACAAATCGCACGGAAAGCTGGCGACGGTGACGGCGGTGCGGCCCATCTCGCGCTTTGGCAGACTGACTTTCGATCCGGCAGGGCAGATCGATCAATTCCGGGAGAAGCCCCAATCCGACAGTTGGATCAGCGCGGGCTTCATGGTTTTCAACCGCGGCATGTTCGACTACATCGAAGGGGACGACTGTGTGCTGGAGCGGGAAACCTTCGAGCGGCTCGCCGCCGATGGTCAACTGATGGCCTACCGGCACGACGGCTTCTTCTATGCGATGGACACCTACCGCGAGTACCAGCACCTCAACGAGCTCTGGAGCTCCGGCGCCGCGCCATGGAAGGTCTGGAAAAACGGGGACCACGCGCAATGAACATTCTGGTCACGGGCAACCTGGGGTACCTCGGCCCCTGCGTCATCGCGCACCTGCGGGCCGCATTCCCCGAAGCGCGGCTCACGGGCCTGGACGCGGGCTATTTTGCCGACGCCCTGCTCGACCCATTTTCGTTGCCCGACCAAGTTCCCGATGAACAGATTATGGGGGACGTGAGAGATTTCGACGAGCGGCGGCTCAATGGCATTACGGGCGTGGTGCATCTGGCCGGCATTTCCAACGACCCCATCGGCAACCAATTCGAAGATGTCACACGGCGCGTAAACTACGAAGCCACCGTGGCGCTGGCGGCGAATGCGCGGCGTGCGGGAGCCACGTCGTTCGTCTTCGCCTCGTCCTGCTCGCTCTACGGCTTCGCCGAGGATGGCGCGCGCAACGAATCGTCGGCGGTGAATCCGCTCACGGCATACGCGCGCTCGAAGTATTCCGCGGAATGCGCTCTCGCTGGCCTCGCCAGCCACGACTTTCCGATCACCTGCCTGCGCTTTGCGACCGCCTGCGGCAGCAGCCCGCGGCTGCGCCTTGACCTGGTGCTGAACGACTTCGTGGCAACGGCCCTCGCAACCGGAGAGATCCGCATCCTCAGCGATGGCGCGCCGTGGCGCCCGCTCATCAACGTGACGGATATGGCGCGCGCTATCGAATGGGCACTGACACGGCCGGCGGCGAACGGCGGCGAGTTTCTGGCCGTGAATGCGGGCTCGAACGAGTGGAACTACCAGGTGAAGGATCTCGCAGCGGCGGTGGTGGCGGCGCTTCCGGGCTCGACGATCCACATCAACCCGGATGCCCAACCCGACAAGCGCTCCTACAAAGTCTGCTTCGATCTCTTCCGCCGGCTGGCGCCGCACCATCAGCCGGAGGCCACGCTGGACGGCACCATCGGCGGTCTGGTTTCCACTTTGGAATGCGCCGGCGCTCGGAAGCCGGACTTCGCACGCGACCGCTATGTGCGGCTGAAAGCTTTGCTCGCCTTGCAGGACCAGGGGCTGCTGGACGCCGAGATGAGGTGGACTGCCCTCGCAGCCGCCGAACCCATAGAGGCCGCTTGAAATGAATCCCAAAGCCGACCAACTCCGATCGCAGATCCTGTCGCTGGTAGCCGAATACCACCAGGCGGCCTTCGCCAAGCGCCCGTTCGTCCCCGGCGAATCCTCCATCCCCTATGCCGGCCGCGTGTTCGACGAGCGCGAAATCCGCAACCTGGTGGACGCCTCGCTCGATTTCTGGCTCACCACGGGCCGCTTCGCGGAGCGGTTCGAGCGGGAATTTGCCCAATGGATGGAGGTGCGGCACTGCCTGCTGGTGAATTCCGGCTCGTCGGCCAACCTGGTAGCGCTGGCGGCGCTGACTTCGCCACGGCTGGGTGAGCGGCGCTTGCGGCCGGGAGACGAAGTGATCACGGTGGCGGCCGGCTTTCCGACTACCTTGAATCCGATTCTGCAGAATGGCCTGGTTCCGGTCTTCGTGGATGTCACGCTGCCCACTTACAACGTGGACACATCGCAGCTCGAAGCGGCGCTCTCGCCGCGCACCCGCGCCATGATCTTCGCGCACACGTTGGGAAATCCATTCGATGTGAGTGCGGTCGCGAGCTTCGCCCGGAAGCACGATTTGTGGCTGGTGGAAGACTGCTGCGATGCGGTGGGCTCGACCTATTTCGGACGCAAGACCGGCACCTTCGGCGACCTGGCGACGGTGAGTTTTTATCCGGCCCACCACATGACGATGGGCGAGGGCGGCGCGGTGCTGACCAACACGCCGCTGCTGCACACGATCGCCGAATCCTTTCGCGATTGGGGCCGCGACTGCTGGTGCGAGCCCGGCTGCGACAACACCTGCGGCAAGCGGTTCGGCTGGCAACTGGGCGAGCTGCCGTGCGGGTATGACCATAAGTTCACCTATTCGCACATTGGCTACAACCTGAAGCTCACCGACATGCAGGCCGCGGTGGGCGTGGCGCAACTGGAAAAGCTGGACGGATTCGTCGAGGCACGGCGGCGAAACTTCAGGGCGCTGCGGGAAGGGCTGGCGGGCCTGGAAGAGTTTTTCCTTCTGCCGGAAGCCACCAACGGAGCGGAGCCGAGCTGGTTCGGATTCCCGATTGCGGTTCGCGCCGGTGCTCCGTTCTCGCGCAACCAAGTGACGCATTATCTGGAGACGCGGAAAATCGCGACGCGTCTGTTGTTTGGCGGCAACCTGGTGCGCCAGCCGGCGTATCGCGAGTCGCAATACCGCGTGGTTGGCTCCCTCAGCCAAACCGATATCGTGATGAACCAGGTGTTCTGGATCGGGGTTTACCCGGGAATTCAGGGACAAATACTGGACTACATGCTGGAAACGATGAAGGCGCTGCCGGAGAGCGTGGGAGCCGTCGCGAGCTGAGGCAAATGGAAAACGTTCTCCATAACGACCTGGATCACGTGTTGGAGCACACGGAACACCTCTGGGCGGAAGTGCGCGGCGAGCGGTTCTTTATCACCGGGGGAACGGGATTTGTGGGGACCTGGCTGATGGAAAGCTTGCTCTGGGCGAACCGGAGATTGGGGCTGGGAGTTTCGGCGGTGGTGCTGACGCGCAATCCCAACGCCTACCGCCGGCGCTTGCCGCACCTGGCAGACGACCCGTGTGTGACGCTTCACACCGGCGACGCTACGTCATTCGAGTACCCGGAGGGCTCTTTCCCGCTGGTGATTCATGCGGCCACAGAACGTTATTTCGCTCCTAGCGCGGATCGGCCGGCGGCCACTTTCAGCCGGGATTTGACGGCAACGGAACGCGTGCTGGAACTGGCGCGGGCGCGGCGAACCAGGCGGCTGCTCTTCACCAGCTCCGGCGCGGTATATGGCAAACAACCCAGCGATGTTCTGCACATTCCGGAAGAGTACGCGGGCGCGCCGCTTTCGACCGACACCAATTCGGCATATGGGCAGGCGAAGCGCGCGAGCGAGTTTCTGTGCTCGAGTTACGCGCGGGCCTGTGGATTCGATTCCGTCATCGCGCGCATGTTCGCGTTCACCGGGCCGCACCTGCCGCTCGATGAGAACTACGCCGCCGGCAACTTCATGCGGGACGCGCTGGCTGGGGGCCCGGTGCGCATGGCGGGCGATGGCACTTCGGTGCGCTCTTACCTCTATGCAGCGGATCTGGCGATCTGGTTGTGGACGATTCTGTTGCGCGGAGCGTCGGGCGTGGCGTACAACGTGGGCTCGCCTCACGCGGTGAGCATCGCGGACCTGGCGCGATGCGTGGTCGAGGCCGCTCGAGGCGAGATCGAGATCCAAGTCGGCAAACTTCCGCCGGGAGTTGCACCCTCACGCTATGTTCCGTCAGTGGAGCGCGCGCAGAGCGAGCTGGGCCTCGAGGTGTGGATTCCTCTCGAGGAGGGCCTGCGCAGGATGTGGCACTGGAACCAGGGAGCGGCCGAACTCATCGGCGCGACACTGTCATGAATGGCGCGATCAAACTTTCGGACTATGTGGTCGGCAGACTGGCGGGCTGGGGCGTGCGCGATATTTTCCTGGTTCCCGGCGGCGCCGCCATGCACTTAAACGATTCGATTGGCCACGAGCCGCGAATCCACTACATCTGCACACACCATGAACAAGCCGCCGCGATGGCTGCCGAGTGCTACGCCCGCGTGACTGGCGGCACCGGAGTGGTGAACGTGACCAGCGGTCCGGGCGGGATCAATGCGCTCAATGGCGTTTTTGGCGCGTGGACGGATTCGGTTCCGATGCTGGTGCTCTCCGGGCAGGTGAAGCGCGAGACGTGCATGTCGCTGACGGGCGCGACAAACCTGCGGCAACTCGGCGATCAGGAAGCCGATATTGTGCGCATGGCGCGATCGATCACCAAGTACGCGGTCCTGATCGACGATCCCGCCAGCATCCGGTATCACCTGGAGAAGGCCTGGTTCCTGGCTTCTTCGGGACGGCCTGGCCCGTGTTGGATCGATATCCCGGTGGACGTGCAGTCATCGCTCATCGACGTTGACAGCCTGCGCGGCTACGATCCGGCGGAAGACGCTCCGCAGTGGGATGAGGCGCGGGTTAGAGAGCAGTGCCGCGACGTGATTGAGCGCTTGGCTGGCGCATCCCGGCCGGTGCTGATGGCCGGCACCGGCGTTCGCGCCGCGGGGGCGCTCGACGAATTTCGCGAAGTGATTGGTGAGTTGGGCATTCCGGTGACCACCGCCTGGACCCACGATCTGATCGCGACCGACAGCCCGCTCTTTTGCGGGCGGCCCGGGACCATCGGCGACCGCGCGGGAAACTTCACGGTGCAGAGCTCGGATGCGCTGCTGGTGCTTGGATCGCGCCTGAACATCCGGCAGGTGAGCTACAACTGGCCGGCTTTTGCGCCGCGGGCATCCAAGATGCAAGTGGACGTGGATGCCGCCGAACTCGAAAAGCCCACGGTGCGTCCCGATTTGCCCATTCATTGCGATCTCAAAGTCTTTCTGCGGGAAATGCTGCGGCAACTGCCGGCGGCTTCCTATCGGGCGAGCCGGCACACGCAGTGGCTGGCGCAGTGCCGGGATCGCGTCGAGCGGTACCCCGTGGTGCTGGACAAGTTCCGCAAGAGCGGTTCGCCGGTGAATCCTTACTATTTCATCGAGCAGTTATTTGCGGCGCTGGCCGATGACGAAGTCGTGGTTTGCGGCAACGCGGCGGCCTGCATCGTGCCGTACCAGGCGGGGCGGTTGAAGGTCGGCCAGCGGCTGATTTCGAATTCCGGCGCGGCCTCGATGGGCCACGACCTTCCGGCGGCCGTGGGCGCCGCGGTGGCGCTTCAGGGCCGGCGCGTGGTTTGCCTGGCGGGAGACGGAAGTTTGCAATTCAACATCCAGGAACTGCAAACCGTTGTGCACCATCGGTTGCCCGTGAAAATCTTCGTTTTGGACAACGGCGGGTACCTTTCCATCCGTCAAACGCAAGCGAACTTCTTTGGGCGGCTGATGGGCGAGAGTCCGGCCAGCGGAGTTTCGTTTCCCGACATGGTGAAGGTCGCGCAAGCGTACGGGATACCTGCAACTTCGATCGAGAGCGACCGCGATTTCTCGCGCATCGGCGACGTTTTGAACGCGCCGGGGCCGGCTCTCTGCCGGGTGTGTCTGGACCCGGCGCAGGAGTTTGAACCGCGCTTGAAATCGCGGCAGTTGGCGGACGGCACGATCGTCTCGCCGAACCTGGAAGATATGTACCCGTTCCTGGAACCCGAGGAAGTGGAATCCAACCTCCTCATCGGTCAGGAGGTTTAGCATGCCAAGCCTCCGCCACGCCATTTTCGATTTGGACGGGACGCTGGTCGATTCGCTGCCCGGCATCGCGTGGTCGGTTGGACAGGCGCTGGCCCTGTGCGGTCTGCCGCCGTTGACGGTGGACCTCAAGCCGTTGATCGGCCCGCCGATTCGCTCCATTCTGGCCAGTGTCACGGGTCTTCGCGACGCGCCGTCGCTGGACCGGCTGGAACGGGCCTTTCGCGCCAGCTACGACGGCGAGGGCTGGCGCAAGAGCACGTGTTACGAAGGCGCGCCGGATATGCTCCGGCGGTTGCGGACTGGCGGCATCGGCCTGTGGGTGGTGACCAACAAGCCCTCGCGGATCGCGCTGCGGATTTTGCGCGAGATCGAGATCGATGGCCTTTTCGGGGGTGTCGCCAGCCTCGATTCGCGCGCTCCCGCATACGTTTCGAAAGCCGAGGCGCTGACTGACCTGGTCCGCCGTCAGGGCTTATCGCGCACGGAATGCCTGCTGGTCGGCGACACGCTGGAAGATTGCAACGCCGCCGCGGCGGCGGCGGTGGCTTGCGCGATCGTGCCGCATGGTTACGGGCCAAATCTACCGGCCGTCCTTCCGGACAACTGCCGCCGGGTGAGTGGCTGGGACTCGATCGAGCGTCTTTTTGAAGCGGAACCGGCATCGGCGGCGGGGAGTGCCGGTGGAACTCAAGAGGTGAACAAACATGATTGACCGCGACATCTTCGAAGAGCTCTTCGTGCTGGAGATGGCTAACAACCATTGGGGACGCCTGGAACGCGGCCTCAAGATCGTCAACACGTTTGCCCAGGTGGTGCGATTCAACAACGTGCGCGCCGCCATCAAAATGCAGTTCCGCGATGTCGACAGCTTCATTCACCGCGATTTTCTGGCGCGCACCGATATCCGCTACGTCAAGAAGACGGTCGAAACCCGGATGGCCGAGGAAGACTTCGCCGTCCTGGTGCAGGCCATCCGGAAGGCCTCCTGCATACCCTTGGCCACGCCCTTCGACGAGAAGTCCGTCGACCGGTGCTGCGCGCTGGGCATTCCCATCTTGAAGGTCGCCAGCTCCGATCTGAACGATTGGATGCTGCTGGAAAAAATTGCCCGGACCAAGAAGCCCGTCATCGTCTCCACCGGGGGCAGCTCGCTCAAGGATCTCGACGATCTGGTGACTTTCTTTCAGAACCGGAATATCTCGCTCGCGATCAACCATTGCGTCTCGCTCTACCCTTCGGAGGATCGGGAACTGGAATTGAACCAGATCGACTTTCTCCGCGCGCGGTATCCTTCGCACACCATCGGCTTCTCCACTCACGAATGTTCCGACTGGACCTCGTCTATGCTGATCGCCTACGCCAAAGGCGCGCGCACCTTCGAGCGGCACATCGATATCGAAGGGGATGGAATCACGGTCTCGCCGTACTGTTCGATGCCCGACCAAATCGACGCCTGGTTCAAGGGATTTCACAAAGTGAAGGAGATGTGCGGCGCGCCGGGAACGCAGAAGCGCATCCCACCCATGAAGGAGATTCAGTATCTGGACTCGCTGGTGCGCGGCGTGTATGCGAAACACGACCTGGCAGAGGGACACGTGCTGGACGATGACGACGTGTACCTGGCTGTGCCGTTGCAACGCGGCCAGATTTCCTGCCGCGAGCTGATGCGCGGCGAGGTGATTCTGAAGCCCGTCGCGCAGGATGAAGCCATCATGATCGACTCGATCGACAGCCCGTATTCGAGCATTCCCTCGCTGCGCGAACTGATCTACAGCCGGGGATTGGAGCCCGCTGCCACCGACCCGCGGCGAAGCACTCCCATTGAGATGCGGGTCGAGCCGCAGGCGGTGAACCGTTGACCCGCGGAGGAAGCATATGACGACCATCAGCGTGGTGAGCCCCTGTTACAACGAAGAAGGGAACGTCGAGGAGTTGTACGAGCGGGTGCGGGCCGTCATGCTGCGCCTGGGCCGCTATCGCTACGAACACATCTTCATTGACAACGCGTCTCAGGATGGCACGGTCGATGTGCTGCGCCGCATGGCAGCCAACGACCGTAACGTGAAGGTTATCGAAAACACCCGCAATTTCGGGCACATCCGCTCTCCCATTCACGGCTTGCACCAGGCTTCGGGCGAAGCCGTGATCATACTGCTCTCCGATTTGCAGGACCCGCCGGAGTTGCTGGAAGAGATGATCCTCGAATGGGAGCGCGGAACACCCATCGTAATCGCCGTCAAGAAGACCAGCGACGAAAACCCGCTGCTATTCTGGCTGCGCAAGAAGTATTACCAGATGATCCGCCACATGGCCGAGATCGAGACCTACGACAATTTCATCGGCTTCGGCCTCTACGACCGCAAGGTGGTGGAGATCGTGAAGGGGTTCGACGATCCGTACCCGTATTTCCGCGGCATGATCGCCGAAATCGGCCTGCCGCACAAGGAGATCGCGTACAGCCAGGCGCGCCGCAAACGGGGCCGCACCAAGAACAACCTCTATTCGCACTACGACCAGATCATGCTGGGATTGACCAGCCTGTCGAAGGTGCCGTTGCGGCTGGCCACCTTTGCCGGGCTCTTCTGTTCGGCCGTGAGCCTGTTGGCCGGACTCTACTATCTGACATACAAGCTCCTGTACTGGCACAGCTTCACGCTCGGCATCGCGCCGGCGATGATCGGCATGTTCTTTTTCGGCTCGATCCAACTTTTCTTCATCGGCATGTTGGGAGAATATATCGGATCCATCCACACGCTGGTGCAAAAACGTCCGTTGGCGCTGGAGCGCGAACGGATCAACTTCGAATACCCGCCGGACGAGCCGCTGGGGGAGAAGAAGCTGACCGACTACCGCGGCCGCATGGAACTGGCATCGCCGTCACCGAGCCGCGACCCTGAGGGGGCGGTGGTCAAGGACTGACATGGGCCGCGACTTACACGAGCGCCAGCAGCCCCAGGTTCTTTACGCGCGAGCTGAACCAGAGCCCGTTCCGCAACAGGGCGATCCTGCGCTCCAGCGGACCCAAGGAAAAGAATTTGGCGAGGTCCTCCAGCGCCGCTACATCCCGTGGTGCGAGACGGCTTCGATATCGCTCCACGAATGCGCCGGCGATGGCCGAAGACTGAGCCACAACCTTCCGCAAGCGCTGCCTCGCCGCGCCAGGCGCGGTGACAGCGCGAGCGAGCGCGCGTCCCAACGCGCTGCTGTACGGGTCGGCCGTTTCATTGCCGCCATGCCGCCGATACAAGATGGTCTGCTTGGGAAGTGGGATCAAGTGCCCAAATGCGGCAGCCACCAGAGCGAGCCACCAATCCTGATACGGCGCGGCGGCCGGTATGGGCAGTGCCGCTTCGAGCAAGGCCTGGTTCATCATCATCGTGGAACCCAAAGCCACGCTTTCCATGGCGACTCTGGGCGCCTCACCGATGCGTGTCAGCCCCAGGCGGGACCAGCGCCAGTAAGAAGGAGCGATCGGCTGGCCGGCTGCATCGATTACGGCCGCGTCGGTGCAAACGGCGATGGGAGTCAAGCCGCCGAATTCCGCTTCGGCCCGTCGCATAGCCTGGCACGTCCGCAGAATTTTTCCGGGAAGCCAGACATCGTCGGGATCCGCCGACATCACCCAAGCTGCGGTTGCGGCGCCGAGAACCGCGTTGTAATTGCCCGTCACGCCGAGGTTGCGCGCTCCGGAATCGGACAGGATCGTCATGCGCTTTCCCAGCCTCGTCTGCCATTCGGCCAACTTCGGGTTGGTATCGTCGGAGGATCGGTCGTCCCGAACAATCAGGCGCCAGGAGGTGATATCCTGGGCGAGAATCGAATCCATCGTTTGATCCAGCCACGGCCCGCAATTGTAAGTTGGCATCGCGATATCAACCGGTCCGGCGCCCGGCAGGAGTTCGCTCATCGCAGCTTCCGTGTGGTCCCATTATGTCCGATCTCAAACGGCTGTTGCTATCTGGCGCATCGCCCTGATTTGCCCGCGGAGAGTTTGCAGGAGAAAGTCCGATGAAATCTCCGGCGGAAATGAAGGTCATCCAGATCGAAATCACCAATGCCTGCAGTCACAGTTGTTCGAATTGTACCCGCTTCTGTGGCCAGCATCCCCGGCCTTTCTTCATGGATCCGGACACTTTCCGAAGGGCAGTGGATTCGATGGCAGGCTTCAAAGGCGTGGTCGGCATCATGGGTGGCGAGCCTACGCTGCATCCCCAATTCGAGCAGCTCATCGATTACTACGCCGCCAAAGTCCCCGAGCCCAGGCCATACTCCTTCATCCGGCAACCAGTGGATGGCTTCCGGCAATATGGCCGCATAGTCAAGTACCAACGCGGGCGCCGGCGGGGCTTGTGGAGCTCGCTCGGCAACGGCTACTACCGCAACTTTGAGCAGATCCAGGATGTTTTCCCCTATCAGATCATCAACGATCACTGCAGCGTCAACACGCATCAGGCGATCTTGATTACCCGTAAGGAGTTGGGAATTCCAGACGAAGAGTGGCTCGAATTGCGGGACCGCTGCTGGATCCAGAACCTCTGGAGCGCGTCGATCTCACCCAAGGGAGCGTTCTTCTGCGAGATCGCCGCCGCGCTCGACATGCTTTTCGACGGCCCAGGCGGCTGGCCGATCGAGCCCGGCTGGTGGAAGCGCAGGCCCGCCGATTTCGGCGATCAGCTTAAGTGGTGCGAGATGTGCTCGGTAGCATTGAAGGTCCCCACCATGGAAGCCACCAGCGAGATCGACATACTGTCGCCCGCTATATTCGAGAGACTGAAGCAGATCAATGGACCCAAGATCCGGAAGGGCCAGTTTGTGGTGTTCGAACCGTCGGGTTATGATCCCGCTCAATACGCTGTCGCCGGAGCCAACCCGATCTGGTACCTGCCGAAAGACCAAGGGGACACAGCAAGAGTATCGCGCACCCACGACACACTTTACCCGCGCCGGGTGGAAGTCACTGTGATGGAGGGCGAGTCGCCTCGGGCGACGCTGCCGGCGCACCGGCTCGCCAAGCTCGATTTCACCGATTGGGTGGTTGTTTGCCGGAACGCTTCCGCGGTCAATGACGAATTTCTGGCACGGATTCCCCGATGCGTGCTGAACCCCGGGTGTTTCTACCAGTATCGGGACACAGTGTGGCTGTTCAACCGCCGCGCCAGGGCATTGCGCGGCCTTGACTCCATTCCGCTGGATTCCAGTTTGCCAACTCGCTGGGAGGCCAGGAAGCGCGTACACCTGAGAAACTACCCATGCATCGGCGAACCTACCAGGTGGGAGATGCTGTCGCTACTCGTCCAGCAAATCCGCAACCGAGGCGCATTTCTGTTGCCCGTCGCCGTACGAGCAAACCGATGAGAAGCGAATTTCCGGGCTTCGGCGATGGCCGCGTCGAGATCGAGAACGTGAAGGAAGCGGGCGTCGGCGCGGATCAGATTACTCCCAACCACCTTGGCGGGGAGCAACTGCTCGCACCACTATTTCCCAATGGAGAGTAAATATCCCGTATTTGACCGCTCGCGTCTGGTAGTCAAACCGCTCGCCGAACGCGTGAACGACCTACGGGCGGATCAGTGGCTGGCCCTCGAACAAGCACCGTTGCCCTGGTCGCATCCGCAGCTTGGCGAATTGGCGGCCTGCGTGGTGCGCGCGCGGGAACGAGGCACGGCCCGCATCCTCATGATGGGTGCGCACGTGCTGCGCGCCGGCGTGAACCGGCAGATCATCGACCTGGTGGAGCGCGGCTTCATCGACCACATCGCCATCGGCGGCGCCGGCGCCATCCACGATTACGAGCTGGCGCGCATCGGCGCCACTACCGAAAATGTCGGGCGCTACATCCGCAGCGGCGAGTTCGGCCTGTGGCGCGAGACTGGCGAGCTGAACGACTGGATCGCCGAAGCCGCCCAGCTTTCGCTGGGGTTGGGTGAGAATATCGGGCGGCGCATCGACGCGAGCGATTATCCGCACCGGGATCTTAGTGTGCTGGCGGCGGCGTGGCGGCGCTCGGTGGCCGTGACGGTACACGTCGGCGTGGGATACGATATTTTGCACGAGCATCCGAATTGCGATGGCGCGGCTTTGGGCGCGGCCAGCTACCGCGATTTCCTGATTTTCGCCGCAGCGGTGGAACGGCTGGAGGGTGGCGTCCTGCTCAGCTTCGGTTCGGCGGTGATGGCCCCCGAGGTCTATCTGAAGGCGCTGGCGATGAGCCGCAACGTCGCACATCAACAGGGGCGCACCATCCGCGACTTTGCCACCGCGGTTTTCGACCTGTTGCCGATTGACGGCGACATTCACAGCGAGCTGCCCAAGAGCGATCCGGGATATTACTTTCGGCCCCATAAGACCATCTTGGTGCGTACCGTGGCGGATGGCGGCGCGAGCTTCTATTTCCGCGGCGATCATCGTGCCACTGTTCCCGCTCTGCGGCGTGCGATTCTGGAACGCGCATGATCAGTGCGAGGTACGACAACGGAAACCAGCATGAACTTTCCCGAAGCATATAAAGCAGACTTGCTGAAAGCGATTGAGTCCATCGACCTGAACAAAGTAACTCAGGCGATCGAGTGGTTCCAGCAGGCGCGCGCCGGCGGCCGGCACATCTTCGTCTGCGGCAACGGCGGCAGCGCATCGACGGCATCGCATTTCGCCTCCGACATCGTGAAGGGCGCCAGCTTTAACCGACTTATGCGCTTCCGCATGATAGCGCTGACGGACCAGTTGCCCACCCTGACGGCCTATGCCAACGACGTGGGCTACGACGCGGTTTTTGTCGAGCAGCTTAAGAACTTCGCTCAGCCCGGCGACCTGTTTCTGGCGATCAGCGCCTCTGGCAATTCGCCCAACGTGGTGCGCGCCATGGAATACGCCAACCAGGTTGGTTGCCGGACGATGGCGCTCACCGGCCGCGACGGGGGGCGCCTCGGCCCGATGGCCCAGCTAAACATCCAGGTGCCCGTGCTTCACATGGGCCGTATTGAAGACGCCCATATGGTTGTGTGCCACATGATCAGCTATTACTTCATGGACGTGGACACGTAGGCTCGCCCCGGCGGATGCTGCGCGCAAGCATAGGGCTGCATCAGGAACGCTAACGCGAACTGGCGCGGAGAAGTGAAATCAAGGCTCGGCTGCCCCGGGTGAGGCCGAAGCGATACGTTCGCCAACCACCCGCCGTCCGTTCCGGTTGGACGAGCTACACATGATAAAATCAGGGCGTCGTGTCTCGACCAGGCTCTCCATCTGCGCCGCCTGAGTGCCCCAAGCAGTTGGAAAGTAACGGACATGCCATCGGGCGGATCGCCGGATGGAGCGTTTTCCGGTCTTTAGGAGACACTTTCGATTCCGGCGTGGGGTTTGGCATGTTGGCGCCGTTGGCCAGCATGCTGGCGGGGCCGGTGATCATCGTGGCGGTGGTCTCGCGGCTGACGCCGGAGGGCCAGGGTTACTTCTACACCTTTAACAGCCTGCTGGCGTTTCAGATCCTGTTCGACATGGGATCGGCGCAGGTGCTGTTGCAGTTCGCCAGCCATGAGTGGTCGCGGCTCGGTTTGGACCCAGACGGCAGGATCACGGGCAGCGAGGAGGCGCTGGCGAAACTGCGCAGCCTGCTTGCCTTTGCCGTCCGGTGGGCCAGCGGAATTGCGGTAGTGGCCGGCATTGTGCTGGGACTTGCCGGGACGGCGATGTTCTCGCACTCCGCCAACTCGGGCATGCGATGGCTGGGCCCATGGGTGGCGCTGTGTACCGTCACCGCATTCAATATGCTGCTGACACCCATTTGGGCGTTGCTGGAGGGGTGCAACCGCATTACGCAGGTTTATGCTTACCGGTTTTTCGCCAACGTTGCCCAGAACACGTGCATCTGCTGCGCTCTGTTTGCCGGCGCCGGGCTGTGGGCCATACCCCTCGGTGCGGCCGCGACGCTCTCGGTGTCGGTCGCCATGCTCGTGCGGCAGCATGGTCGATTTCTGGCGCAGATCCGCCGGGCCGGACATCAGGCGGGAATTTCATGGCGCCACCATCTGTTGCCGGTGCAATGGCGTTTTGCGCTGAGCTGGTGGAGCGGCTATTTCCTGACGTACTTCTTCACGCCTATTCTTTTTCGTTACTATGGGCCGGTGGTGGCGGGCCAGATGGGAATGACCTGGTCGGTGGTGTCCACTATCGGGGCACTATCCACGGCGTGGATTTCGACCAGGGCGGCACGGTTCGGGATGTTGATCGCGCGGCGGGAGTATAAAGAACTGGACCGGATGGCAGTGCGGTCGGGGATGGCGTGCGTGGGAGTGGCGGCGCTGGGCGCGGTGGGGCTGGAGAGCTTGGTCTTAGCCATGCACGCCATCGGTTTTCCGCTGGTGAACCGAATTCTCTCGCCCCTTCCGACAGGTCTCTTCCTGGCCGGGCAGGTGCTTATGCAGCTAGCGGGAGTCCAGAGCGTATATCTGAGGGCGCACAGGCGCGAGCCGCTGGCGGCGCTGAGCGCGACGGCGGCAGTGCTGGTGGTGGGGACAACCTGTTATCTCGGGAAGGCTTACGGGGCCGTAGGGGCGGCGGCCTCCTACTGCGGTGTCACACTGCTGTTCATCCTGCCCGTTGGGACAGCCATCCTGATACGATGCCGGAGGCTTTGGCACGAATGTCCACAGTGACGTCTTCCGCACTTCCTACTCTTTCGGTAGTCATGCCGAATTACAACCACGGGCACTATCTGCGCGGTGCGCTGGGTGCCATCTTGAGCCAGTCGGTACGGCCGATGGAAGTCCTGGTAATCGACGACGCGTCGACCGACGACAGCGTCGACATCGTCCGCGAGATTGCCGCCCATGACCCGGTAGTGCGACTGCTGGTGAACCCGCGGAATATGGGCCCCTTTCCGACGATCAATCGCGGCGTGCAGGAGGCGGCCGGGGATTTCATCTACGGGCCGGCTGCCGACGACCAGATTCTGCCGGGGCTTTTCGAAAAGTCGATGACCCTTCTGGCGCGAAACCCCAGCGCCAAACTCTGTATTGCCGACTTGGCCCAGTTTAACCCCGTGACCGGGCGAGTGCGCTATATGCGGCCGCGATTTCGTCCCGATGCCGGGTTCGTCAGCCGGGACGAGGTTGCGAACCGCATGACACACCACCACGTTCACATGGGCGGTGGCATGACGATCATCGATCGCGCCGCCTTTCTGGAACTTGGAGGTTTCTTACCCGCCCTGAAGTGGTATGGCGACTGGTTCGGTGTGCTGGTGTTGGCATTTCGACATGGGACGTGCTACATCCCCGAAGTGTTGGCAACCTTCAGAATCCTGCCGGGCGCGTACTCGGCGGAGGCCACCAGGAGTCATGCCATTCAAGACGAGCTTTTCAGGCGGATATTCGATCTTCTGCGTTCAGAACCCTACGCCGATGTATGGGCTCCCATTTCAGAAAGCGCAGCGCTATGCTTGCTGGGTTCGCAGATTCTGCGAGTGTTGTTGACCGACTCGCGGTACCGGGACATTCTGTCGCCACGGCTACTGGCGCGGTTGCTGGCCAACATCCCGGTCACCATACTTGGCTTGAACCCGGCGACGGAATCGCCGCTGAGGTTTCTGGACCGAGCCGTGCGTACGCTATTGGGCCTGGACGGGAGCATCCGACAGTACGGCGTGCCGCTCGACAAACCGGGTGAACGAGCCTGAAACTCCCGGACATCGTATGATTAGTGTTTACGGGTGTCCATGAAGCGAGTACTGGTAACCGGAGGCGCAGGGTATAAGGGCTGCATCCTCGTTCCGAAGCTGTTGAGCGCCGGCTACGAAGTGGTGGTCTACGATCTGATGCTTTTCGGGTCCGGCGGTCTGCCCTCCGACCCACGCCTCCGCGTGGTGACCGCCGATATCCGCGACACCGCCAGCTATGCGGCCGCGGTCGAGGGCTGCGATTCGGTGATTCACCTGGCATGCATTTCGAACGACCCGAGTTATGAACTGGATCCGGCGCTGAGCAAGACCATCAATTACGATTGTTTCGAGCCCATGGTGAAAGCCAGCAAGAGAGCGGGAGTGCGGCGATTCGTGTATGTCTCCTCGAGCTCGGTGTATGGCGTGAGTGAAGCCCCCGAGGTTACCGAGGAACATCCCTTGGTCCCATTGACGGATTACAGCAAGTATAAGGGGCTTTGCGAAGCGGCCCTGGCGAAATACCGGGCGGGGGATTTCACTACTGTGGTGATGCGGCCGGCAACGGTCTGCGGACACTCGCCGCGGATGCGTTTCGATCTTACCGTCAATATTCTGACCAACCATGCGATCCAGCGCGGCGTGATTACGGTTTTCGGCGGAGCGCAGAAGCGGCCGAATATTCACATCGACGACGTGACCGAGCTGTATGTGAAGATGCTCGAATACCCTGCGCACCTGGTGAATGGAGAGATCTTCAACGCGGGCTACGAGAATCACACGGTGGCCCAACTGGCGCAAATGGCAAAGACCGTCGTGGAGCGCGCATTTCCGGAGAGGGCGCCCATCCGGATTGAAACCACTAGCACGAACGACAACCGGTCGTACCACGTGAGTTCCCGCAAGATCGCGGAAAAACTGGGGTATCGGCCGAGCCGCACGATCGAGGACGCGATCCGCGATCTGTGCAGTGCGTTCAAGGCCGGCAAGTTCGATAACAGTCTGGCGAACGACGATTACATCAACGTGAAGGTGGTCAAGAAACTGGGCTTGCGATGACGGTGGTATCCGGGTTGTCCAATAGCAAGACGCTGACGCTGGAGGAACTGGCCCAGGTGGTGGCCGACTTGCGCCAGGCGGGCAAAGTGGTGGCGCATTGCCACGGCGTATTCGACCTGATGCATGTCGGCCACATCCGCCACTTCGAACAGGCTAAGCAACTGGGCGACGTTTTGATCGTCACGGTTACTCCCGACCGCTTTGTCAATAAGGGCCCCAATCGCCCGGTCTTCCCGGAGGCGCAGAGGGCATGGTCCATCGCAGCACTTGCGTGTGTCGATTACGTCGCGATCAATCAGTGGCCGATGGCCACAGACACGATCCGCCTGTTGAAGCCGGATGTTTTCGTGAAGGGCACCGAGTTTCGCAACCTGGAAGATCGGACTGGCGCTGTGGCCCTGGAGGAACAGGCCATCCGCGAGGTCGGCGGCTGCATCAAATTTGCCGGCGATGTCGTCTTCAGCTCCTCCAGTCTGCTCAATCGTCACTTCAACATCTTTTCCAAAGAGACCGAGCGTTTCCTCCACTCGTTTTCCAGCCGCTACACTTCCGACGATGTAATTCGCAGCCTGGAGAGGGCGCGCGGGTTGCGTGTGCTGGTCCTCGGCGAAGCTATTGTCGATGAGTATCAATACTGCGAAACTCTGGGTAAGACGGGTAAAGAACCGGTTCTGGCGGCGCGGCATATCAGCAGCGAACGGTTCGCCGGCGGCTCCCTTGCGGTTGCCAACCATGTCACGGCGGTCTGCGACCGGGTCAGCGTCCTCACCCTTCTTGGCACAATCGATTCGCACGAGCAGTTCATCCGCGAGCACCTCCGCCCGTCCGTGGAGAAGATCTTCCTGTACATCGAAAACGCTCCCACGATTGTCAAACGCCGCTTTCTCGAGTCGTACCCCTTGCAGAAGCTGTTCGAGGTCTATGTGATGGCGGATGTCGGGCGGCTCGGTTCACAATCCCTGGCCCTCTGCGAGAAACTGGACGCCCTGCTGCCCGAATACGACGTGGTCGTAGTGGCCGATTACGGTCACGGGATGATCTCCCACGAAGTGGCCGATCTCCTCTCCGCCAAAGCCCGCTTCCTCGCCATCAACACCCAGGTCAATGCCGGGAATCAAGGATTCAACACTGTTTCCAAGTACCGCCGCGCCAACTTCATCTCCATTTCGGAAAAGGAAATTCGCATGGAGGCGCGCAATCCGGAGGGGGATCTGAGGACCATCGTCCGCGACGTTTCGGTGAAGCTCTCGTGCGACCGCATGATCATTACCTGCGGTGTGCAAGGCTGTCTTTGCTACAGCCGCGAAGAAAACTTCTGCGAGACGCCCGCTTTCAGCGCGCGCGTCGTCGACAGGGTAGGCGCCGGCGATGCAGTACTGGCCATCACGGCACCCTGCGCAGCCGTGGAAACGCCCTCGGAAGTATTGAGCTTCATTGCTGGTTGCGTCGGCGCCCAGGCTGTGACCACGGTTGGCAATCGCACCGCGATCGAGCGCGTCTCGTTGGCAAGGTATGTCGAATGTCTGATGAAATAAATGCCGGACCGCCTTGCCTGAGCGCTCCTCCCTCCGCGGACATCCCGGAAGGGCTTGTGTCATGGAGCGGCCCTCTCGAGGTGCAACTCTACCGCGAAATGCTCCGTATCCGCCTGGTGGAAGAACGCATCGCCGAAGTTTATGCGGAACAGCAGATGCGCTGTCCCGTCCATCTCTGCATCGGGCAGGAAGCCGTGGCTGTCGGTGTGTGCTCGGCGCTCACACGTCGCGACTACGTGTTCGGCGGCCATCGTTCACACGGCCACTACCTCGCCAAAGGCGGCAATCTCAAGGCGCTGATCGCGGAGCTGTATGGGAAGGCGGCGGGATGCTCGAGTGGCAAGGGCGGGTCCATGCACCTGATTGACCTGGCCTGCGGTTTCATGGGTACCGCTCCCATCGTAGGCAGCACCATCGCGATCGCTACCGGCGCAGCTTGGGCGGCGGCCGTACGGCGCGAGGACCGCGTTACGGTGCCCTTCTTTGGCGAAGGTGCCACCGAGGAGGGCGCATTCTATGAAAGCGTAAACTTCGCCGCTCTCAAGCGTCTGCCCATCGTGTTCCTATGCGAGAACAATCTCTATTCGGTCTATTCCCCTCTCACGGTCCGCCAGCCGGCTGAAAGAAACCTGTTGCAATTGGTCAAAGCCATGGGCATCGCCGCCGCCGGCGGCGACGGCAACGATGTGATGGCCGTGCGGAATCTCACTCAGGAGGCGGTCCAAAGGGCGCGGCAGGGCGGGGGGCCTACGTTATTGGAGTTTTCGACTTACCGCTGGCGTGAGCATTGCGGGCCAAACTACGACAACGATCTGGGGTACCGCACCGAGGAGGAATTTCAGGCGTGGAAGGAGCTCTGCCCAGTTGCCCGCATGGAGCGCCGGCTGCTACGCGACGGCGTCCTCTCCGAACAGGGAATCCGGGCCTTCCGGAATGAGCTTCTGGCCGAAGCCGATGAAGCGATCCGTTTTGGCAAAGAGAGCCCCTATCCCGACCAGAGCGTCCTCATGCAAGATATTTATGCCGAACCATCGCCGCCCGGGGAGGCCGCATGCGGCAACTGACCGTCGCTCAGGCCATCCGCGAGGCTATCGATCTGGCGATGGAGCGCGATCCCAGGGTCTACATCATGGGATTGGGGGTGCCCGATCCGCGCGGCATCTTTGGAACCACGCTGGGCCTGCACGAGAAGTACGGCAGCAGTCGCGCCATGGACATGCCCACATCGGAAAACGCCATGACCGGCATTGCAATCGGTTCGGCGTTGTGCGGCATGCGGCCGATTGTGACCCATCAGCGCGTCGACTTCGCGCTGCTGGCCATGGAGCAAATGGTTAACCAGGCGGCCAAGTGGCACTACATGTTTGGCGGCCGAGCGTCGGTTCCGCTGGTGATCCGTCTGATTGTCGGCCGGGGCTGGGGCCAGGGTTCGCAGCATTCCCAGTCGCTCCAGGCATGGTTCGCGCACGTGCCCGGATTGAGAGTCGTGATGCCGGCGAACGCGCAGGACGCCAAGGGGCTCCTGATTTCCGGCATTTACGACAACAACCCGGTGATCTATCTCGAACACCGCTGGCTTCACGAGACGTTCGGCGCCGTACCGGAGGGCATCTACGCCACACCCATTGGCAAAGCCCGTATTGCCAGGCCGGGTTCCGACCTCACCATCGTGGCGACTTCGTATGCCGTTTTGGAGGCGTTGCGCTGCGCCGAGGTTCTGGCCCGTAGCGGGGTTCAAGCCGAGGTGGTCGACCTGCGCACAGTGCGGCCCTGGGACAAGGATACGGTACTCGAATCCGTGTTGCGGACCGGCCGCCTGATGGTGGCCGATACCGGCTGGATCACCGGCGGCTTCGGCGGCGAAGTGCTGGCCGTGGTGGCCGAACTGGCGTGGGGCAAGCTCAAATGCCCGCCGCGCCGGTTCGGCATGACCGATTGTCCCATGCCGACCAGTTTCGGTCTCTCCCGCTTCTGTTATGCGCGGTCCTCTCATCTGTACACCGCGGCCTGTGAGATGCTCGGAGTCGCGGTCGAAGCGGAGCACTCCGCGCTGTTCTGCGAGGACAGTCTCCCCCACGACGCCCCGGATCGCGGTTTCAAAGGCCCCTTTTGAGGATCCGCACCATGCAAGTTCCTTACGTGGATCTCGCCCGCCAGCACGTGGCTCTGAAAGACCGACTCCTGGACGCCGTCGGCCAGGTCATCGATCATGGGCAGTTCATTTTAGGCAAGGAGGTCGAGCTCTTTGAGCGGAGGTTTGCGGAGCTGTGCGGCGTGCGCTACGCCGTCGGCGTCAATTCGGGCACGGATGCGCTGATCCTCGCCCTCCTCGCACTCGGCATCGGACCCGGTGACGAGGTCATCACCGTACCGAATTCCTTTGTCGCCACTGTCAGCGCCATCCGCATCGCGGGAGCCTGGCCAATCTTGGTTGACGCCGGCGAGGACTACAACATGGATCCGGCTGCCATCGAGGCAGCCATCACCCCCAGGACCAAGGCCCTGCTCCCCGTACATCTGACCGGCCGGGCGGCCCGTATGGACGAGATCCGCGCCATCGCGGATCGGCACAATCTGGCGATTGTCGAGGATTGCGCACAAGCCGTACTGGCCAGCCACAAAGGGCGGCGTGTCGGAGCGTGGGGTGAGGTCGGATGTTTCAGCCTCCATCCCCTCAAAACCCTCAACGCGTTGGGCGATGGTGGTGTGCTCACCACCAACGATGGCCGCATTTACGAAGATCTCAAGATCCGCCGGAACCTCGGGCTAAAGGGCCGCGACGAGTGCCTTTTCTGGTCGCGCAATTGTCGCCTCGATACGCTGCAGGCCGCTATGCTCTTAGTGAAGTTGGAGTATCTCGAGCAGTGGACCGAGCGCCGCCGGGAAAACGCCCGCTACTACCGCGAGAAGCTGGCCGGCCTTCGTCAGATCCGCACCCCCGGCGAACACGAATGGGAATACGCGGTCTATCACACTTTCGTTGTGCAGGCGGACCGGCGCGACGAGTTGCGCGCCTTTTTGGCATCGCGCGGCATCGGTACCGCGGTCCATTACCCGGTGCCGATCCACTTGACTAGCGCCGGCCGCGAGTTGGGTTACTCCGCCGGCAGCTTCCCGGTGGCGGAAGGCCAGGCGAAGCGCATCGTCAGTCTCCCAATCTACCCCGAGCTGGCTACCTCCGACCTGGACTACGTCATCCAAAGCCTATTTGACTTCTATGCCAACTGACGCTCCGATTGCGCAAGGCTCGATCGCCGGGTGTTGAGGCGGCAGCGGCGAGGCATTGCGCTACACTCGTTCCATAAGGACAGTTAGGCAGAAGCGCCTCTGATCTACTCGAATGCGCGTGCCCTTCTCATATCTCGACCGCCAGTTTGCCGACCTGGAACCCTATCTCGATGACCTCCGGCAGTTCGTGAGAACGGGTGATTTCACGCTGGGTGCCCCACTGGCTGAATTCGAACGGCGATTCGCCGCGCTCTGCGAGGCCCAGCATGCCATCGGCGTCGGCACCGGGACCGATGCCATCGCCATGTCCCTGAAGATGGCCGGCGTCGGATCCGGAGATGAAGTCATCACTACTCCGATGACGTTTATCGCCACTGTCGGCGCCATCGTCATGACCGGAGCGCGTCCCGTGTTCGTAGATAGCGAGGACGGCTTTGTCATCGACACTTCGAAAATCGAGGCTGCCATCACTCCGCGCACCCGCGCCATTGTGCCGGTTCACTACACCGGCAATATGGCCGATATGACCGCTATCGCAGAAATCGCCCAACGCCACAACCTGACTGTGGTTGAAGACGCCTGCCAGGCGATCGCAGCCCGCCTGAATGACCGGCCAGCGGGAACCTGGGGACTGACCTCCTGCTACAGCCTCCACCCGCTGAAGAATCTCAACGTCTGGTCGGACGGCGGCGTGATCGTCACGCACTCCGACGAGGTGGCCCGCAGGCTTCGCCTGTACCGCAATCACGGCCTCGCCAATCGCGATGAAGTCGAGACGTTCGGCATCAACTGCCGCCTCGACACGCTACAGGCGGTAGTGGGCAACCGCCTCATCGGGCAGGTGGACTTCATTACCAGCGAGCGCATCGGCAACGCGGCGCGCTACGACCAGGCCTTTCGGGACTTGGGCGACTGCATCTCCGTTCCGCGGCGCCGGCCCGAGGTGAAGCACGTTTACCATCTCTACATCGTTCGCGCGAAAAATCGCGACGGGCTGCTCGCGTATCTCAACAGTAAGGGTGTGGAAGCCAGAATCCACTACCCCATCCCCGTACATCTGCAAAAAGCCGCGCATCACCTCGGCTACGGGCCCGGCGACTTCCCGAAATGCGAAGCGGATTGCAAAGAGATCGTCACGTTGCCGGTACACCAACACCTGACGCCTCAGGAGATCGACTACACCATCGAACAGGTGCGCGCCTTTTACCGGTCTTGACCCTCGGGAGAACACATGAGCCTCCACCCTGTCATCGAGTACGAATCGGCCGTTGCCGCCTACATCGAGAACCTGTCCACCGTGCTCAGGGGATTCGGACCCGCTGAAAACCTGGCTTTCCTGGAGACTTGGGTTCCGGATGAGGATCCTCTCCAGAGTATCCTCGGCATTTTTGAAGCCGCGATGGGTGCCGGCATTTCCGGCGTGTCAGTGCGGGTGGGAGCCCAAACGATGGGGGCGTTGGACCTGGCGGCTCTCGAGAAAGCGTCGGCCAATTTCGGACGTCCGGAATTTCAAACCGGCGGGGAAACGGCTGTCCTCACGCTTTCCTTTGGAAAACAGGATCCTCTGCACGAGGTGAATCTCCTCTACCGTCCGGCCCTGGAGGCTGCCGGGGGCGTTCGCGAATTCGAGGGCATTCTCGAACCGGAAGCCGATGCCACCTTGGCGGTCGCTTCCCATCTCGATTTGAAACTGACGGCCCTAGTGGTTGGCGACCGCCACATCGTCGCCAAGGCGCGGTACTCGGGCACCTACACCGAGATTGAACGCCGGCTGCTGGAACGGCTCTGCCCGATCTTGGAGGGCAAACCAATCATCGAGTGCAGCGACCACGCCGTGATCGAACTGGAATTCAGCCTGCGCGACCATAGTCAACGCGTTCCCGTACCTGGAGTCGTCATGCCGGAGAACTGCGATCCCATGTTCGTCGTCCCGGTGCTGCTTGTGAGAGACCTCCTGTCGGACTACCGCCGTCAAGTCTCCTTTACCTCCAACGAAAACTTCTACGTCCGTCCCAGTTCGCCCCGCTGGCGCCGCCTTTCCCGCGAACAACGGCAGGCGGAAGTTGCCGACGCACTGGCTAACTTTCCCCAAGGGTCCGACTTCCACGTCGTCACCGTTGATGGCGACCGTCGGGTCGTTATTGAGATCGCCGCCGGGGTCGCCAAGGAAACCAAAGGCAGCCGCTTGCTCCAACTCGAGAGGCACTTGCAGCAAACCGTTGAATCGGTCCTGCAAGTCCATTTGCAGGTCAAAGCGGACTTGAACACGATCCGCCAGATCAAAGGAGTGCGTACCTGAATCTTAGC
>Ga0116126_1000478_pt1 | contig 29980 bp, 22 predicted proteins | sample June2015DPH_16_5_FD_89730 | JGI IMG/M metagenome (GOLD analysis project Ga0116126, IMG submission 89730) | Peatland microbial communities from SPRUCE experiment site at the Marcell Experimental Forest, Minnesota, USA - June2015DPH_16_40 | ecosystem: Environmental > Terrestrial > Soil > Wetlands...
CCTACCTCCTGCCCTGGATACATCAGTACAACTGGCACAGGCCGCATGCTAGCCTGAATCAGATGCCGCCCATCAGCCGATCAGGGCTCGATTTCGATGTAAACAACCTCTTGAGACACGACACCTAAAGGCCCCTGCTCCCTCCGCCTGCCGCGCCTCTTTTTGACGGCCTTTTTGAGGGCTTTTTTTGCGGCGGCTTTGCGGCGGCGGATCTCTGCAGGAGAGTATATGGTGCCGCGGCAGATCTTCGCGCCGCAGTTGCAGATGGCCTCGTCGACGGCGCCGTCATAGAGGCAGTAATCGTAGGTGATTTCTTCGCCGGCGGCGATCTTGCGGATGGATTTGATCCAGATGCGGCCGTTCTCTTCGCTGGTTTCGCAGTTGGGGTCGCAACTGTGGTTGATGAACATGGCCATGGAGTGGCCGTCGATGACGATCTCGCCACTTCCAAGTCCAAAGAGGTAGGTGATGGACGAGCCCTCGTAGGCTTTGTCGGCCTGTTCCGTGGTGAGACGTGGGCCTGTGTACTCGGCTACGCGCACGCCTTTGCGGATGGGGGTGGTGGTGTAGCACCCGGCGGCGTGGATGGCGGAGGAGCGGATGATAAGGGCCATGCGAATGTGCGATGCTTTCCTTGAGTGTACACAGAGAGATGGTGCCGTATGGGCCGCATCCTAACATTAAAGAGGCGAAACGAAATGAGACGGGGCTATCTGGTTGCGCTGGTTCTTGCGGGCTGCCTGGCGGCGCCGCGGTCTTTTGCGCAGGCTCCGGCGGGTGGGGCTGGGCAGAGCGCGCCGGCCGATGCGGGCCAAAAGCCGGCTGCCGCGCCGCCGCAGTCGGGGGCCAATGCGTTTCCCACGGATACGAGTAATGTTCCGGTGCTGCCCGCTAAGAACGGGCCTCTTTTCCGCGAAGATAGCTCCGACGGGCGAGATAACGGGTCGGGGATGGGGAGATTTCCGCTGGCGGGCGAGGACCTGGACCCTGTTCGCAGTCCCGACGACCCCACTCCGGAGGCGGGCAGAGGACAGGAAGAGGAGTTTAGTTCCAGCCTGACGGGCCTGGATAAGATGCTGCCACGGCCGGAGGACGATCAGCCGGATAAGAAGAAAAAGCTCCTGGTCAAGGAACCGACGCACAAGGAGGCTGCTTCAAGGGACCTGGAGGTGGGGAGCTACTATATGGACCGCAAGAACTGGAGGGCGGCGCTGTCGCGCTTCGAGTCGGCTATGGTGCTGGACCCGGAGAATCCTGATGTTTATTGGGGACTGGCTGAGGCGGAGCGGCATATGGGCGATTTCTGGGATGCGAAGGCCTATTACAAAAAGGTGGCCGAGTACGATCCCGAGAGCAGGCACGGGAAAGATTCAATCAAGGCGCTGAAGGAGCCGGAGATTGCGAATGCGAAGAGCCCTGCTGGGGGACAGCCGGCGGCGGGGACGGTGAAGTGAGGGGCGTACCAATTGTAGATATCCCTATTGTTTTGAAAGGGCACGGCTTCAGCCGTGCTGAGAAAGCCGCAAAACGGATCCGGCTTTAGCCGCTGAGGGAATGCTTCTTGCCCATACGATATTCCGTCAGGGGCTTAAGCCACATCTCTTTTTGGTTCGTCTTATGGCGCGGCTAAAGCCGCGCCCTTTCAAAGCAACTAAAAGCCGGACCAGCGGAGATAGGCGGCGATGATTGGCTGCCCCCATAGGCTGCTGATGATGCCGCCGATGCAGAGAAAAGTGCCTAACGGAAGCTTGGTTAATGCCCAGCGTTCGGATTGGCTTCGCGCGGAGGGGATTGCGAGCAAGACCAGGGCGGCCAACGCTCCGAGCACGACGCCGATGCCGAAGGCTAGAAGAGCGCCGGGCAGGCCGAGCCACGCGGCCAGCAGGGCCATCAGCTTGGCGTCGCCGAGACCGATGCCTTCACGGCGGCGGACTAGCCAGTAGAGCCAGCGGATGAAAAGGATTAGGCCAGCGGCGGCGAAGATGCCGAGGAGATCGGAGATTGCGACAAATAGAAATATAGATACTATTGTGTGAATTATCTTGTCCGCGCCCACGAGTGAGTGAAGAACGAAGCCCATTGTGTAAAAGATCAATCCGAGTGCAGCTCCCGGCAGTGTGATCCAGTTTGGGAGCCATAGATTTTCTGCATCGAGCGCTGCCAGCGCCACCATTAGCCAATAGAAGATCATCTTTCCGATTGCATCTGCGGTGGAGAAGTAGTAATCCGTGATGGACAGGTGCGGATCGAGGGCCAGCGGCAGGAAACGCCACACGGTAAGTGCCCAGAGCATCCCAATAGCCAACTCCACCAGCGGATAGCGCCAGCCGATCCAGGCGCGGCAGTTGCGGCAACGGCCACGCAGGGCTAGCCAGCTTACGAGCGGAATGTTTTCCCACCAGGAGAGCGTGTGATCGCAGCTGCGGCAGTGGGAGCGCGGGTGGACGATGCTCTCGCCCTCGGGCCAGCGGCTCAGGCACACGTTGAGGAAGCTGCCGAAGGCCAGCCCTAATAGCCCTGCAAAGACTGTTCCGAAGATGCGAATCATGCGCGAGGTTGAGTATACGGCTACGCATCAATGTGCGGTTTGAGATTTGTGGTTTCCCACCTCCGCCGCGGCGGACGGAAAGGATGGGGCACGGAACATTTGTCGTATCCCACCTTAGGCACAAAAACAAATACGTGGGGCCCGACCCAGAGGGTTCCCCGGCTCCCCGGTGGGGCACCCGGCGAATCATGCGCGAGGTTGAGTATACGGCTCCAGATGGACGGGGCGCGCGGGATGCAGAGTTTTTTGACAAAGGCAGTAAGTTAGCCCCCGCTTCGCGGGGATAGCGAGTTAGCGAGTTGGCGGGCGGAGGTTCTCGCTTAAGGTTAGACTGGAGGTGCATGGACCTTCCGCCTGAACGCTCCAACGCACAGGCTTCCGCGCCGCGGAACGCAACCGATCCGGCGCGGGCGGCAACCCTGTTTGAGCAGTCGGTCGAGATCATGGCGCGGCTTCGCGCTCCCGGCGGGTGCCCCTGGGACCGCGAACAATCCTTCGATTCCATACGCAAATACACGCTGGAGGAGACCTACGAGGTCTTCGACGCCATCGAGCGCCACGACTGGCCGCACCTGGCGGACGAGCTGGGCGATCTGCTGCTGCAGGTGCTGTTTTATGCGGAGATGGCGGCCAATGATGGGCATTTCACCATTGCCGAGGTGCTGGACCAACTGAACCAGAAGCTGGTGCGGCGGCATCCGCACGTGTTTGGAGACGAAGCCTCAAGAGCGGCAGGGAACCGGGCGGAGGTGGATGCAGCGGTGGAGGGTTCCGCGGCGGCGGTACTGCGGAATTGGGAGGAGATCAAGGCGGCCGAAAAGCGAACTGCGAATGCGGCGGATGGAGGCGCAGGCCGGGATGGGGCAGGGAATTTGCGGGCGTCGCGGCTGGACGGGGTGCAACGGGCGCTGCCGGCGCTGGCCGAGGCTGCCAAGCTGGGGGCCAAGGCGCGGAAGGCCGGGTTCGACTGGCCGAACTGGCGCGATCTGCTGCCCAAGCTGGCAGAGGAGACTGCGGAACTGGAGGCCGAGGCCGCCACGGCGGACCCGGCCCGCAAGCCGGCCGTCGAGGCTGAGCTGGGCGACCTGCTCTTTACCGTGGTCAACCTGGGCCGGCACCTGGGCGTGGATGCGGAGATGGCGTTGCGCGGCTGCAACCGGCGCTTCCGCGAACGCTTCCGTGTGATGGAGCTGGCCTCCGCGCGTCCCCTGGAAGAGCTTTCCCCGCCGGAGTTGGAGGAGCTTTGGGAGCAGGCCAAGCAGAAGCTGGCCTTGCAATTCGAAGAAGGAGAGAGATTTTGAGCGAATATTGCGAAAGACTTTCCTCCGGGGCTAAAGCCCACGTTCATTCTGCCGACTTAATGCGGGGGTTGAAACCCCCGCCTCCCTCCGTATTGGGGACGCGGGCATGATTACGATCCGCGCCTGCACGGGCTTTGAGGAGTTAGAGGCCTGCGTTCAGCTCCAGATTGAGACCTGGGGATACGATGAGAGCGACGTGATTCCCCGCAAGGTATTTCTGGTGGCGCAGGCGATCGGCGGCCAGGTGATCGGCGCTTTCGATACGGAGATCTCCGGCGGCCAGCCTGAGGGTGGGGCGAAATCGCTAGTGGGTTTCGCCTTTTCTTTACCGGGAGTAAAGACCGGAGGGGGCGAACCGCGGGCTTATCTGCACTCGCATATGCTGTCGGTCAAAGAGGGGTACCGGAATCGCGGCCTGGGCACGCAACTCAAGCGGGAGCAACGACGTGAGGCGCTTTCACGGGGGATACGGCTGATGGAATGGACCTTCGATCCGCTGGAAATCAAAAATTCTTTCCTCAATATCCACAGGCTGGGAGCCATCGTTCGTGAGTACAGGGTCGATTTTTATGGGTTATCCTCATCTCGGCTGCAGGGTGGGCTGCCGACGGACCGTCTATTGGCGGAGTGGCAGCTCGATACGCCCAGGGTTCAGGCTATCCTTGAGGGTCGCCCGGCAGCCGCGCGTATCATCGAGGAAAAAATCGAAGAACGTATTCTGGTCCCGGCCTCCATCTATCAATGGAAGGCAAGCGAAGCCGGCCGGGAACTGGCCCTCGCCGTTCAATTGGAGAACCGCCGGAAGTTTCTACAGGCATTTTCCCAGGGGTTAGCCGTACTTGGCTTCGTCCGGGATGCGGAAGGAAATGGAGTCTTCGAATTGGGTCCCCTTACTCAAGCGATGATGGAGTGATCTCCCGAGGAACGAAAAAAACCTATGAGAATCGATGCAATTTTCCTGCGCGAGCTGCACCTGCCCCTGGTGCGCCCCTTTGAAACCAGCTTTGGCGTAACCCGCGAGCGGAGAATTCTACTGGCCGAGATCCAGTCGGAAGGACTGACCGGCTGGGGCGAATGCACGGCGGGAGAGCGGCCGTTTTTCTGCGCGGAGTGGACCGATGGCGCCTGGGCTGCGATCGTGAATGAGCTGGGTCCGATGCTGGCTGCGGAGGCGCCTGAGCATGGCGGGGATTGCCCCGGAATCTTCCGCCAGGTGCGCGGCAACCGCATGGCCAAGGCCACGCTGGAAAACGCCATTTGGGATCTTGAGGCGCAGCGCGAGGGCGTTTCTCTCTCCCATCTGATCGGCGGGGTGCGGGAGACGATTCCGTGCGGCGTTTCGCTGGGAATTCAGTCCTCCATCCCCGAGCTGATGACGATCATCGAGCGGGAACTGGCCGCCGGCTACCAGCGCATCAAGCTGAAGTGCAAACCGGGCTGGGATACGGAGGTCTTCGAGCGGGTGCGGCACAAATGGCCGGGCATCACGCTGAGCTGTGACGCCAACTCGGCCTACCGTCTGCGCGACGCCGACCACCTGGCGGCGTTTGACGCCTTTGACCTGCTGATGATCGAGCAGCCCTTGTGGCACGACGACTTTTATTACCACTCGATGCTGCAAAAGCGGTTGCAAACGCCCATCTGCCTGGACGAATCGATCCGCAACCGCCGCGATGCGCTGGCGTCCATTGAGATGGAGTCGTGCCGCATCATCAATATCAAGCTGGGCCGCGTGGGCGGGTTCTCCGAGGCCATCGCGGTACATAATGCGGCGCAGGAGCGCGGGATTCCGGTGTGGTGCGGTGGAATGCTGGAAACCGGCGTGGGACGGTCGCACAACATCGCGCTTTCGACTCTCGAAAACTTCACCTTGCCCGGGGATGTGTCGGCCTCGGCCCGCTATTGGCTTGAGGACATCATCGAGCCGGAAGTGACAGTTTCTTCGCAGGGCGAGATTGAGATTCCAGATACGCCCGGCCGCGGTTATGAGGTTCGCACGGAGCTGGTGGAACGGCTTACGGTGCGCAAGGAGATGATCCGGGCCTTCGAGCTGGTGGGATAATCTGCCGCTGGAGGGGTTTGTGTTTGCGGCAGGGTTCCTCCCGAAGGCAATTAAATACTATTTTCCCATGTGGAAATTTATCTCTTGACATGAGCAGGAATAAAGATGTTTCCTCATAGTACTGAACCTTCTTATTCCAACGGAGAGCCCGGTAATCGGGCATTCGTCTGCGTTGTGACGAGGGGAGCGGGCAAGACGGAAAAACGGGAAAAGGACGCATCGGGTTGACGTTGACCCGGCAGAACGTCCAGGAAAGATGGGAACCCGGCGCCGTCAAGCATGCTTCCTCTTTGCGCTCCGATACCGGCATCGGATCGGGACGCAAGGGTCCTCGGACAGGGGAGGGTTCGTGTACAAGCGCAGCGTGGATATCGCATTTGCCGGGTTGCTGCTCGCCGTATCGCTGCCGTTTCTGGCCATCGCCGCAATCATCATCAAGTTGGATTCCGAGGGCCCGGTGATCTTTCGCCAGGTTCGGATGGGCTTGCGTTTCAAGCGTTTTCAGCTCTTGAAACTACGCACCATGAGAGTTTCCAGCGGCGGCCCCGCCTACACGCTTGGCGCCGATCCGCGCATCACGCGGCCGGGGCGCTGGCTGCGCTGCTTTAAATTCGACGAATTGCCGCAACTGTGGAACGTGCTGCGCGGCGACATGAGCCTGGTAGGACCGCGACCGGTTGTTCCCGAATTGACGGTGGAGTTCAAGTGGGCTTACGACCTGCTGCTTGAGACGCGTCCCGGCCTGACTGACCCGGCTACGCTCAAATACTGTCGCGAGGCCGAGATTCTGGCCATGGCTCCCGATCCACTCGAGTATTTCAAGACGGTGGTAACTCCGGACAAGCTGCGCATCTCTCAGGCCTATCAGCAACGCGCCAATCTATGGAGGGACCTTAGCGTGATGACGGGGACGGCGGTAGCCCTGTTGCGGTCTAGTCCCGCGGTAGATGCGTGTTGCCTGCCAAGTGTAAAGCAGAGCACTGGCTTGGTCTGAGAGAGTGGAATTCAGATCGCTGAATAAGTCCGTACCTATAAACAGATTGAAAATGAGAGAGATAATACCACAAAAGTGTCCCCCGAAAGTTGGCGCCAGGGCTGATGAGTGAATCGGGCCGGTCCCGCTCGCGGGCTAGCCGTCTGGCTCTGGCCCCATCGAATGCTGCCGTGCTGCCGCCAAGGGGTGGGGAGCGTCCTTTCTTTCGCATAACTGAGTTAGCCGGCATGAATTTCCAGTTAATGTCTTCTGCTGTGGCAACTAATGATGGAGTTATAGGGCGTGTATGGATCTGTTGAAATCTTCCGCCCGGTACGGCAACTTGAGGTAATAGTGTTTATAGGCGAGGCCGAGCAGCAATGCGTAGCGAGATCTCCGCCATTGCCCACTGCGAAGACCGGCCGTCTCGCCGAAGGATTCCGAGGTCAAAATGTTGCATTTACGCTGGCGGTTCGATCTGTTCTGTCCAAATATGCACACATGGAACTATTTCTTGATAAGCAACACAAGGCATACTCCACATATTGGTAATCAATATACCGTAACCAACGTACCATATCATGGGTAATCGATATAACACAAATTTGCCATATCGATTATCAACTTATCACGTTAAAAATCTTGACAAAGCACATGGTGCAACGTAGTTTATCCTTGTCCCAGAACTGTCAATCCGCCTGTTGGTAAAAAGCGAAGCTGAGAGGAGTTTTATGTCAACCACGCAATCCCTGTTCCAGTTCGTCTCCGTTTGCGCCCGTCTCACGCTCAAGGCGCTGTCGTTGGCAACCTGTTTCGTCCTCATTTTCTTCGCTGCCTCCGCGCCGGCGCAGCAGTACGGCTCAATGTCAGCCTGCGCCGGCATGTCGCTTGGCACGCCCACGACAAACGGCACGATCGGTGGAAATCTGAACGGATTTGTTCCGTTTCCAGCCAGCAATGCCTGGAACACCAACATCGCCAACGCTTCACTTGACCCCAATTCGGCCACACTGGCCGCCGCATTTCCGGTGGCTGACCTGCACCCCGATTTTGGGCAGGCAGTCAACGGCTACGGCGTTCCCGACAACGGCATTCCTTACATTGTCGTGGACTCTACGATTACCCCCGCCATACCAATCACCCTTTGGAATACCGCCGAGTATGGAGGCCAGGAGGATGTGGTTGTAGCGCCGTATCCTGCCAACGCCCCCATCGAAGGCGCTCCAACCAACTGCGAGTACTGGCCGCAATCTCCCAACGGCGATTCTCATGTACTGGTGCTTGACCGCGCAGCATGCTGGCTCTATGAGACGTACGGCACCACAAGCTGCAATGGGCAGTACGAGGCTGAGACGGAGACGATTTGGGACATGGCCAACGGCGAGTCGCGGCCCTGGGGCTGGACTTCGGCGGATGCCGCCGGATTGTCGATCTTCAGCGGGTTGGTGCGTTACGACGAGGCAATCTCAGGAACGATCAGTCACGCATTCCGTTTTACGATGGAAGATACAGAGGGAGATTCCAATGACGGGTATTTCGTGTTGCCGGCCAGTCATGCCGCAAGCAGTAACACGACTGCCAATTTGCTCCCCATGGGGACGCGGCTGCGCTTGAGGGCCACTACCCCCATCTCCAGCTTCTCCACGCTCAATCAGACCATTTTAACCGCGATGATGAATTATGGGTTGATCCTGGCCGACAATGGCGGAAACTTCTTTGTCCAGGGCACGCCCGATGCGCGCTGGAGCGACAGTGATCTGGGCAATTGGCACAGCGGCGCGTCTCCCATCACGCCGGCTGACTTTGATGTAATCCTAATGACTCCCGAATACCCCGGCATGGATTCTGTATCGGCATACACCGATTATCCGGGAAGCGTGCCGGTGATCAATAGCTTTACCGCGACGGATTCAAATTCGAATCCGCTAACGGATGTGCAACCCGGAGATGCTATTACCTTCAATTACACCGTAACCGGCGACTCCTACGATTACATCGATAACATCGGTCCGGTCCGACTTACCTCCGGCAGCGGGAGCGTGACGATAACTCCCACACAAACCCAGGAGTTTACTCTCTACTCCACCAACGCCACGGGCCAGGCCACCAGCACGATCGATATTACGATGCCCAGTTCGGTGGTAGCTCCGCCGGTCTTCACCCCGCCGCCGTCGGTGACAGGCGTGATATCCGCGGCAAAGAATGTGACCATCAGCACGCCAACTTCGCCGTCGGCGACGATCTACTACACCCTGACGAATGGAACGACGGGAACGACGCCGACGACCGCCTCGAAAAAGTATAACGGCACGTTGCTCACGGTCGACTCTGGCGCCGCCACGCAGACGGTGGAGGCCATCGCCGTAGTTTCCGGCTATCCGGAGCCCAGCGCGGCGAGCTCGGCGACTTACACTTTTGGAGCGAAAACTGCCACGCCTACCTTCAGCCCGGTGGCGGGAACTTACTCTGGCGCGCAGACGGTGACCATTTCCGACACCACGGTGGGAACCGATTCGAACCCGGCGGTGATCTACTACACGACCAACGGGATGACGCCGACGACCAGCTCGGCGATCTACTCCGGTCCGATTACCGTGGCCGTGGCACAGACAGTGAATGCCATGGCTACTGCCACCGGCTACGCCAATAGCGCGGTCGGCTCGGCGAAATACTCCTTTGCGGCGGCAGACACGCCGACGTTAAGCCTTGGAGCCGGAGAATACGTTGGCGCCCAGACGGTAACCATCACCGATCTAACTCCAGGCGCGGTGTTCTACTACACCCTGACAGCGGGGGCGACGGGGACGACGCCGACGACTAATTCGACGCTCTACACCGGTCCCATTACTATTGCCCAGACAAGTGTATTGGAGGCCATCGCCACGGCTTATGGTTACTCCACTAGCCCGGCCGTCTCAGCGGCATATACCCTGGCGGCGGCAGCCGAGCCGACCTTCAGCCCTGCAGCCGGAAGCTACAACACCGGCGCCCAGACGGTCACCATCAGCGATACGACCCCAGGCGAGGTGATCTACTACACCGTAACGGCGGGAGGGACCGGGACGGTGCCGACGACCGCCTCAACGGTCTACTCCGGCCCGATTACCGTATCAGCGTCCAGCGTAGTGGAGGCCCTGGCCGTGGCTTACGGTTACACCAACAGCGCGGTCGCCTCGGCGAAATACACGCTGACGATAGCCACGCCGACCTTCAGTCCGGTAGCCGGAAACTATAGTGGCGCCCAGACGGTCACCATCAGCGAATCAACCCCTGGCCCGTCGATTTACTTCACCACTGACGGAACTACGCCGACATTTCCGATTACCGGAACGACGCAACTCTACAGCGCTCCGATTACCGTCGCAGTGACACAGACAGTGAAGGCGATTGGCGCGGGCACCGGCTTTACCACAAGCTCTGTCGCATCGGCGACGTATACCCTGGTGAAAGCAGCCACTCCGACCTTCAGCCCAGTAGCCGGAAGCTACAACACCGGCGCCCAGACGGTCACCATCAGCGATACAACCCCCGGCGCGGTGATCTACTACACCGTAACGGCGGGGACGACCGGGACGGTGCCGACCACCAACTCGACGGTCTACTCCGGTCCGATAACTGTTTCCGTGTCAAGTGTAGTGGAGGCTCTCGTCACGGCTTACGGTTACAGCAACAGCGCGGTCGCCTCGGCGAAATACACGCTGACGATAGCCACGCCGACCTTCAGCCCGGTAGCCGGAAACTATAGTGGCGCCCAGATGGTCACCATCAGCGAATCAACCCCTGGCGTAACCATCTACTACACCACTAACGGGACGACGCCGACGACTAGCTCGGCGGTCTACTCCGGCGCGATTACCGTTGCAGTGACACAGACAATCAAGGCGATCGGCGCGGCCACCGGCTTCACCACAAGCGCGGTCGCCTCGGCGACGTATACCCTGGCGAAAGCAGCCACTCCGACCTTCAGCCCAGTAGCCGGAAGCTACAACACCGGCGCCCAGACGGTCACTATCAGCGATACAACCCCCGGCGAGGTGATCTACTACACCATCACGGCGGGGACGACCGGAACGGTGCCGACCACCGCCTCGGCGGTCTACTCCGGTCCAATTACCGTTTCCGCGTCAAGTGTAGTGGAGGCCCTGGCCGTGGCTTACGGTTACAGCAACAGCGCGGTGGCCTCGGCGAAATACACCCTGACGATCGCCACGCCGACCTTCAGCCCTGTAGCCGGAAACTACACTGGGGCCCAGACGGTAACCATCAGCGATACAACCCCAGGCCCGGCGATATACTTCACCACCGACGGAACTACGCCGACGTTTCCAATTACCGGAACGACGCAGTTATACACCGGTCCGATTACCGTTGCTGTGACACAGACAGTGAAAGCGATTGGCGCGGCTACCGGCTTCACCACAAGCTCGGTCGCATCGGCGACGTATACCCTGAAGGCAGCAGCCATGCCCACCTTTAACCCTATTGCTGGAGGCTACTCTAGTGCCCAGACGGTAACCATCAGCGATACAACCCCCGGCGCGGTGATCTACTACACCGTAACGGCGGGGACGACCGGGACGACGCCGACGACCAATTCGACGGTCTACTCCAGCGCGATTACCGTTTCCGCGTCAAGTGTAGTGGAGGCCCTGGCCGTGGCTTACGGTTACAGCAACAGCGCGGTGGCCTCGGCGAAATATACCCTGACGATCGCCACGCCGACCTTCAGCCCTGTAGCCGGAAACTACACTGGGGCCCAGACGGTAACCATCAGCACGACGACACCGTCGGCAACGATCTATTACACCGTTACGGCGGGGGCGACAGGGACAACGCCGACGACCAACTCGACGGTCTATACCGCTCCGGTTACCGTTTCTGCGTCAAGTGTAGTGGAGGCCATCGCCGTGGAAGCCGGCTTCACCACAAGCGCGGTCGCATCGGCGAAATACACCATTGTGGCAGCTACGCCCACCTTCAGCCCTGTAGCCGGGACCTACTATACGGCCCAAACGGTAACCATCAGCGATTCAAACCAAAATTCGACGATCTACTACACGACCAACGGGACGACGCCGACGACCAGTTCGACGGTCTACACCAGCGCGATTACCGTTTCCGCAACAGAGACAGTGGAGGCCATCGCTACGGCCGCCGGATACGGCACAAGCGCGGTCGGAACGGCGGCTTACTACATTGTGGGGGCAACACCCTCCTTCAACCCTGGAGCCGGGACCTACACTTCGGCCCAAACGGTGACCATCAGCGTTTCAACCCCAGGTTCGACGATCTACTACACGACCAACGGGACGACGCCGACAACCAACTCGACGGTCTACACCAGCGCGATTACCGTTTCCGCAACGGAGACAGTGGAGGCCATCGCTACGGCCACCGGATCCGGCACAAGCGCGGTCGGATCGGCGGCTTACACCATTCAAGGGGCCACACCCACCTTCAGTCCTGTTGCCGGAACCTACACTGGAGCCCAGACGGTAACCATCAGTGATACAACCCCAGGTTCGACGATCTACTACACCACCGACGGAAGTACGCCGACGACCAGCTCGACGGTCTACTCCAGCGCGATTACCGTTTCCACGTCGGAGACGGTGAATGCGATCGCTACGGCTACCGGCCTCACCAACAGCGCGGTCGGATCGGCGGCATACACCATTGTGGCGGTCACGCCCACCTTCAGCCCTGGAACCGGAAACTACAATGGGCCCCAGACGGTAACCATCAGCTCGACCACACCGTCGGCAGCGATCTACTACACCACCGACGGCAGTACGCCAACGTATCCGATTACCGGTACGACGCAGCTCTACTCCGGTCCGATCACCGTTTCCGCGTCGGAGACAGTGAATGCGATTGCTACGGCCACCGGCGACACTAATAGCGCGGTCGGGCCGGCGGTATACACCCTTCTAATGGCTGCGCCCACCTTCAGCTTTGGATCCGGAGCCTACAATACGGCCCTGATTCTAACCATTAGCGATACAAACCCAGGCGCAACCATCTACTACACTAACGACGGAAGTACGCCAACGTATCCGATTACCGGTACGACGCAGCTATACTTCAAACCGTTTACTGTTTATGGGTCAACGACGCCGACGACAGTGAATGCGATCGCTGTGGAAACCGGCTACACCACAAGCGCGGTCGTATCCGCGACATACAACATTCCGGTGATACAGCCGGTGCTCACGGCTCCCGCTCAGGGCAGCACACTGACGAGTACCAGCGTGACCTTCGCGTGGACGCCCGGCACCATGGGAACGCTCTACGAACTCTTTGTGGGCACCCTGGGCATAGGCACGAGCAACCTGTATAATTCAGGTGCAACAGGGGCCACTTCCGCGACCGTGACCGTGCCGGCAACCGCGCTGCCGGTGTATGCCCGGTTCTATTGGCTCATCGACGGAACCACCTGGGGTTTCGCCGACTACACCTTCACGGCATCGGGCACGCCGACACCCGCGGTAATCCTGTCACCCACTCCGGGCACTCAACTGGGGGGTACCAGCGGGACCTTCACGTGGTCGACCGGCGTCGCCGCCACGGACTACGAATTCCTGGTGGGCACCACCGGCCCGGGCTCGGACAACCTGTATAGCTCAGGTGAAACCGGGGCCACTTCCGCGACCGTGACCGATCTGCCCAGTAACGGGGAGACGGTTTATGTCCGGCTCTATTCGCTGATCAACGGAGCCTGGCAATATAATAGCTACACGTACACGGCATCGGGCTCGCCGACACTGGCGGTGCTCATGACTCCCACTCCAGGCACTACCTTGTCGGGCACCAGCGTGACCTTCGATTGGACGCCCGGCAACATCGCCACGGAATTCGAATTCCTGGCGGGCACCAACGGCCCGGGCTCGAGCAACCTGTATAACTCGGGTGAAACCGGGGCCACGAGCGCGACCGTGACCGATCTGCCCAGCAACGGGGAGACGGTATATGTCCGGCTCTATTCACTGATCAACGGAGCCTGGCAATATAACAGCTACACCTACGTGGCATCGGGCTCGCCGATAGCGGCGGCGCTCACCACTCCCATTCCGAACACCTCCACCCCACTGTCGGGTTCCAGCGTGACCTTCACGTGGACGCCCGGCAACGTCGCCACGGCATTCGAATTCTGGGTGGGCACAGGCTACTCGGGCTCGACCAACCTGTATAACTCGAATGAAACAGGGGCCACTACCGCGACCGTGACCGATCTGCCAACCAACGGGGTGACGGTGTATGTCCGACTCTACTCGCTCATCAACGGAGCCTGGCAATATACCAACTACACCTACATAGCGGAGTAGAACCCGCTCAACAGGGAGCTGAATATCGTTTAGGGGTAGTTTAAATCGCAGCGTTCATTTCCGGCACACATGCCGGGGATGGACGGTGCGATCGATTTTTTACTAGCCGGGGAGTCCGGCGCCGCCCGGGAAGGCGGATCAGCCAGCCCCATTGGGTTCCGCGCCACGGGTATTTATATCCAAAGCACAGGGAAATTACGATTGGTGTATCCAAGGCCGCGACTCTAAAGTGTTGACTTCTTCCGTGAAGTACGGGCAGCTCTCGGGATGTTTTTGGAAGAGGTCATGGCGGAGAGGGAAGGATTCGAACCCCCGATAGCCTTGCGACTATGTCTGATTTCGAGTTCTGCTTGAACGTAAAATCAACAACTTAGCGGAACATGCTCTGAAATGTATGTGCTTGTTTTCATTGGATGTTCCGCTCGCACCCTTCCAACGGATACATGCGCGTCTATGCTGCACATGGGCACAAAACTGGGCACAGTGCAATCTGTTGCCGCCGGAGCAATGGAGCGTGGAATTATTTCAGCGGGAGGCACTCTCGTGGACCGCAGACGAATGCTGGAAGTCCGATCCGCTGGCCGATTGGTTGCGATGGTGAGAGCGCGAGAGCCAGGGCGCGTGAGCCCGAAACCTTCTCCGGTCTTCAGTCGGCATGCGCACGCGGAGAACTGCGGGGGCGTTCTCGGCATCGTCAGGAGCAGCGGAATGGAGGCCCCTTGTAACGGCCCCGGTCTGGTGGGAAGGTGGGGCATGGAGGGAACAAGCATGGCAACAGCAACACTGACAACGGCGGACCTGAGCCAGTTCACCGGGTCTGAGAATTGGTATCGGCACAGCCTGAACCGCGACATCCTTTACACGGATGGTGCGCAGTATGTGGCCGAGGCTGGCGGCGCTTATTGGCTGCTAGACGAGATCGCCCTGGCGAACCGCTACCAGAGCCGGGTAAGGGCGGAAGAGTTCCAAGTGTGGACTCTGAGGCGGAACAAGACCGGCAACGGTGCAATGCTGACCTGCGGCGACGGCAACGGCCACACGGTTTACACCAAGCGGATCGAGTACACGGATTTCCCGCTCGACACCATCAAGCTGTTCTGCGAGAACGGGACGATTCTTCTACCGTCTGAGCATTGACAGCGCGAGTGCGCGAGTACGAGCCCGGTCCTAGTGGCCGGGCTTTTCTATTGCTCAAAACACCCCGTGGGAGCCTCAAGGGGCGTTCGTTGGTCCTCCGGGTAGGTTCAGGGTACGGCGGAGACGCCGCAGGCCGCAGAGGGATTGAAGTGGGCCAGGAGCATGGATAAGGTAGAGGCATTGGAGGGAACACCGATGGAGCCACACGCCTACAGACGACCGGCACGCGGCGGGCAATCTTGCGAGGTATGCGGCCAGCTTCCCGGCGCCTCTGTTCACATCCTGGCCTTTGCTGGGATGGAGGCAGCCGACCGGGAAGCGGAGGAGGCCAGACAGCAGGCGGAGGCCGCAGAGCTGACGGCAAGGCTGCTAGAGCCAATGGGCAGCATTGACGCGAAAGCGGGAGAGATGGAGCGCAACGCTCCTCTCTTCTTTGGAACTGGAGACAACCCCGCTCTATTCTGACGCGTTCCGAATTTTGGACTCACACGGCCCCGGCTCCGGTCGGGGCTTTTCTTGTCTGCTCCGGCTTTGCCCTTCGCGGCGCTGTTGGCCACGGCTCCGCCGCCGCCAATGCCACGCCCGCACACCTCCGCTCACGCGGACCCTGGCGCAAAGGGGTCGGGGGGAGGGGTCGCTGGCGCGACCTAGCCTCGCCAGCAAAAACCCAACCCGAGCTTTTATTGATGTAGGCACAAAGCTTGAGAGTACATAACCAGTTTTCGAGTTCTCTGGTGTTGGCAATTTCAAATTCCAAATTTTGGAATTTTGGGCCAATATCCAGATTGCCGACCACCCGCCCGGACCCAGGAAAAGCGGGCTGTAGTCCGGCTCGAAGAGTGCATTGGGCGTCGGCCGAAATTCTCCTTTGAAACATCGGTGAACGCTGGTCGACATTCGGGGAGAAATCCTGAGGAGACCCTGTAACGGGCAGAAAACAGTACCGTTATTCAGATTCTAGTCCTACTACATGTATTGGCCGCGAGATTCTGGCCGGAGTGAATTCTGCCGCCCATTAGGGCAAATTGCTGCTACCAACACTGTCGCGGCACCCAGCTCGGCCTCCGCGCCGCAGGCGTGTTGGGTAGTGCACAAGTGGTAACTGACGAGTGGGCGGTCACTCGACCGGAACCCTGGAATTTGCCTCCTGAAGCTCGATTCGCACCTGGGCGATCTTCCGCCAACAATCACGCGGACAATGATTCGGGTCTACCAGTCGATCTGGTAAAACGCATACTAATTTGCTTTCAAAGGCTTAAACACATATGCGTAATGCCTGCTCGGATTCTTGCGGGCCTCACCGTCTAGATCGTCTTGCGGCGATCTTGCAGTCGGAGTGAGCGGTGCAGTCGAAAAGACGTACCCGGCACTGGAACCGCCGGTACACAGCCCTTTCACACGAGTGATAAAGAATATCGCGTCAGGAAAATCCTCAGTGCGTACTATCCCTTCCAACAAGGACAGCTTCTTGAACGCCGACCGATATTCGCTCCAGCGGGCCTCACTGAAACCAACGTTTTCACGTGGCCACTTAGTGTCCGTGTCAAGCCACGTGAAATCTGCCGCTATTCGTATCAGATGTGCATCCTGTACTGCCATCGTTCGCAGTCTTTCTAATCCTTCTGCATCTCGCAAAAAATCGCCTTGCAATTCGGGGTAGTCAAGGCTTCTTACGTCGTCTCTCGTTGGCGTGGATGACTGTGCCAGTGCAGCGAGTGACTTCTCATCCAAACCTGCGGTACCACCCGTCGCACCAAAATTGAATAGTGTGAAGTCGCGGTATTGGAATCCTCGCTGCTTATAATCCCATTGTCCGTACTTCCTCCATTTTTCATACAAGGCAGGCGGAATTGGGAAAGCAAGCCATTGGGGAACAACCGCCACATCAGCGGTAATGGGCTGACTGGATGTCGCAGTGTTGGCGGATTGTGCATACGCCATCATGGGCAGCATAGAGACTACGGCGACGGCAAGAAGGGCTCGCGCATTACTCATGTACCCAATAGTATCGACAGTGCTTGGTCAATGGCAAAGCTAATAGCTGATGTAGACAAACCAAACCACGTTTGCATGCAGTTCGCCCCAACTGGTCTTGCGAGTTCCGTACGTATCGTCGCCAACTCAGAAACTAGCCCAAAACCCAAAAATTTGGAGCTCGAAATTGCCAGCATCGGAAAATTCATCGGTGGAATTTTTGTTGGTCAAGCCAGTGGCGTTTGCGGCAGGCCACCCCACCCTTGGTCTTCCGGTCCGGCGGTCGCCGGGGGCAGGTCGGGAGGTGAACTGGAGCAGGGCCGGCCAGGCGGTGATCATGGTGGCGTTGTCAGTGGAGAGGGCTGGGGTGGGGAGGGCAACGCGGAGGTTGCGGTGGGCGGTTTCGGCGGTGAAGCGGGCGCGGGGTGCCCTTGCGGGGTGGGCTGGAGCTTTCGATAATCAAGGGGGTCGTTCAAGGGGTAAATGCGGGCCGAAGCGGCAGGGGGAGGATGGAGATGGAGCACGACAGGGCTGATCCAATCCAGGCCCATCCAACCTCGACCCATCCAATTCAGGATGAGAGAAGCCAGGGGGATCCGGTTCAGGAGGAACAGCTCAAGGCGCATCGGACGGCGTATTCGCGGCGGGTTATGGCGGCTGCGGGAATCGGGCCGGGCGCCAGTCTGGGGAGCGAGATTGCGGCGGCGCTGGCGGCGATTCCGCGGGAGAGATTCGTGGGGCCGCCTCCGTGGAAGATTCTTTCGCCCGCGGGCCACATCCTGACCACTTCAGACGATCCGGCGGTTCTGTACCAGGATGTAGTCGTCTCCCTGGGCACAGGCTGGGGGCTGAACAATGGGCAGCCGAGCCTGCACGCAATGTGCCTGGACGCGCTGGCTCCCAAGAAGGGCGAACACGTGGTTCACGTGGGCGCAGGCACCGGCTACTACACGACGATGCTGGCCATGCTGGTGGGCGACGCGGGGCGGGTGGACGCCTATGAGATTGAGCCGGAGTTGGCGGGGAGGGCGCGGGCGAACCTCAAAGAGTTTCCGCAGGTTGCAGTGCACTGCCGGTCTGGCGCCGAGGGGCCACTGCCGGATTGCGATGTGCTCTATGTGAATGCCGCCGCGACCGAACCGCTGGCGGTCTGGCTGGATGCGTTGCAGCCGGAGGGGCGGCTCCTGTTTCCGCTTGCGCCGCAAGAGGGGTCCGGAGAGATGCTGCTGGTAAACCGGCAGGCAGGCGGAGCGTATGCGGCACGGTTCCTGTGTCCGGTGCAGTTTGTTTCCTGCGCCGGGGCTCAGAACGGGCAGGCGGGCCGGGCGCTGGCGGCGGCATTTCGGAGGGGGAATTGGCGTAAAGTCCGGTCATTGCACCGGAACGACCAGCCGGATGAGAGCTGCTGGTGCGCTGGGCGAGGGTGGTGGCTGGCGGTGGACTCCTCGCATCCTGGTGGTTCTTGACGGCGTTTGCGCTCCGGCCTGGGCCGCCATCACTTCCGAATTGGCGGTAATCCGCCCGGAACCCGAAAACTTGTAGTTTTCTCCGTTTGCAACCCTCAAAGAGTGAGTGGTTGGGCGTTCAGGCCCTGCGGCTTGTTTTCATCGAATTTCCGCAACGGTTGGCTTTTCCGCGACCCCGTTTGCTCCCAATCGGCCCGCAAATAAATTCTGCATTTCGACGTTGCCCGAATCATGCTACTCTGCATCTAAATGAACATGAAGCGTACCCTGTTCTTTACCTTAACTTTGGCGCTGCTTACCGTGATCGGCTGCACGCAGGCCCAGCGCAACCCCGACACAATTCGGCAGGACGCAGCCAAAGCCGTTGCTGAAGCCAAGCAGGATGCAAAAGCGGTCGTACAGGGGGTGGAAGACGGCCTCAAGACCAAGGGGCAAGTGAATATCAACAACGCCACGCCCGATCAGCTTGAAGCTCTGCCGGGAATCGACGCCGCGCGAGCGCGAAGGATCATCGCTGGCCGGCCTTACCGGAGTTCCGACGATCTGGTGAAGCGGCACTTGGTTACGAAGGCGGAGTATGACCGGATTGCGGGGCAGGTGGTGGCGCAGTAGCGATGGCGCTGGGTGCGGAATTCATGCGCTTGCGATATTCGTTGATCTGGCGCGGCAGGTGATAGAGGTAACGCAGCAGGAAGTCGAGGAAATTGATGATGTCCCTTGCGTCCTGTGGAGTTGCGTAGCGGGGGTACTGGAGATTCGGGCTAAGCACATCTGTCACGTGAAGCGCCCTTATCGACACGAAAATTCCTGGATTGTCGGCAATCCTTCCCCAATGTGATGTGGCTCACGTTGGGTCCGAGTTGGCGGTCATCCGCCCTGAACTCGACAAATAGCGCGGCCAAATCTTTTTCGACGGCGTCCTGATAGCCGTCACACTGTCCGCTGCAGCGCTACACAATCGACCGACCTGGAACATTCCATCGGGCACTCCAAGGGACGTACCATTCTCCTGAACCAAATGGACTGTGCATGGTGAAATCCGGAATCACCGGTGAAACGCTCTTATCTACGCTTCTTGAAGCCTCCTGAAGCCAAGGCGGGTTGTACTGGATGCGTTTCCCCGCTTCAGACCATCGGCATACGATACGGTCCCCTTCCGTTTGCCATGATGTTTTCATTGCGCTCACCCCTCTTCGCTTGGTTCTCGTGACCTTTCAAGATCAGAGTCCAACGAATTGCGCGACCTATCTAGACTACCATGATAATCCCTTTGCTGGACCCTGTCGTGGAAGAGACCTGCGCGGTATTCATCGAATCGAGGGCGATCTAGAGGTACTTTTTCAATTGGCGAGAACAGCCATAGCGCTCAGCAAAGAGTTTTGTCGGTGTTTCGTTGCAGGTTCCGGGCGGATGGTCGCCATCCATGTAAGTCTTTGTCAACAGAAAGGCACGAGATTCCTGGGCGCGCTCAGGAGAGCGCGCAATTCGTCTGATCGGGATCTGCGCTTGCGCACGTATGCCTCTCGGCTGGTGGTCCCTGCTCCCCGCAGGACCGGACATCCATTTGCTGCCTCAGGCTGCGAAGAGCCATCGCAGAAGATTGAGTTTGTGTTCTCTGCCAGTCCCGAAACAAACCGAAAGGGGCCTCGGAAGTCGCCTTCGTCGCCCAGCCGGTCAACTGCGGGACCTGGCAGCCTGCGCATCGTATGATCCTGATGTTTTTTCCTTCTTAGGAAAGGTTTTTCACGCTACTGCCTTGCCTGCCAGCTCTTCGGCCGGCACGAAGTCCTGTTTCCTGCGCTCCACCGCGAGCATGTAGGCCACCATCTTCCTGGCCACGGCGAGGGTGGCCCGATTCGTGTTCCCCCGCTGGATCTCTTTCTCCCGGACCAGGGCCAGTTCGTGGGAGTACCGGGGCGCCAGCTTGGCCGCTTCCACCAGCACCTGCTGAATATGCTTGTTCCTCTGCTTGGAAATCGGCATACGCATCACCTTGTCGGCAGAGCTCTTCTCTGCGCTGCACAGTCCGCAGTAGCTGATGGCTTCCTTGACCGACTGGAAGCGGGTGAAGTCTCCGATCTCCAGGGCCCAGGTCAGCGCGGTGATCGGGCCGATTCCGGAGATCGTCCTCAGCCGTCTCAGCCGCTCCGACAGCAGCGGATCCCGTTCCAGCGAGCTGATCAGCGCACGATCCAGCCGCTGCCCTCGCAGGATGTGTTCGCGGCCAAGCCGGAGTGGCCTGCCCGATGTTTTGTACCAGTTGAATTGTTAGTGTAGCGCGGCAGGCAAAGGATATGACCCGTCGCCGTAGTCGGGGGTGTGGAAAAGTGGGAAGCGCTGTTGGCCTTCCACTTTTCCATGCCCCGCATTCATTCCGGCCTGCCGAGCTGCCGGCGCCGGAGGCCTGTATCCCAGCGAGGAGTGTGGTCTCACGGTGTTGTAGTAGACGCGCCAGCGTTCAGCCAGCACTTGCACCTCCTTCAGTGAGTAGAAGATCTCCCCATTCAGAAACTCGTCGCGTAGTTTTGAGTTGAAACTCTCGCAGTAGCCGTTCTCCCATGGAGAGCCGGGTTCGATGTACAACGTTTTGGCTCCGGTTGCAGCCAGCCACTCGCGCAGGTCCTTGGCCACGAACTCCGGGCCATTGTCCGAGCGAATATGCTCGGGAATCCCGTGCTCGATCATGGCGTCGGCCAGAACCTCAATCACGTTCCGGCTGTTCAGCTTGCGCCGGGGGCGAATCGCCAGGCACTCTCGGGTGAACTCATCGATCAAGTTCAGCATCCGTACTGTCCTTCCATCGTGCGTAAATGTACTGACGAAATCGTACGACCAGACGTGATTGGGCCGCTCCGGCCGCAGTCGTACACACGAGCCGTCATTAAGCCACAGACGACCTCGTGGCTTCTGCCTTTGGGGGACCTTCAGCCCTTCACGGCGCCAGATGCGTTCTACCCGGTCCTTGCCCACCTGCCAGCCCGCTTCCCGCAACGACACCGTGATGCGTCGATAGCCGTAACGGCCATATTGGCTGGCCAGCGCGATGATGGCCCGGGTCAGTGCATCTTCGTCGTCACGCTGTGTCGGCTGGTAGCGCTGCGTGCCGCGTGGCTGCTTCACCAGTTGGCACGCTTCGACGCTCACTAATCCCATGCTCTTCACAAGCATGGCTCACCGCACAACGCCGCTGTTCCGGGCTTAGAAGTTTCCCGAGGCGATGTCCTTCAGCACCAGCTTGTCCAGGCTCAGATCCGCGACCAGCCGCTTCAGCTTGGCATTCTCCTGCTCAAGCTCCTTCAGCCGCCGCGCCTGGTCCACCTGCAAACCGCCGTACTCCTTGCACCAGCGGTAGTACGTCTGCTCGGTGATGCCACCTTCACGGCAGGCTGCCGGGGTTGTCTTCCCGTTCGCCACCGCCACTTCCACCTGCCGAAGCAGACTCACGATCTGCTCTGGCGCATGCTTCTTCCCGCGTGCCATTCAAGGCTCCTTTCGTACCAGTTTCTCTCATTGCAACTGGTACAAAAAGCGCCGGGATCCGTCAGCGTGGTTCCTGGAGCGAGTCCCTAAAACGGCAGGGGCACAATGATGTATTCCGCTTTTGCGACCGCGCTGTTATTGTAGCCCGCGGCCACCGCGATTGCCTTGATGGTTTCGGACTGGGAAACAGTAATCGGTCCAGCTCCGGTGCAATCGTAACAACTCGGATTGGAAAACTGCACCGAGTTGGTCGTCGGCGTAGTTCCGTCAGTGGTGTAGTAGATCGAATTGCCATTGCCGTCGGTGCCATTGGTGGCATCGCTGAGGTACACCGTCTGGGTCCCAAAGTAGATTCCGGGCGCCAGGCTGAAGACCGGTGTGTCGGTTACGTCGGCAGTGCCAATGGTGTAATGCGCCGTACTTACTTCACTGGGCTTCGCATAACCGGGAACTATGGCGATGGCTTTCAGCGTCCCCGAGCTGGAGACAGTGATCGGAGTAATCGATCCGTTGTCAGGGTTAGCGTTGCATGCGGGGCCGGAGTTACTGCACGCAACTCCGATATACTGCGTCGAGTTGGTCGTCGGCACCGTCCCGTCCGTCGTGTAGTAGAACGTTGCCGTATCTTCATTGGCGCTCCTCGTGCTCAGGGTTATCGAAAGCGGCGTATTGGAGGCATACCATCCGCCCGGCGGGGTGAAGACCGGCGGAACCACCTTCGAACCAGCCACAATAACTGTAATCGGCGTGTTCTGGATCGCATTATTTACAGCAGAAGCGTTCACAGCGTAGAGCGTATATGTTTGGGTTGCCCAAGGGGTAATCTCCACACTTCCTCTGCCATCCCTAAGCCTGACCGGACCAATGTTGTCAATGTAATCGTAGGAGTCGCCGGTTACGCTGAAATTGAAGATGACGGGAGTCCCGGGGGTTACGTGTGTTGCCGATGCGGTAAAGCTATTAATCACCGGCACAGTTCCTGGATAATCGGTAAGTGCTGTCACAGAATCCATACCGGGGTATTCGGGAGTCATTTGCACTACGTCGAAGTCGGCCGATTTGATTTGTTTCAAAAGATCCGTATCGGCGTCGTCCCAGCGCGGATCGGTAGTGCCAATCATAAAGAGGTTGCTGCCATTCTCCGCCAGGATCATCCCATACTGCTTCAGCGCAGTCAAAATGACCTGATTGGTCGGAGAGAAGCTGGAGATGTCGGTGCTCGCCCTCAATCGTATCCGCGTCCCCATGGGGAGCAAATTAGCAGTCGTTTTACTACTCGAGGCATGAGCGGCCGGCAACACGAAATACCCGCCATTGTCATCTCCCTCTGTAGGACTCATCGTATAACTCAATGCGTGATTGATCACGCCGGAAGCTGCTTCGTCGTAACGCAACAACCCAGCGAATAGTGACGTATTGGAGACCGAAGCCCCAGTCCAGCCCCAGGGCCGCGAATCGTTTTTGATCATGTCCCAAATGGCCTCGGCCATAGCATTGAACTGTCCATTGCAGCGACTCGTCTCGCCCGTCTCATAGAGCCAGCATGTCGCACGGTCAAGCACAAGTGTATGAGCATCGCCGATGTAAGTATCCGGCCAACTCGCGCAGTCGCTTTCATCGTCTTCGATGGGGACGGCATCTCCCCCAGGATACGGCGCTACAACCACATCGCTTTCAGTTGCGTAGTCGATCACGTTGATTGGCACTGAGGGGGTCCGTGTGGAATCCACGACAATGTAGGGAATGCCGCCAAATGCGGGCGATTCCCCGAACACGGGATGCAGTTTATAGCCGCCAGCGGCGGCCCACACGGCGGTGAGTGCGGCGTTATTGGGGTCAAGTGGAGCGTTTGCGATGTTGGTGTTCCAAAGATTGGTAGCCGGAAACGGAACAAATCCATTCAGATCTCCACCGTTTGGGCCGAATGTGGGGGTGCCAACTTGCATGTTGTGGCAGGCTCTCATTGAGCCGTATTGCGGGTTCTGCTGCGCCGATGCGTAGAATACGAACAGGAACAGAACCAAACAGGTTATTACGTAGAGCGCCTTCAGTGGGAGACGGGCGCCAACGAAGGGGAATTGGGTGGATGTCATAATGCTCCTTTTCAGCTTTCCTTTGATGAACGAACCAGATTGATTCCTCAGCATAACGGCGAAGATATTACTCCGCGTTTATGGGCTTTGTCAAGATTATTTCTAAATTATCCTGTTGTTAACAAAATAGACGTGGTACGCATTATGTTACTCATAATAAGTTGTTTATATGTATGCGCAACCCGACACTTCGTAATTGCAACGGCCCCCATAAATCTGTGTTACAGCTTTGCATGACAACCAACTCGGGGCTGATGAGAATCGGGGCAGCGGAACTGACCAAGGCGACGCTGAACAATATCCACCTCATTTCCAACTACATATCCGATTTCGTCCGTGGATACGTTCTCGTAGGTCTAACTAAGATCAATAGATCATTGAAGTTCGTCATTTGGGGCCGAGTCTATATAGTTCATTTCATCAGGTTTTCCAGGTGCTGTTACCTCGATAGAAATTTGCGCCGTCCTGAGTCCCGGAGAATAGGCTGAGATCTCTGCTCTTCCAGAACGCGGTGTGGAACGAAAGGCAACTCGAGTCCTGCCATTGATCGCGTTCCAGGTTAAACCCGCCCCATGTCCAAGCCACATTTGTTTCAGGAGTTCACCTGGCCCGTCTGAGGTGAAGGTAATTGCGGGGTACGCGTCGGGAACAATTTCACCAGACCGGTCCACGACCGAGGCGGTGATATAAGCGAGACTGTCCTGATCCCCCGATACTATTTTTGGAGTATCCGATTGCAGCATAATACGGTAGGCAGGGCCCGCGGTTCTTTGTCCGTCGCTCGTTTCTTTGTTGCCGTTCCTCGCAACAGCTTTCAAAGTTCCTCGTTCATAAGTTACCTTCCAAATGCGAGGCGGATAGCGTAATCCGGTACCAGAGATATTTTTCTTAGATCCCAGCGACTTTCCATTCAGAAACAATTTGACCTCGTCCTGGTTGCTGAATACCGTGACAGCTCGTGTCTTCCCTTCTTCGCCTGGCCATGTCCAGTGCCCCACTATGTGCACCATCGGCTTCTCTGTCCATTGGCTCTGATAGAAGTAATAAACCTCTTTCGGGATCCTCCAAATATCCGTCATTCCAAACGAAGTAATATGCGGAATTACCGGATCATAGGTTTCTCCGTCATTATCGAATTCGTTCCAGATGCAGCCTCCCGCCATCCACGAACGCTGATTCAGTTCGCGCAAATACTTCTCATGACGTTCGAGACCTTGTTCTTCGGAATACGGTCCACCGCCATACAGCCCTCGTCCAATGAGAGCAGCGCTATACTCCGCCGTCATATAGGGCCGTCCGGGGTGCTGAAAATGCTCTCGGTCCGTCTCCGGACTCGCGTCTGCACCCACGACGTCGACCAAGGAAGCAATTTCTTCGCCACGTGGAGCGTGCATTGCTACCGGTCGCGTTGGGTCCAGTTCACGGTAGAGGCTGGAGATCGCACCCACGACGCGGGCGGAGACGTTTGTTGGGGCATTGATCTCACCGGCAATTCCCCAAAGCACAACAGACGGGTGGTTACGGTCTCGATGTATCATCTCTCGAGCCATATTGGAAACGTTTGCAATGTATTGGTCGGGATTCCCTATTTCTTTCATAATTGGCAACTCTTCCCAAACCATCATTCCGAGGCGATCCGAAGCGTTCATTGTCGCAATATTATGAGGATAGTGAGATGTTCGCCAAAAATTAACGCCCATATCGTGGGCCATTTCCATGTCTTTTACCAACCGAGACTTCGGCACAGCATTGCCCATGCCGGGATATGACTGATGCATGTTGGTTCCGTGTATCTGAAGTCGTTTCCCATTCAGAAAGAACCCCCGTTGCGGATCGAAATGGTACCAGCGAAACCCCAGTGGGTTTTCACAAACGTCCAGAACATGCGGTCCTTCCTGCAGTAGGGTGCGGATACTATAAACATTGGGCGCATCAGGAGACCAGAGTTGGGGGTCTTTCAGCACCCCGCCACTTTGAGTAAACTCCTTGGTCTGTCCAGCGCCAATGGTAATAGGCGTAGAGACGGAGTCGACCAGAATGCCTTTTGGATCGAGAATTTGTTGTGTCAGAGTAAGTTGTAATGCACGATTATTCTGGTTTGTGACCCGGCTGTGAAAGTTCGTCTCGGCCTGTGCCGCACTGACCTTGGGCGTCGTCCAGTACATATCGGAAACAAAAGCGGTATTTGTAATCAGCAGTGAGACGCTTCTATAAATACCTCCGTAAAAAGCGAAGTCAGTTTTCACAGTTGGCGGCACTGTGGCATCGTAAAGATTATTTACCTCGACAGTGAGTACATTATCCGCGTTGAACCTCGGAGATATTTCAAACGAGAAACCTGTATAGCCTCCTTTGTGACTGCCAAGATATATTCCATTAAGCCAAATCTTTGCTGCCTGATTGACACCCTCAAATTCCAAAACCATTCTTTTTCCAACGTATTGTGAGTCGACTCGGAAGTGCTTCCGATACCATCCAATTCCCCTCCAATAACCGGGTTCCGCGTCTGTGACGTCATATGCGTTCCAGGTATGGGGTAGATTGATAGAATTCCACCAGGAATCATCGTATTCAGGCATGAAGGCGTCCTGAAATTTCGGTTCGATTATGGACGCGTCCACGGTATCGCGGTCAAAAGAACCAAGTTCCCCTGAACCGCGTACTTGACGCTCAAAGAGCCAGCTGTCATTCAGATTTTGACTTACCCTGACTTGTGCGCTGTCAGCAGCGAGAACTCGCATCCCGCTGCATGTAAGCACAATGAGAACTGCTGCACAAATCCAGGAGGGAGCCACAATGGCGATCCAAGTGCAGACGCGCTTCCATGATGCACGTATTTCTGGAGACGTTGTTACAAACAATACACCGACATGATATTGCGATTTACAAAAATTCATGTTTGTCCTTGACGACTCCTCCATCTTTCTTTATTGAGGGTACAACTGTAAGGTCTGCCGGGTATCGGACAAACCATCCTGTCATCGAGTGACAAATTGGGGCGGGCCTATTGGCTCAGACAACTATATAAGTTGTTTTTTGTTCGCTGAAAATTATGGCGCGCCCGGCAAGATTTGCCGGGCGCGCCAAGCTAAGCTGGTGTGTGTTAAAAGTTTAAGTGCGCGGAGAACTGTACCTCGCGTGGCGAATTCATGTTGTAGGTCTTCAACACGACGCCGGAACCGTCACCGAGCCCGTTGCCGGATGGATCGTTGTTGGCGAACTCATTGCCGGGATTGTTGAAGACATTGAAGAAATCAGCCTCCAACTTGAACTTTACGTGCCCTGGTAAATTGAAATTCTTTTGGATCGAGGAATCGGTATCGAACAGCCAGGTCGATTGCATGACCCGATTGGTAAAGGGGTTGAAGGTTCCCAAGCCAGTCTCCACGACGCAGTTCGTGGACGTGCCTGGGCACGAGGGACTGCTCGGCGTGTTGCTCAGGATCACTGGGACATTGTTGGTAAGATAGTTGGCGGTATCGGCCGGATTGAGATTCAACGGCGCGTAAGCGGGAGCGTAACCCGAGGGAACGCCCATGACACCTCCGGGTTGGTTGACCTGGCTTGCCGGAATAAATCCGTTATACAGCAGGTAACCATTGAAGCACTGTCCGCTGCGGCAGTCCTGAACCGGAACTTTGCGGCCGTAGTACTTTATAGGGGCGCCAGTCGGATAAAGGCCGTAGTTGTCCAGATAGAAGGAGTTGCTGGTCATATTGCCAAGAGCGGTGATCTGCCATCCGCCGATAAAGGCGTCAACGGCCTTCGGGACGTTACCGCCCAGCCACTTGCCCCGTCCGAACGGCAGCTCCACGATGAAGTTATAGCGCACTTCCTGCTTGGGAATCGTTGTATCCTGTCCATAATACAATTGCTTGATGCGCTGATGGAGATCCTGGGATACTTGACCCACCGGCCAGGATGTTGCCGGTTCGACGCCCGACTCCCACCCGTAACCGCCGGCATTGAAGGCATCAACCAAATCATAGAATACCTGGAAGCCATAGCCTTTTGAGAAGTGGCGCTCCAACTCCGCTACCCCGCCCCAGGAATTTCCCCAGCCGTACCTGCCAAACTCCTGAATGTCGGACCACGGAGTCGTGGGGTTGTTCATGTTGTCGGGGGGACCTTTATAACTCCCAGGCAAGCCAAGGGTACCGTAGACAGCAAGGGGACGAAGACACTGAGCCCCAGTCCCTTCCCCATACAGGCCAATCGGACCGCCCTGGCAAGTCAGCGTTCCTAAGTTGGTGTACCAAGCATATTGTCCGTTGTAAGTAATGTCCTCATTCAGATCCTGGTACATGTCCATGTGCGAGGTGTGGTTCCCTATGTAGCTGAGGCGCAGCACCATTTTGGCAACCAGCTCCTTTTCAAGAGTCAGGTTCCAGGTGTTTACGCGCGGGCTGGGCGAGTGTTGATCGAAGAAGGCATCGTTGATGTTCCCGGCTTCCAAAGCGCTGTAGGCCGAGGAGGCACCGCTGAACACGTTAGCGGTGTTCAGGCCGGCGATGAGGTTGGTGAAGGGGGGGGTTTGACCAGCATTGGTGGCCGGACTGGTGACCAGGCCATAGTTCTGAATGTAGTCCGGCGAACTGGCGGCACTTTCGTAGGGAGCGACGGGGCTCGGATCCTGCCGCCACGGGACGTTATTCTTCATGCGGTCGTTCCAACCCCAGATCGCCAAGGGGTAGAAATTGAGCGCATAACCGCCGCGGAGCACGAAGGCCTTGCGGCCGTCCAGCGCCCGGTAGGCAAAGCCCAGGTGCGGACCGATATCGTGCATGTTGTTATTTACAAGATTGTCAGGCAAACCAGCCTGGGCTGTGGTCTCGAAGGTGACGCCTACGCTCTCCAGGTTTTGAATGTACCCATAGGATGAGTCGTGGTACTTGGTGAAGATGGGATTGTTCGGATCATTGAGATTACTTTTGGTCACGACCGAGTTGTTTTTCAGGTCGAATCCGGTAATCGCGCCTTCTTTATCTACCGGGAAGGGATTGAAGTCCCAGCGCATGCCGAAGTTCAGCTTCAAACGCTGGTTAAACTTGTAGTTATCCTGCACGTACCCTGCATCCTCTTTACGGATCATGTAGTACTTGCCTTTGACTGACCTGTAGTCGTAGTTGTCAAAGCCCAAGTAATCGCCGCCCGCAATGGAGCCTGTGTTATTGAAAGCCCCAGCGGTCCTGGCTGTTGGATCGCACTGCTTTACCCCAGTCTCCGCAAATACTTCAGAATCAATGCAAAGCCCCGTGGAAGTCGACGACGAACCGACTGCTCCCGCCGCGTGTTGCTGCTGCGGCAGGTAGGTTAGCTGGTCGTACCGCAGGTGCACACCAAACTGGATTTCGTGCTTGCCTGCCAGCTTCGTCGCGTTGTCGTCCACGACGAAGTAGGCGAAGAATTGGCCATAATTGTAGTGCGGGGACATGTAGTTGGCGTCTGGGGATGTCCCGAAACCGATGTTATAAATGACCGGAAATCCACCGCTGCCGTTAGCAGCCCGTGGTGCAAGTAGCTGAATTCCAGAAGGTCCGGCATCGGGGTGTGATGGAGCGGTAGGCCCCGGTTGAGTCGAGAGTCGAGGGCGTGCGGGGTTCAACCACGCTGTTGGGCCG
>Ga0116126_1000486_pt1 | contig 29547 bp, 31 predicted proteins | sample June2015DPH_16_5_FD_89730 | JGI IMG/M metagenome (GOLD analysis project Ga0116126, IMG submission 89730) | Peatland microbial communities from SPRUCE experiment site at the Marcell Experimental Forest, Minnesota, USA - June2015DPH_16_40 | ecosystem: Environmental > Terrestrial > Soil > Wetlands...
CGAACTTCCGCTCGAACCGGAATTGGCGACGCTGTCGGCTCATCCCGATCTGCGAAAGATGGGGCTGCACGCCGTTCCGCCGGAGGCAAGGACAGCGTGATCATCGCCAATGCCAATACGACGGGCATCGGCGCGAAATCGTCGGCGGGCGACTTGGCGGTTGCAGATTGCTTCCCGCCGACACTCTCCGTTATCGTGAGAACATAAGTGACCTCTCAACCTGAACCTGAACAGCCAGGCAAGGTTCGCGTGAATCACCTGGCTAGGATCAAGCAGAACGGCGGAAGGATTGCCGCGCTCACGGCTTACGATTTTCTCACCGCCCAACTGCTGGACCGGGCTGGAATCGATATGATCCTGGTCGGCGACTCGCTGGCCAACGTGGTTTTGGGCTACGCGACCACTCTCCCGGTGACGATGGACGAGATGCTGCACCACACCAAGGCGGTCGCGCGCGGCGTGGCGCGGGCGCTGACGGTGGCCGACATGCCGTTCCTCTCGTATCAGACCGGCCTGGACGATGCGGTTCGCAACGCGGGCCGGTTCTTGAAGGAGGGTGGCGTCGAGGCGGTGAAGCTGGAGGGCGCGGGCCCGGTGCTCGCCGTGGTCGAGAGGCTGGTCGAGATGGGGATTCCGGTGCTGGGGCATCTCGGGTACACGCCGCAATCGGTGCATCGGTTCGGCAGCAACATCGTGCAAGCGAAGACGGCGGCGAGTGCGGGCGAACTGCTGAATGATGCGATTGCGCTGGAGGGCGCGGGGGCGTTTGCCGTGGTGCTGGAATGCGTGCCGGCCGAAGTGGCCAGATTGATCACGGAGCGGCTGACCGTGCCGACCATCGGCATCGGCGCCGGACCTTTCTGCGACGGTCAGATTCTGGTGCTGCACGATGCGTTGGGGTTGACGCCCTGGAGCCCGCGCCTGGCCAAGCGCTATCTGGAGCTGGGCGGGATGATCGCAGACGCCGCCCGGTCGTACATACGCGAAGTCCGCGAGGGAGCGTTTCCGGCTGCCGAGCACTGCTACGAAATGCCCGAGGAAGAGCTGCGCGCGCTGGCGGACGAGCGAGGCGGCGAGCGGAGAAGCCGGTCATGAGGCGGACGATCTACTCCAGCCCCGCTCCCTTACAGTCGCGGCTCCGAATAGAGCCTCTCACGGAGCCACGACCGTGAGGGAGTGGTCAGCGCAGGATGCCCGGCTGCCCAGCGTGTGGGGCAGTGCCAACCTGCGGACCGATTGCCAATCGGTCCTGGGCCGGGCATGCCCGGCCCCTACAAGCCACATAGCGCGTTTCAGCCGAGCTCTTGAAGCACGCGGTCGAGGATCGCGGGCAGGTGGGAGGCGAGCTCGGGTGAGAGACCGGTTTGCACGCTGGCGGAGGGTATCGAAATGCCCAGCAGCGTGATGGGGACCGGAACGGTCAGGCGGAGCAGTTGGATCGCCTGGACGGCGGAAAGGCAGTGAGCGTTGTCCTGACGATTGTCGAGCCCGGGAAGCCGCGAAGAAACTTGTTGGCAGGCGATATCCGCATCGGACCCGAAAACCGGGGCGCCTGCCCCACTTGGCTCACCTGCTCCACTTGGCTCACCTGGCGCTTCAAAAGACCAGACGCTGCCGGGCTCGGCATCGTCGCGCAGGGCGTCGACCACGATCACGCGGCGGCTCTCTTCGATTCGATCCGCATAGCGCAGCAGGTCGGTTCCGCCGCAAATGACTTTCGCGCCAGCCGGTAGTCTCGGGTCGGCGGACAGGCGCTCCGCCACGTGCCAGCCGATTCCTTCATCGCCCATCAGCGGATTGCCTAGGCCGATGACGAGCAGAGGCTTCATTGCCGGCGCAGCAGGTGCACGGAACAGGACACGCACGGATCGTAAGCGCGGGCGATCATTTGCAGCTTTCTGGAAAGGGTGGCATCGTCGCGCTCCGCGCTTTGCTCCACGGCCTTGCGGAAGTGCATTTCCATGCTGGCGGCATTGAGGGCGGTCGGCGTGATGACGTCGGCCGCGGTAATGCGGCCTTCCGCGTCATACGTGTAGCTGTGAATCAGCAGCCCGCGCGGAGCTTCCGTGATGGCCGTCCCGGTGGCGGCGCGCGGTTGAACCGGAACCGGAGGCTCATCCTTGACGCCCGCCCGCAGGAGCTGTTCGATGATTTCAAGAGCTCGCTCGACGTCGTTGATTAACTCGAGCGCTTGCGCCTTGTTGTTGTCCATCGGATTGTCGGCGGGCAATTGCAGCTTGAGCCGCTTCTTGGCTACCGCCAGCTTGCCGATGAGACGCCGCGGATTCACGGTCAGCCTGGCCAGCGCTCCCACCATGATCGGTTTATCGCGGAAGGTGCTGTGTTTGGCGTGGGAGTGCGGCGTGGCGCGCTCGTTGGTGAGCGTTTTGTAATCGCTGGCGTGGACGATGGCCCGGCTGCCATCGGACACGGCCATCACCTCGTCGCCGGCGTAGTAACTGTCCTGGCTCGGCGTGCGCAGGGCGGCATACACGGTATCGCAATGGCAGAAATCCGCCTGTGGAAGCGTGGTCATCAGATCCATGGCGGCGTCCGAATCGGTCACGCCCTGCATCAGCGCGCTGCGCAGCTCGATCAACTGTTCGATCGCCGGCGCCTTGCCAAACCCTCCCGGCACGGCGTTGACGGGATGGATGGCGCGCCCGCCGATGGTCTCCTGGATCAGGTTGCCGAGCTTCTTGAGGCGCAGACCGAGCAGGACCACGGCCGGCTTGTCGGCGGAGAGCGCGATTGCGCTGGGGTAATTCAGGTAGTCGGGCACCGCCAGCAGGAAGAGGTGCAGCGCGTGGCTTTCAATGCTCTCGCCGCGGAACAGCAACTCGCGCAGCAGTTCGGTCTGCGGACTGACGCGCACCGCGAACGCGTTCTCGGTGGCCTTCAGGGAGGTCAGCGTGTGCGCCACCGAGCAGATGGCGCAGATCCGCGACAGAACCGGCGCCACTTCGTCGAAACGTTTCCCGCGAACCAGCGGCTCGAGCAGCCGCGCGCCTTCGAAAACGTCGAAGTGTACGCTGCCGACCGTGTCGCCTTCGATTTCCACGGTGATGCCGCCGTGGCCCTCCACGCGCGCCAGGTGGTCGATGACGATTTTGCTCATTGCGCAGCTCCCTGGGGTGCGAAGGTCCGCAGGCGGGCGGCGACCATCTGGCGGTCAAAGCCCCTTTCCGCCAGCATCGCGGTCAGCGACTCCGGATTGGCATCGCTCACCGGTCCGCGGCAACCCACGCAGGGCACCCGCAGATCCGGGCAACGCGCCTTGCAGCCGGCGGCGGTGATCGGCCCGCAACAAAGTTCTCCGCGCTCCATCAACAGGCAGTTGTTCTCCTGCATACGGCACTCGGTGCAAACCGGGTAGCTGGGATAGACGGGGGCGTCTCCATTCAAAAGATTGGCGATGGCCGCCAGGAAATGGTCCTTTTCGATGGGGCAGCCGGTGATATTGAGATCCACCTTCACCACTTCGTGCAGCGCCTGGGCGGGCTGCGAATCGTAGCTCAGCCCCGCTTCGCCGTACACCTCCTCGAGGAGTTTCCGGCGGTCGGCGCCGCGGTCCATGGTGGCCACGCCGCCCCATACGGCGCAGGTCCCCAGCGCCACCAGGGTCTTGGCCCGCTGGCGAATCGCGCGCAGCCGGTCGGCGTCCCGCTGGCTCACCACCGCGCCCTCCACCAGGGCGACATCCAGCGCGCAGACGGTATCGTTTTCCGAAGACGCCATGAGAAACTCCCGGATGTCGATCAAAGCGACCAGGTCCAGCAGGCGGTCTTCGCAGTTCAGAATCACCAGTTGGTCGCCCGCGCAACCGGTGAGCCCGAATATCCCCACAGTAGGCTTGTTCATCAGATCATCTCCGGCAGGTTGATTGCATCCCAGTAGGTGAAAATGGGGCCCTGCAGGCAGGTGTACTTGTAACCGATGCTGCAGTGGCCGCACTTGCCGATGCCGCACTTCATGCGGCGTTCGAGCGACATCAGTATCCGGTTCTTGGGAAAGCCGAGCTCGAGCAGGCGCTGCAGAATGAACTTGTAGACCACCGGCGGGCCGCACACGCTGGCATAGGTGTGAAGCGGCTCGATCTTGGCGTAGTCGAACAGGGTGGGCAGCAGGCCGATGTGGTTCTTCCAGGTTCCCGAGGGATCCGCATCCACGGTGAGGAGGCAATTCATATCCGTGCGATCCACCAGGGCCAGCAGTTCCTCGCGGAACAACATATCCTCCGGCCGCTTGGTTCCGTACATTAGGATGATGCTGTTGAACTTGTCACGGTGGTCGAGAGCGTACCAGAGGAGCGACCGCAAGGGCGCCATGCCCAGGCCGCCGGCCGCCAGCAGCAGGTCGTTGCCCTGCATTTCCGGGATGGGGTAGCCGTTGCCGTAAGGGCCGCGCACTCCCACCACATCGTTGGTATGCAACCGGTAGAGGGCCTGGGTGACGCGTCCCACGCGCCGCACGCAGAGTTCGAGAACCTCGGGACGCGATGGAGAAGAGGAAATCGAGATGGGGATCTCGCCGGCGCCCGGCACGCTCAGCATGATGAACTGGCCCGGCTGATGCCGGAAAGTGTGGGCCAGGTTGTCTTCGAGGAAGCGCAGCGTGAAGAGGTGGTTATTCTCCACCATCTTGTAAATGCGCACGATGCGCGCCATGTGCGGCTGGTAGGGATTGCCGCTCACGATTGGGTGGTAGGTCGCGACGTCATCGGCTAGCAACATCTTGCACCCTCCGCAGGCGGTCGATTACCTGCACCACGTCGATCGAGACGGGACAGGCCGTGGCACAGCGCCCGCAACCGACGCAGCTCGGCCGCCCGTACTCGGCCACGAAGCCGCGCTGCTTGTGGTAGAAACGAAACTTGATGCGGCTGGCGCGCGGGCCGCGGAAATTCTCGCCGCTGGCCACCAGCGCGTGGTCGGCGAACAGGCAGGAATCCCAGGAGCGCGTGCGCTTCCCGGCGCGCGAGCCCAGTTCCACGTCGTCGGCGACGTCATAACAGTAGCAGGTGGGGCACACCATGCTGCAACTGCCGCAGGACAGGCACTTGGCGCCCAGCTCTTCCCAGATCTCGCTCTGGTATTCCATCTCGAAGATCTCGGGAAGGTCGCGGATCTCGACGTCGAGCTGAAACGCGCGCCGCTTGTTCCACGAGCGCCGTTTGTACTCGTCGATATCGGCCGCATCCACCGCCTCGAACAAATTGCCGGTGGCCAGCACCATATCGTCGCCCAAGGCGGTGCCTACCAGCGCCTGGTAATAGTCGCCCGTGTCGTAAAAGAAGAGATCGAATCCGTGGTCGACGAAGTCCGCCCGCATGGAGCGGCAGAAACACTGCTTGTCCGGCGTGCAGTCGATGCCGATGATGGCGATGTTTCTGCGCCGCGCCTGGTAATACGGATCGTTATATCTCCCCGCGAAAACGCGATCCAGGATGTTGAGGGAATAAACGTCGCAGGCATGCAGGCCGAACAGGATGATCCGCTGATTCAGGCCGTCGGTGCTGGGCAGGAACCCCTCGCCCGGCCGGTAGCGAAACAGGGTTTCCCGCGGTGGAAGAAAGTACTTCTTGGGAGGCAGGATGGTGCGGTCGTAGTCCAGACGCGCTTCCGCCCACCGGGTTAATCGCTTGAAAACATATTTGCCGTCCTGCTCGACGGGCGCATGAAGCTCGCCGAACTGTTGGACGACGGAGGCAAAGAGATCGAGCTTCTCTTTGCGGAGCCTGAGAATCTTCACGGCAGTCTCCTTGGCTTCCGGAGTTGTTCCTATTAAGAGTATAGGGTATCAAATTACCGAATCGGAAGGTGGCGGTGGGCATGTTTTTGGTTCTGCAGGTCTCACTAGTCCTGGGAGGCAGAACGTATGGGATATACCAGCTTCGGAGGTCGGTGTTCTTGATGGTTAGTGCCGCGCCCGCTTGGCGGCGACGGATTTGACGACCAGCGCCTCCAACACTTTTTGATCCACATCGGCGAGCTTCTTGATATAGAGACAGCCCTTGCCGGTGGTGTGCTTGCCGAGCTTGGCGAGCAGCGCCTCAGACTCGCCGGACCCCATCAGGCCATAGAGGACGGTGGCGCCCTTGCGCGGCGAAAAACCGGCCAGCGGCATATCGCCCTCGCGCCCGCTCTCGTACTTGTAGTGGTGGCTGCCGAAGCCGATGATCGAAGGCCCCCACATCTTCGGCTTCTCGCCAGTCGCGCTCTCGATCAACTTGATGAGCCTCTTTGCGTCCGCGCGCCGGGTCTCGTCCGGGAGCGCATCGATAAACGCCGTGGCACTTAGTTCGGTGGGCCTGGTTTTGCTGTCCGCCATTCCTTCCCTCCTCCTCCGAAGGCTACCCCAGAGGCAGGCAAGCCGCAACTCGGTACGTTCCAGAGAGGCCGCCTTTGGAACACTCCTCGAATCCGACCCGTCGCCAATTACGGCGCGCGGCCCGGCGTCCGTCGGAGCCCGGCTAGCGCCAATGCCTGCGGGCGTGGGCTCGCGCCCTGCCACGCTTACGCTTCCGAGAATCTGGCGAGCTTCGTCAGAGCCAGGCTTTCCGCGGAAGGCTCGGCGGGAACAAACGCCATCACGCTGTTGCGGCCCCGATTCTTGGCGTCATAAAGAGCCGCATCGGCTTCGCGGATCAGACGGTCGGCGTCACCGGCGGCGCAGGCATCGCGGCTGGAGACGCCGATGCTGCAAGTTACGGCCAAGGAGTCCGTGCCGGCGGCAAATGGTTCGCGGGCAAAGGCCTCGCGGATGCGCTCGGCCTGCGCGTAGCCCTCGCGCGCGCCGCAGCCGGGCAGAACGATCAGGAACTCCTCGCCGCCATAGCGTCCGGGAGCGTCATATTGGCGCGTGGCGGCCTGCATGCGGCGCGCCGCTTCGCGAAGCACCGCGTCTCCCGCCTGATGGCCGAGCGTGTCGTTGATCTGCTTGAAGCGATCCAGATCCACCATCAGCACCGCCAGCCGCCGCAGTTCACGCTCCGAGCGGGCGATTTCCGCGGCCAGGATCTCCAGCACGCGGCCCCGGTTAAAGAGGCCGGTCAGGGCGTCGTGGGTGGCCTGCACGCGCAGCGCTTCACGCGCTTCCATCAATTGCTGCTGCAGGTCCAGGATGCGGCGGCCGGCGCGCAGGCGCACGCGCAGCTCCTGGGCGTTGAACGGCTTGGTGAGATAGTCGTCGGCGCCCGCTTCCATGCCTTCCACCAGGTCCTGCGATTCGGTGCGGGCCGTCAGCAGCAGCACGTACACATAAGGTTCGCGCGCCGCGGTGCGGATCCGGCGGCACACCTCCACCCCGTCCATGTACGGCATCATCCAATCCAACACCACCAGGCGCGGCGCGTCAGCGGCTTGCATCGCGTCCCACGCTTCCAGGCCGTTCGGAAGGATGCGGGCATCGTACCCCCACTTGGTGAGCATGCTCCTGAGCATGGACTGGAATACCGGATTATCCTCGGCTACCAGCACGGACATGGTCCGGTTCGGCTCGCGCGAAAGGTCCGCTGACTGAATCACGCCGATCGATTCCAAAGGCGTTCTCCCCCTGGAATCTCATCGGCGCGGAGGCGTGTTCCTCTATGGGCCGGTAGAACCAAGTGTCAGTCTTGGCGTTTGACCCCAAACCTCTGCGGAGCGCGGGCGGCGGAGCGGATCGAGTCCACCCAGTCGTCCAGCCATGCCACGCGCTCGCGACAGCGTTGGCAAATCAGCAGATGTTCTTCCACCGGAGCAACTTCCGCTTCGCTCAACCGGGCCATGACGTACCCCTCCAGCACGTCCTCCGCAATGTGATTCTCAGACACTACTTGCATCCTACGGTATCGATGGGGTTCTTCGAACTCTATCCTTAGTACTCCCCTGCGCCAGCGTGCCCACTAGCTGTGATGAGGGATTCACCTTACCGCCGGAGTACGGCGCGGTCCGGGTCCAGCGCCACCCGGAGCGGAGGCTGTTTCAGGGCCACGCTGAACGGAGCCGGCTCGCTGCCGCATCGCACCCATTGCGTGGTGGTGTGACCGCCTGCGAGGTGAATCTCGACCGGCGCCAGCGCGGCGAAATCGCCTTCCACGCCGGTTTGCGTCACCGTGCCCGTCAGTCGCAGCGCCGGCGCCGTGCCTTTCACGCTGTAGCTCATCTTGAGCGTGGGGATACCGGTCGAGTAAACCCAGGTATCGAAGAAGGTCTCCAGATCGGCATCGTCGGAACCCGGCGGAGTGAAACGCGCGGCCACGCGCCGGAAGTCCTCAGTCGACATCTCCTGGTGATCGTAACGTTTCAGGACTTCGGCCAGCATGGCGAAAAAGCGCTGGTCTCCCAGATAACGGCGCAGCATGTGGATGATCCAGGTGCCTTTGCCGTAGGTGACACTCCGCCAGGCGCTCGGGTCCAGGGAGGATTCCAGGCGCGTCCCCATCGTGATGGGGCCGGCGGATTCCACCTGCTGGCCGTTTTCCCCTTTGGCCAGCAACTCGGTGCGGTATCTGTCCAGCATCATGTCGACAGCGTGCGCGCCGCTGGTCTTCTCCAGGTACAGCAGCGCGGAGTAGTTCGCCAGCGCTTCCATCATCCAGTTGTCGCGATAAGATCCGGTGGTGACGCGATTGCCCCACCACTGATGCGCCGTCTCGTGCGCCTGCAGCACCTGCTGGAAGAAAAGTTCCTGCGCCTGCGCCAGGCTGCCGGCGCTGCGGGGCACGGTCTTCAGATAGCTCAGCGTGGAAAGATAGATCAGGCCGGGAAAACCCTGGCCGAACGTGCCGGGAATGGGCGATACGGTGAGACGGTTGAGCGCGGGCGGTCCGAATCTGGCGGCCATGAACTCGAGAGCCGAAGCCACGCCGGTGGCCATCTCTTGTAGCCGGTCAAGCGGGCCGGAGGCCGTCGCCGGGAAAGGCTCCGCAAGAACCCCGCCGATCCTGCGCGGATTTTGCGTGACCGTCACATTCTGCATGTGCATGTCGGGCGGGGGTTTCAAACTCCGCTCGAGGGCGCGGTTGGCGCAGACTTCCACCACGTAACCGCCCCGCTCGGCGCGGGCCCGCGCGTAATTGCCCAGGTTAAAGCCGGCGAACCGGATGGGAGAGCGCACGCGGAAATGCGTGACGCGGCTGTCGCCATCGGCGCGGGTCCCGATCATTTCGCCCGGCGCCACCAGGTCCAGATCCTTGGGATGGCGGAAAGTCAGATCGTAGGTGGCGAATTGCAGGCCGTGCATCGGATACCAGTCTCCGCGGGCGGTGACGAACAGCACGCGATCGCCGGTGTCGAAGACCACCTTGCCGGAGTGTTCGAATACAAACTCGTAATCGCGGCCGGACTCCAGGGGTTCGGCGGGAGCCACCACGAACATTTCGTTGCCGGCGCGCATGGCGTTGCCGCGCGGCGATTCGCGCTGCAGCACCTCGGCCGGCCGCCCATCCACCGTGGCCGAGGTCACGGTCATCAGCGGCGTAATGTCGAACTCGACCGCGCGCAGGCCGGAGCTGGACGGCCGCACTTTCACTCGGGTGGTAGCCTTCAATTCGAGATCGCCGCCAATGGCGGCTTCGATGCGGTAATCGGAAAGCGCCAGATCGGGCACGCGCGGCCCGGTCTGTTTGCGCATCGATCGCGACTGGAAGCTGGCCCAGGCATCCAGGAACAGCCGGTTGTCGCGGCTGGTCATTTGTCCGGCGACGATGGATTCGGCCCTTTGGGGATCGTACACCACATCAAAGGCGCCCAGGGTCGGGCTGTCGAGCACGGAGGCAAAAACACCCTGGCTGCCCGCCGTGCGATTGAGCAGATCCAGCACCAGCCGGGTCTGATAGCTGGCGCTCAGGCTGCGCAGCATGGGAGTGAACTGCTCGTCCAGCAAGGCGCCGATCTCGGGCGTGCGCCGGTTGGCGGGATTGGAGGGAAGCTGCGCCAGAATCGCTTCATACATGCCGCCGGTGGACACGAACATTCCAGTGCGGAAATGCTCGTCCAGGTTGGGCGAGTGGGTGTAGGAAGCCAGCGAGCGCCGCTCGGCGCGGTCGGGCGGCAGCAGGATCACCTCGGCGTCGCCGCCTTCCACATCGGCCACGAACACCGCCGCGATGCGCCGGCCGCCCACCGGCCGGCTGAAAATCAGGTGGCCGTCGGTGAGATAGATCTTGATATCTTCGATAGCCAGGCTGAGATCGCGGACGCGGTAGCACTCCTCGCGGTCGAAGCTGTTCTCGCGGATGGCGCGGGCCAGGCTGTCGGCTTCGCCCGCCCACACCGGCGCGCCGAGACACAGCGCCAGAGCCAACTCCCAGCGAACCATGCTTATAGTCTATTGCAGTGAGCGGCCTAGCGCCGGCCCATCATTGGTAGGTGGTGGGTTCGAAGACGGATACATGGGAGGCCGCGAATCCGAAATCGAGACCAGTCGCGCTGAAGCTGTTGGGGAGGGTGAAATTGCCGACCGCGATCCCACCGCTGGCCGCGGGCAGCGCCAGCAGAACGGCCGCGGGGACGGTGAATGTCGCGGGGCTGACCGGGGCGTCGCAAGTGAAGGAGACGGTTACTCCGACGGTCGTCGCGCTGCCCGTGATCTGGACATAGGTGTCGGGATCGCCGCCGGTCCAGTTGACCGTGACACCTTGGGAACGGGTGATGGCGCTCGCCGCACTTTCATTGGTCCAAAACAGCGGATTGGGGAAATTGAGCGGGGCGTTGAACGCCTCGACGTCTGATCCGCCCTGGCCCGCGAAGGTGAACGGTCCTCCGGTGGGAGGAATGAATCCCGACGTAAAGGTGCCGGTGTAGAGCCCGGGACCCGACGCCACGGTATTCAAGGCTTGCGTGCCGTTTGGTCCGGTGACCAATATGGTGCCCGGAAGCAGCCCTTGGAGATTAAATGGGTTGTTGAGGGGTGGGGGCTCAGTGGGCTGCTGGTAGACGACGCAGCTTCCCAGCGACGGCAGCGCATTGTCCAGATAGGCGAACAGCGATGTTCCGAGAATGCTGGCGAACTGCGCGCTGGCGGTCTTGCTGATTCCCGCCGTGTCGGTAGTCTGGGCCAGCGAGAGGAACCCGAATTTCACCAGCGCGTGGCCGGCTAGCGTGGCAGCCTCGGCCGAGCCGATGGGTTGCAACGGGTCGCTGCACGGGCCGCCGTTCGCGGCGATCGGAAGCGTCACCGTATTGCTGAGCAGGGCGCTCGAGCCGGCGCCGCTCACCGCCACCACCGAGACCGCGCAGCCGGTGGGCACATTTTGCGGGAGGGTAACGTCGATCTGATCCACGCCCTGATAGTGCGACCGCCCCTGGTACACGATGGGCACCTGGACGCCGCCGATGAAGAGTTGAGTGATGTAATTGAGGTTGTCGAAGCTGACCGGCGGGTCCAGGTCGTCGTTGTTCGTATCGGCGCCGGCGCCCGAACCCCAGAAGACGATGGTCTCGCCGGGTTTCGCCGAGTTGTTGGGAGTGATCAAGTGGCCATCGCCGTTGTCTGTCACTGCCGCCATGCCGCTTCCCGATCCATAATAGGTATCGAATCCGAAGGCGCTCTTTGCCACGATCGTGTCGTACGGCTGACTGGTTGCGCCGCCGTAGGTCACCGTGACGGTCACCTGCGTCCCCACCGGCGTGCTGGAGGGAAGCACGGCGGCGATTGCCGTCGGCGTGGCGTAGTAGAGCGCGGGCTGCGTGGTCACGGTGGTAGCGCCATCCGGCCCGGGCACGCCGTCCACGGTGACCGATACGCTGGCTCCGTTCAGCTTTTGAGGCAGAGCTTTGCTGGGATCTTGTAGCGGAGAAGCTTGGCTCCCGGGGATCGCCAATCCGGTGCCGACAATGATGAATAAGCTGCCCGGCGCAATGCCGTAGTTGGGCAGGTTGGGCAGAATATAGCTGTAGTTATTCTGCACTCCGGTGATAACCGGCTGGGCCGCCAACGGCAAGCCGGCGGGAACCAGCGCCAGAACAACAATGGCAGCGCCGGTGACCAGATGAACGTTCATCGCATTTCCTCTGTAACTGCGCCCTGGAACCGAACTGTTACGCGATAGTGACTGCGCACATTCGGGCGCAGGTTAGTTTCAGTTACTCCTGGCGCTATTGTACTTCCAAGGTTGAGTTCAGGCGAGGCGTAAAATGCCTGCGTCGCACCGTATTCGCGGGCGCGGCGTGAGTTACGTCACTATACTGAAGATAACTGGGCGGGATGGATGGTGCGTTTTTCGTCCGGGCTTCCCGCCCCTGGTTCCCGAACGCTCTGCAGCTAACCCTGCTCAAAGACCTCAACCTTGCCCTGCTGAGCAAACGTCTCTCCATACACCAATTCGTTCTCAATGAGCTGATACGGAAAAAAGACTTCCGCCGAATAGTGGTCTGAATGCTCGACACAGACCTGAATGGCATCACTCCTGCGGTTTGAATTCGGTAACGTCACGGTTACATCGAACACCACAGCAACAGCTTTGCACTGGTTGCTTCGTGCCATGTCCCGGAGGGAACTCCGCAAGAGATAAATCACGTCCTTGGATTTTGGGTGGTCTGCATCGGGATCGGCTGCCCCAACCTCAACGACGGTTCCGTCCAACTTCATGTAACCGCCGTATGGGTAAAACTCTCCGTACCGCCTCAGCATCTTTTCGGCCAGCGGCAGTATCGCGCTCATGAGGGTTTCTGAGTCTTGCTTTGAATTCATTGTTTAAGGGGACAAACCAGTGGTGAACAAACCGGCCACAAACGAGTCCGCGCCAGGCTACGCCTTTCCATTTTCCTGCCCAAGTGCAAATGATAGCGCGGTTAGTTTGGGCTTGGCCCGTCACGGGTTTCCGACGGGCTGAACCTCCGCAATGATCGCGCATCCACTTCGCGCTCGCCGGGCTCGGCGCGAACCGGCCTCACTATACTGTAAGTATCGGTACGGCATGGAACGGCGCGGATGGAAAAACACGGCTACTTACGCGGCGCTGCTGGCGGCTGCCTTCGTAGTAGCGGTCGCGGGCAGTTGGAAGTTCGGCCGCCAGTTGGATAACTACGCTTACGATTTCATGTTCCGCCTCTACGACCCGCCGCCATGGCAGCCCGAATCGGTGGTGCTGGCGATCGACGAATCCACGCTTAACGCCTGCGGCGGCATGCCGCACATTCGCCGGCCGTTAGCCGACTCACTGAATCTGGTGGCGGCGGCCGCGCCGAAAGCCGTGGCCGTCGACGTGATTCTGGCCGCCCGCAGCGAAGACCCGCGCATCGATGCCTCTCTCGCCGCCGCCTTCGAGCGCACGCCCAACCTGGTGCTGGCCAGCGAGCTACTGACCGACGGTTGGGAAAACCCGATTCCCGAATTCGCCCGCTGGGCCGCCGCGCGCGGCCACGTCTACGCCAAACCCGATGACGATGGCATCGCGCGTTCGATTCCGCTCGAAAAAGCTTTCGGCCACGAACGGCTGTGGGCGCTTTCGCTCGAAGCTTTCCGGTTGAGCCGCAGCGCCGAAATCGTGGAATCGCCTTCCGGTTTGCAGGTGGGCGCGCGGTGGATCCCGATTCCCAAGGTTCCCGCCGGATGGCGGCACAGCCGCGACCGCGACGACAGCCGGTTCATGCGCGTCCGCTTCGCCCCGCGCAACGCGGATACCGGCGCCGACGTCATCCCTCGTATCGGCATGCAGAAATTGATCGATCACCCCGAACTGGCGCGCGCCTTCACCGGGAAAGTGGTGTTCGTGGGCCTTACCGCGGTGACCGAGCTGCATGACCGCCTGCCGACGCCGGTGGCACCGGCTATCCCCACCAGCGGCATCGAAATCAACGCCAGCGCGTTCGAAACCATCGCCCGCGGCCTGTTCATCACCGACTCGAGCCCGGCCTGGGTGCTGCTCTTCAGCCTGGCGCTGCTCGCCGGCGCGGGCGTGAGTTTCCGCTACCTGCCGGGCTGGTGGGCGTATTTGGGCGCGCTGGCGGTGCTGGCCGCGGCCCACATCACCCCTTACTTTTTCTTTACTCATGGCCAGGTCTTTTCGTTCGTCACGCCGGCTTCGGTGGCCTGGTTCGGCAGCCTGACCGCGGCGGCGTATTACCAGCTTGTGGTGCGCCGCAACTGGCATATCGAGCAGGCGGCCCGCACACGCTACCAGCAGGCCATGCAATTCGTGACGCACGAAATGCGCACGCCGCTTTCCGCCATCCAGGGATCGAGCGAGCTGATCTCCCGCTACTCGCTCACCGAGGAGAAGCGCAAGCAGGTGGCCGAGGTCATCCACTCGGAATCGAAGCGGCTGGCGCGCATGGTCGAGGTCTTTCTCAGCGTGGAGCGGCTCTCCGCCGGGCAGATGGAATTGAAACACGAGAGCATCGCGCTGGCTGGGATGGTCGCGACCTGCGTGGAGCGCGCCCGCCCGCTGGCCGATCGCAAGCACATCGCGCTCTCGCTCGAACCCATCGCCGATGGGCTGCTGCTCACCGGCGACCGCGAGCTGATGGAGTACGCCTGTTACAATTTGCTTTCCAATGCCATTAAGTATTCGCCGCAGCGAACCGAGGTGACCGTGTCCGGCTGGAAGGACCAGGCGCACCTGCGCATCGCGGTCAAGGATCAGGGCATCGGCATGGATCAAAAGGAAGTCAAGCAGATCTTCCAGAAGTTCTACCGCACGCGGAAGGCGGAGGAATCGGGCGAAGCGGGCAGCGGAATCGGGCTTTCCATCGTCAAACAGATTGTGGAGCAGCACGGCGGCGCCATTGAAGTGGCCAGCCAGCCCGGCGCCGGTTCCTGCTTCACGCTGGTGCTGCCGGCGGCGGCGGTGGTGGCCGCGTCCAGCCTGGCGCAAGGAAATTGATGCTGAAGCTACTCTTAGTGGAAGACGACCCGGCGCTGCAATTCACCATTCAGACGGCGCTCGAGGCGAAGGGGTATCTGGTGGACGCTGTTTCCACCACCGGCGACGCGCTCGATCGGCTGAACTCGGGCGTTGCCTACCCCGTCGTCGTCTCCGATATCTACGTGGATGAACGCACCGGCCTGGACGTGCTGGAGGCGGCGCGCCTGCGCGACCCGCAGTGCGCGGTGATTCTGATGACCGGCCGCGGCACCATGGAAACCGTGATGGCCGCCACTCGCGGCGGCGCGTTCGACTACATCGCCAAGCCCTTCGACTTGGACGTGATGATCGACGCCATCGAGCGCGCCGAAGCCGCCCGCCGCGACGAGGGCGGCGAGGCCGCCGCCGACGACATGCCGGAGACCGAAATGATCGGCAACACGGCGGCCATGGTGGAGATTTATAAGATGATCGCGCGCGTCGCGCCCACCGACGCGACAGTGATCATTGAAGGCGAAACCGGCACCGGCAAGGAAGTGGTGGCGCGCATGATCTGGCGCAACAGCCTGCGCGCCGGCCAGCCGTTCGCCGCGGTGGACTGCGGCTCCATCGCGCCGTCGCTGCTCGAAAGCGATTTGTTCGGCGCCGTGCGCGGCGCATACACCGGCGCCGACCGCGACCGCACCGGCGTCTTCGAAGCGGCCCATCGCGGCACCGTGTTCCTGGACGAGATCGGCGACATCGACGCCAATTTCCAGCTCGCCCTGCTGCGTTTCCTGGAGAACCATGAGATTCGCCCCGTCGGCGCCGCGCGTCCCAAGGATGTCGACGTCCGCGTGCTGGTGGCCACCAACCGCGACTTGCAGCGGCAGGTCGAGGAAAAGAAGTTTCGCGAAGATCTGTGGTACCGGCTGAACACGGTGCGTATTTCCATTCCGCCGCTGCGCGAGCGCCGCGCCGACGTTCCGTTGCTGGCGCGCTTCTTCGCCAACAAATACAACGCCCGTTACCAGCGCGAAGTTAAGTTGATGGATTCCGGCGTGCAGGCGCTCAAGGATTACACCTGGCCCGGCAACGTGCGCCAGTTGCAGCACCTGGTGGAACGGCTGGTCATCCTCGCCGAGCGCATCGACGGCGACACGGTGCAGATCGCCCTCGTCAGCATGGATTCGCGCGAACGCCCCGTCGAAACGCTGGCCGATGCCGAAGAGGAACAGATCCGCCGCGTCATCGCCGCCACCGGAGGCAACAAAAGCAAAGCCGCGCAAGTGTTAGGCATCGAGCGCAAGACGCTGTACCGGAAACTGGAGAGGATGAAGCTGTAGGGTTCCGCGCGCCCCCTGGATTCCATACCCTGTGGAACCAGCGGTAATACCTTTTTTGGTATAATCTCATATGAGTTGGGTGGTCGAGACCCTGGATGAAACCGTTGACCTGGAGGTCGAGGCCCTACCCGAGGACATGCGGGCGCGGCTCGTTCGTATCGCGAAGCTCATCGAGGATAACGGTTTGGAGCGTGTGGGCGAGCCGCACGTTAGACATTTGGAAGGCCGTCTGTGGGAAATGAGGCTGAAGGGCCGCGGCGGAATTTCGCGAGCGCTATATGTGACGGCCATGGGCTGGCGGGTGGTCATCGTGCGCGTATTCGTGAAGAAGACGGAGAAAACGCCGCGGCGCGAGATCGATTTGGCCTTGTTTCGCGCGAAATCGATTCGATGATGGAGGTGTAGCAATGGCACGCATATCCGACCTGCACAAAGAGTGGATGAAAGAGCCGAGGTACCGGAAGGCATATGCGGCGCTTGAGGAGGAGTTCGTCCTGGCTGCGGCCGCCATGGGCGTGCGGAGCCGTGCCGGCCTTACACAAGAGGCGCTGGCCCGGAAGATGGGGACGACGCAACCGGTAGTCGCCCGGCTGGAAAGCGGGCGAGGCCGCCCGTCGATGCGTACGCTGGATCGTTTGGCGAAAGCGACCGGATCGCGTTTGATCGTCAGCTTTGTGCCGACCGCTCTCATGTCCACCCATCTGCTTACCGCACAGTGTGAGCCGGGCAGGGGCTGGTGTTGGGGACGATACGCAAGCGAGCAGCCTCTACCAGTGCCAGGCATACAGCTCAGGGCGGCGTAATACCATGGATTTCACGATTCAATTACGAGAACGCGAAGCGAAGCTGGCCGAAGCCCTTCAGGCAAGGATGCACCTAAGGGATGTCTCACTGTACGAGTGCGAAGCGCAGGGCGCTGGCCCACCCAATGCAGCCGTCGATCCAGTTCCCCTAACCGCCGATCTCGACGCGGCAGTATCACTGGTGGACCGCTCCGGCGTGGATTTTGCGGTCACGCTACGAGTGGCCTGTGAAGACGAGCTCGTCTTTCATATTCAAACGACGTTTCTGGTTCGGTATCGGTTTTTCGATCTGGCTAAGCCCGCATCGAAGACCGAACTCAAGGCCTTCTGCAAGAGCTATCCGGCAATTGCGGCCTGGCCCTACATTCGGGAGACGGTGCAAGCGCTGGCATCGCGGATGGGGTTTCCCACGGAGCCGCTGCCGCTACTTCGCTTGGCGGTACGCGCGTAGGTCCAACGTCCCCGAGCCCCCGTCCTACGGCCTCGGTATCTCCTCTTCCGAAGTAAATGGCGAAGCCGGCAGTCCCTCGGAGTTAAAGAGGTTGACTACCGGCGCATTGGCCCAGCCGTAGCGGACGTTCTTCGGGTCGGTTACCTGCGCATTGCTGACTATGACGGTCTCGCCGTCAATGCGCGCGGTCGCGGGTACGAAGCGGCCATCTTCTCCCGCAATCTCAAACCCTTGCTGAGCGTCTCCCTTAACAACCAATCCGTGCGCGGTGTGATCGAACCAGACACGCACACCGTCACCATCGGGCACCGCCTGGCGGAACAGCGGGCCGGAATACTCGATGTTCTCGCCATAGGCAACGGCTCGAGCAGCCAGGGCCAGGCGCACGCCGACGGTCTGTTTATCGGGTGGATGGACATTGTCCGGATCGCCGATATCGATGGTCACGGCCATTGCCGTATTCGCCACCGCAAGGCTGCGGCGCTGCGCTTCGCGGATGACGGCCCAGGCTTCGGTCGCATTCGACGTGAAGCTGGAGATTTGCACGAAGAGAAACGAAAAACTCCCTTCATGCCACTGCGCGCGCCAGTCGGCGATGAGAGCCGGAAAAAGTTTGGCGTACATCGGTGCGAAGGCCAGCTTGCTGTTGGATTCGCCCTGATACCAGATGACGCCCTTGATGGGGTATGGCGTAACGGGCGCGACCATTCCGTTGAAGAGCGCGGCGGGCGCCCAGGACTCGGGGGCGGGGTGCCAGGTGTGGCTCGGTGGCGCCTGGCCGGCCTGCTTGGCGGCCAGATCTTCGCGCTTTTCCTTCGTCAGGATGGCCGCCATTTCGCCTTGCGTCTGCATCATGCGGGCGCGCGTTGCGAAGACGGGCATGAGACCCGCATCGGCGGAGATGCCTTGCAGGCTCATCCATGCTTCGGCCACCGTGCCGCCCCAGGTCGAATCGATCAGTCCGATAGGAACGCGCTCGCGGGCGGCAAGCTCGCGTCCGAAGAAGTAGGCTACCGCCGAAAAGTTAGCAGCCGTTTCGGGAGAGCAGACCGTCCATGATGTGGCGCTGTTGAAGAGGGGGAAGTCGGCGGTCTTATGGGGGATGTTGAGCAGCCGGATCTGCGGCTGGCCGGCGTGGGCGATTTCCTCGGCTGAGTTCTTCAGCGGGGCGCCGGGGAAGCCTTTCAACGGAAATTCCATGTTCGACTGGCCCGACGCGAACCAAACATCGCCGACCAGAATATCGTCCAGAACGATCTTGTTGCTGCCGGTCACGATGATCTGGTACGGACCGCCGGAAGACTCGGAGGGAAGGAAAAGGCTCCAGTTTCCCAGACTGTCGCCGGTGACGGCCCGGCTGATCCCGTGGAACGTGACCGAGACTTTCTCACCGGGGTCCGACCAACCCCAGATGTGAATGGGCTTATCTCGCTGCAACACCATATGGCTGCTGAGAATCCCAGGCAGCCTGGCTTCGCACGTTGCAGTGCGTGGGTAGCAGGCCAGTAGAAGGGCGAACGCGGAGACACGAAGAGCAGTGTTAACGGGCATATGTACATTTTGATGCAAAGAGCGCCCTCGGTGGGGAATCTTGTGGGGCGGACGCCGTCCGCGCCGGACCCCCTGGTCCGGCCTTCCAATTCGGATCCAAAACATTTCTTTCCGCTGTTGTTTCGCAGGCGCTTTCGGTGTATGGTAGAGAAGAAAAGGCGAAGCTTGACAGGCGACAAAAACCGATCGCCCGTCCTACCGTGATTATGAGCCTGTCGCTGGGATTTCCCGAATTCTCGCAGGAATTGGCGCTCGCGTCGAAGCAGTCGCTTGACGCGGTGGTCTCGCGCTTCCAGGCGGCGCATGCCGATCCCGAATCTCCCGTCCGCGCCATCCACCACCAGCCGGCCGCCGATGGCGTTTACGCGGACCTGCCGGCCGCCATCCATCCCGCCCTGCGCCAGGCGCTCGAAGCCCGCGGCATCGCGCGCCTCTACTCCCACCAGGCGGAGGCCTTCGCCGCGCTCGAAGCCGGCAAAAATGTGGTCGTGGTTACCCCCACCGCCAGCGGCAAGACGCTCTGCTACAACCTGCCCGTGACCAACCGGCTGCTGGCCGATGATGGCGCGCGCGCCATGTACCTGTTCCCCACCAAGGCTCTCGCGGAAGATCAGTTGCACGAATTCCAGGGCGCGGTGGATGCGATGGGATCTTCCATCCGCGCTTTCACTTATGATGGCGACACGCCGCAGGACGCGCGCAAAGCCATTCGCCAGCGGGCTAACGTGGTGCTCACAAATCCGGACATGCTGCATTCCGGCATCCTGCCGCACCACACCAAGTGGGCCCGCTATTTCGAAAACCTGCGCTACATCGTGATCGATGAGCTGCATTATTACCGCGGCGTCTATGGCAGCCACTTGGCCAACGTGCTACGGCGCCTGAAGCGCATCACGGAGTTCTACGGATCGCATCCGCAGTTCATCTGCTGTTCCGCCACCATCGCCAACCCGCGCGAGTTGGCCGAAGCCCTCACCGGCGAGCCGTTCGAGCTGGTGGAGCGCAACGGCGCGCCGCGCGGCGAGAAGTATTTCGTCTTCTACAACCCGCCGGTAGTCAATCGTCAGCTCGGCATCCGCCGCAGCTACATCCACGAAGCGCGGCGCGTGGCGATGGAATTCATCGAACGGCACCTGCTGACGCTGGTCTTCGCCAACAACCGCCTGGCCACGGAAGTGCTCGTGACTTATTTGAAGGACGCTTGCGACGGCGGGCCGGTGCCTTCGGAAACCGTGCGCGGTTACCGCGGCGGCTACCTGCCGCGCGAGCGCCGCGAGATCGAGCGCAAGCTGCGCGATGGCGAGATCCGCGCCGTGGTGGCCACCAACGCGCTCGAACTGGGCATCGATATCGGCTCGCTGGACGCGGTGGTGATGGCCGGTTACCCGGGTACCATCGCTTCGAGCTGGCAGCGCGCTGGCCGCGCGGGCCGCCGCCAGGGCACTTCCGCGGCCGTGCTGGTGGCATCGAGCGCGCCGCTCGATCAGTACATCGTCGAACACCCGGATTACTTTTTCGGCCGCTCGCCCGAGCACGCGTATATAAACCCGGACAATCTCGAAATCCTCATCTCCCATCTGAAGTGCGCCGCCTTCGAGCTGCCGATTCGCGATGGAGAGACTTACGGCCAGCACGCGACGGCCGACGTCTGCGCGTTCCTGGAGGAATCCGGCTTCCTTCACCATTCGGCCGGCGCCTGGCATTGGACTTCGGATACTTACCCGGCCGATGCCACCAGCCTGCGCTCCATTTCAAGCGATAACTTCGTGGTGGTCGATATCACCGGCGAGGCCGAAGTAATCGCCGACGTTTCGTTCACCACCGCTCTCACCACCCTGCACGAGAAAGCCATCTATCTGCACGAAGCCCGCCAATATCATGTCGAACGCTTCGATTACGACGAGCGCAAGGCTTACGTGAAGCGCGTGGAGTCCGATTACTACACCGACGCCATCGACTACACGCAAGTCAAGGTGCTCGAAGAGTACGAAGGCGAGAGCCTGGCCGGCGCGCGCCGCGTGCATGGCGACGTGCGCGTCAACCGGCAGATCGTCGGCTTCAAGAAGATTAAGTTCTACACCAACGAAAACGTCGGCGCGGGCAAGCTCAACATGCCGGAGCAGGAAATGCACACCACGGCTTTCTGGCTGCATTTCCCGGCGGCTTTTCTGGCGCGCTTGGGCGAATTCACGCCGGCCGAGAAGCAGAGCGGCATCGGGGGCTTGGGCAACGCGCTGCGCACGGTGGCCGCGCTGCTGCTGATGTGCGATCCGCACGACCTCGGCGTGGCGCTGAGCGAAGAAGATGCCGCCGGCCTGGCCGCGTTCGAACCCAATCTCTATCTCTACGACGCGTACCCCGGCGGCATCGGACAGAGCGCGCCGCTCTACCGCCTGGCGCCCCGCCTGTTGTCCCAGACCGCCGAGCTGATCGCCGCGTGTCCGTGTGACGCCGGTTGCCCTTCCTGCGTCGGCCCAGCAGGCGAAACCGGCGAACGGGGGAAGCTCGTGGCAGGGAGAATATTGGCGGAGTTGGTGGCGAGCGAGGCGGAGTGATTCCCCGCGGGTTCGGTCAACATGTTCCTTGCCTGTGGGCAGGATGGCATCCTGCGCGGCGATTGAGAATCGCCGCGCGTGCCGATTGGCAATCGGCACGCAGCTTATCAAGCTGCCCCACAAAACGACCGCGTCCTACGGTTTCGCCGGCTTCAATAGCCCGATCGTGTTCCCGTCCGGATCCGCGAACCACGCGAAGGTACCGGTTGGAATCGCGATCGGCCCAACGATCGGCTTGCCGCCCAATTCCCTGGCTTTATCGAGCGCGGCCTGCACGTCCTCGACGTCCACGTAGAACATCGTGTAATGCTCCGGCTCGTGGCCGAGCGAGGTGATGTGACCGGAGATGCCTTGCGGACTCCCGGTCTGAATATTCGACGCTGGGCCGGCGGCCGTGATCTGCCAGCCGAACAGCTTCGAATAGAAATCGCCGGTTTTGGCGCGGTCGCGGCATCCGATCTCAAAATGAACAACTGGTCTTCCCATGGACTTCTCCTCCTTTTGAGCAAGTAACTGTGGCGCCGCTGCCGCCAATAAGAGCGCCGCGCGGCGTGTGAGCATGGCTCTTGATGGAACGTGGTGCATCCTGTTTCCTCAGGTCGTGCTTGGTTTCAACTAAGAACACTCCCCCTTGTCGTCGAACGAGAAATGAAAGGGGCCGTTGCGGCTCGTGCCGGTCACTTCGAACTTCCCGGAGGCCAAGCCTTCCAACAGCATTGCCGCGGCTTCCCGGCGATCGGCCGGCATACTGAGCAGCGTCCAGAAAAGCCCCGTGTAGTCGCATGCCGGATCCAGGGGCTGGCGCGGCTCACGCTGGTCCGGGTTCACGCCCTGGAAGGGTTCCGCGCGCACTTTCTCCAGCCCGATGCCGTGCGCTAGCAGACACTTTGTCTCAGGCCCGTCCGTTCTCAACAATCCTAAAAGCAAGTGTCTCGGGTCGATGTGCTTGTGCCCGAGCCGCCAGGCTTCCTCCGCGGCGTAAGCCAGGGCTTGGCTCGCCGCAGCGCTCACCGGCAGGTCGCCGTACGCGGCGGTCTTTAGGTCGGTCTTGGGGAAAAGTGCCTCCACCTCCGCGGACAGCCGCGCAAGCTCCTCGCAAGCCGCCGGCAGCGGCGGAAACTCCCCGGCCGTTAGCAGCCGGGCTATCAGATCCTTGTCTTCCCGGAGGATTCCGAGCAACAGGCACGGTGTGTCAATCTCCGCCGTCCCGTGCTGCGATGCTTCATAGCGCGCGAAGAAAATCACGCGGCGCGCCTTCTCCGTGTACCTTTCGAACATGTCCACAGTCTACTACCTAAAACAGAAGCGGCGTGACGAAAATGCGTAGTGTCGTGAAGCCCGCACGGCAAGCTAAAGAGGCTGCTGAAAAAGTCTGACAGAACATTCTTGGGCCACGGATGAACACAGATGAACACGGATAAACCAATTCCTTTCAATCTGTGTTCGTCTGTGTTCATCTGCGGCTCGTCATGCTTTTGGTGTTTTTCAGCAAGCTCTAAAGCGTGCCCTACCTAGTTCACGCCGGACATCAGGCGCACCGTCGGGCGAATGAGCAGCACCAGCACCAGCGCGGCGACAATAGTGCAAGCGGCCAGGGCGCCGAACAGCGACGGCAACGGAATCGAGCTATACAGCGACGCGCCTTTCCCCGCCAGCCAGTTGCCGATGCTGATCGAGAGGAACCAGATCCCCATCATGAAACCGGCCGCGCGCGCGGGCGCCAGCTTGGTCATTGCGCTCAACCCGACGGGGCTCAGGCACATCTCGCCGACGCTCTGCATTAAGTATGTTCCGGTGAGCCACCAATACGACACCAGCGCGCCATGCGCCGACATCATGGCCGCGGGAACCATCAAAGCGATCGCCAGGCCGGCCCAGAGCAAGCCCATTGAAAACTTGGCGGGGCTGGACGGTTCCACCTTGCGGCGATTCATCGCCAGCCAGAGCCAGCTGAAAACCGGTCCAAGCATAATCACGAAAAGCGGCTGCAGCCACTGATACCAGCTCGCGGGAAATTCGAACCCGAAGACGTGCCGGTCCGTGCTGCGTTCGGCGAAAAGGCTGAGCGACGAGCCGGCTTGCTCGTAGGACGCCCAGAAAACCGCTGACGCCACGAACAGCACCAGAATGGCCGCCGAGCGCTTGCGTTCCTCCGCCGTCCACGTGTGTGAAAAAATCAGCCACGCAAACACCACTACCGAGATGCCCAGCAGGACCCAGCCCAGCGAATCGGAGATCAGTGCGGCGGTGAAAGCAATCACGCCGGTTGCGCCCAGCACCCCGAGCACCGCAAACACCGCCAGGCCTGCGCCCACCGACCATATGGCGTTGCGGCGTTGCCTGGCATCCGCCGCGGCGTCGCCTGTCGACGCGGGATGCAGGCCGGCTTCGCCCAGGTACTTGCCGCTGAGCGCAAACTGAATCACGCCAGCCAGCATTCCCAAGCCCGCCAGCCCGAAGCCCAGCCGCCAACTGATCCGCTCTCCCACCCAGCCGCAGAAAATGGGAGAAATCGTGGCGCCGATATTGATTCCCATGTAGAAGATGGAGAAACCGGAGTCGCGCCGCGGATCGCCCTGCCGGTAGAGCTGTCCCACGATGGTGCTGACGTTGCCTTTGAGCAGGCCCGTGCCCGCCATCAATAGGACCAGCCCCAGATAGAACGCAGCCTGGCTGGGCGCCATCAGGCAGAACTCGCCGGCGGCGATGAAGATGCCACCCACCAGCACCGCGCGCTGTTGTCCGACAATGCGATCCGCCACCCATCCCCCGCCCAGGCACAGCAGGTACACCATGGCGGTGTAAAGGCCATAAACCGCGCCGGCTTTATCGTCGTTGAAGCCAAGCCCACCGTGAACGATCTTGTCGGTCATGTAATAGATGAGGATGGCGCGCATGCCATAGTAGCTGAAGCGCTCCCACATCTCGGTGAAGAACAGCGTGGCCAGGCCGCGCGGATGGCCGAAAAACCGTGTGTCGTATTGGGCTTGGGAAGGTTGCGCGCCGGGCGAGGTGTCGGTCATGGAAAGGTCTTAGGGGCCAGTGTACCGTACCATGGGTAGGGCATGCTTTTAGCTTGCCAACGCCCGCTTGCGGGCGCGCGTTTCCAAAAATCGCATCCACGCTTTGGCTTCGCCGGCAGTTTATCTAATAGAGGATGAAAACCCTGGCACTGGCAGCGGCTGAATTGGGCGATGAGCCGGAAGGCCGGGACGCCACGTTCGAAGCCGCGCGCGCCGGCGACCGGGCGGCATTCGATCTGCTCATGCGCCGCCATGAGCGCCTGGTGCTGGGGACGGCTTACCGATTGGCGGGCAATCTGGAGGACGCGCAGGACGCTTCGCAGGAGGTGTTCCTGCGGCTGTATCGCAACCTCGCGAAGCTCGACGCCGCCAACCTGGCCGCCTGGCTTTACCGGGTGACGGTGAACGTGTGCCACGATGCGCGGCGGCGCCGCCCGAGCACGGTTCCCGTGGATGACGCGCCGGAGTTGACCGCCGCCGGCGATCCGCAGCAGAGCGCGGACCAGGCCGAGCAACGGGCGCTGCTGCTGCGCAGCTTGCGGATGCTCTCCGAAAAGGAACGCGCCGCGCTGGTGCTGCGCGACCTGGAAGGGCTTTCGACCGCCGAAGTGGCGGGCGTGCTGGGATCGAGCATGGGAACCGTGCGCTCGCAGATTTCGAAGGCTCGATTGAAGATGCGGGATTTTGTGGAGCGCTATTCACGGAGGCGCTTATGAGTTGTGCGATTTGGGAAGAGCGGGTTGCGCTGCTTGCCGGTGGCGACCTGGAGACTGGCGAGGCGGCCGGCGTGGAGCGGCACTTGAACCAGTGTGCGGCGTGCACCGCTCTGGCGGCGGATTTGCGCCGGGAGCTGGATGGATTGCGCCAAGTACACGCGGAACCGCTGGCGGCGGAGCACTATGCAGCCGTGCGCGGGCGGGTGTTGGCGGAGCTGGCGAAGCCGCAGCGCCGCCGTTTGGTATGGCCGTGGGCTTGGGCCGCTGCGCTGGCCATCGCCGCGGCCGTCGTGTTGGTGGTGGTGATGACGAAGCCGAACGCACCGCCGGCGCCCGATCTGCCGCAATTGGTGGCTGTCGCGCCAACAGTGCAACGGAGCCGCGACCGTCAGGGAGCGGTCATTTCCACTCATGTGCGGCGCCGGCGGGTGCGGGCGGGTGCTCCATCCGTCAAAGAGCAGCGCAGGTTGGAGGTGGCCGAAGTCCTCCCGCCGCCACAGCCAGCGCCGCCGGCCGTCGAAGCTTCCCCGGTGCGCATGGTGCAACTCGCGACCGACGATCCCAACGTAGTGATCTATTGGCTATTTGAAGAAAAGGGAGAAGAACGATGAAACGAATCGCTGCCGTATTAATGCTGGCCACCCTCTCTTGGGCGGCGCAGGATAACCAGAACACACAATCGAAGCCGCCCGACGTCATAGTGCAGAGGCTCTTCGTGCTGAAGTATGCCAGCCCCGAGCAAGTCATGAACCTGGTTACGGAGCTGGCGGGGCGCCCTGCACGGTGGAGTGACCAACTGCGCGCCATTGCCGTGACGGCGGAGAAAGACGCGATGGCGGTGATTGAGGATGCCATCAAACAGTTGGATGTGCCGTCGGCTGCGCCCAAGAACATCGAGCTGACGGTAAACCTGATCGTGGGTACCGACAGCGAAAGCAGCATTGGCAACCCCGTTCCTAAGGAGATGGAGAGCGTGGTGGCGCAACTCAAGGGCGCGTTCCCATTCAAGAATTACCGGCAGGTGGATCTGATTGAGATGCGGACCCGCACCGGGGAAAAGGTGGGGACTGTCAGTAACGGCGGAACGGTGAACGTCACGCCAGGTAGTGGAGCAGTTCAAACCAACGCTCATATTCAAGCCGTTGGGCTGGCTCAGGATGGATCGACCGTGCGGCTGGACAACGTGGCCCTGACCATCCATTGGCCCGGCGTAGAAACTGGCCTGGCCCTCCAAGCCAGCGTGGATGTGAAAGAAGGCCAGAAAGCGGTGCTCGGCCGGATTGGCGTCGCGCACGACCAAGCCTTGTTCGTGGTCCTAACCGCCCACGTGGTGCAGTAGCGCCGGTGCGCGGGCCGCTGCTTGACGCGCCCTCAGTGCTCTCGCAATATGTGTATATGGACCTGACGCTCGCAACCCTCGATCAGGAGTTGCGGTCCTCTGCAGCCGCCGAGGACATCATGCTGATTGGGGTCTAGCATCGGAATCGAGCAGCAAGGACTGAAACAAGCATGGTTTCGCTTCCACGCCCTGCCATTCTGGCTTTCTGGGGTTGTGGCGATGAGGAGAATGACCTTCAGCGTACCCGAGCCGTTGGCTACGCAGTTTCTGCGCCGGTTTGCCTCACGCGACCGTTCACGTTTCGTAAGTGAGGCCCTGGCTGCGCGGCTGGAAGAACGCGATGTTGCCCTGATCCGTGCCTGCGAGGTTGTGAATCAAGACTTGGACGTGGCCGAAATCGAGAGAGACCTTGACGAAATTGGCGACGAAATGGCCGAACCATGGAAGTGATCCCGGGGCGCTGCGCCCGCTTGACACGCCAGGCGCACCGGAATAACATTGTTATTACTATGCGGGCAGTGCACGTAAGCATACGACGGATAGGCAACTCCCAAGGAGTTGTCATTCCCAAACCGGTACTTGCGCAGTTGGGTCTGGACGCGAAGGCAGGGGCGGAAATGACAATCGAGGATGGCGCACTTGTGTTGCGCAGGCCCGCGAGCGCGGCGCGCACCGGTTGGGCCGAGGCCGCCAGGAGAATCGCCGAGGCTGGTGACGACGAACTCGTGATGGGCGAATTCGGTAATGCGGAGGATTCGGAGTTGGTCTGGTGACGCGTGGAGAGATTTGGCTGGTGAATCTTGATCCTAACGTCGGGAGTGAAATCAGGAAGACGCGCCCGTGTGTGGTGGTGTCACCCGCCGAAATGCACGATCATCTGCGCACAGTGCTCGTCGCACCCATGACTACGGCGGGTCGCGAGGCGCCGTTTCGGATCGGCGTCACTCATGGTGGCCGGAAGGGTCTAATTCTGCTCGATCAGGTTCGCGCCGTGGACAAGACCCGGCTGGCGAAGCAACTGGGAGCGGTTCCCGCAAAGACGCTCACCACCGCGTTGAGGACGCTGCAAGAGGTATTTGCAGAATGAGATTCCGCCACTGGAGTTGGCTCCCCAGGTAGGACACGTTTCGAACTGTTGAAGAACCGCTCCGTTTCATTCCGTGAAGAACTTGGCGCGCAGATCCGCCTCAGGGACGAATCGGGACGCTTGACGGTAGAGGGCGTGCAGTGTGCCGCGGTCAATCTCATCATGGTTGGGGACGGTCAAGCTTTGTGTTTGGCCGCTCTCCAGAACGCGTCGGACCTTCATGTGACTGCCCCTCTGTGCGAATTTCTGGAATCCGAACTCGCTCAGGATCGTCAGGACTTCACGTCCGGAGAGAACGCGCAGCTTGGGCATCAGGCTACTGCTTCAAGCTCCATGGTCGCCAGGATCGTCGGGTTCGCGCAAAACCCGAGCGCCGCCAAGTCCTCGCCCTCTAAATGCAGCCCGATGGCCTCGCGGATATTAGACGCCAGTTCATCCAGCGTGGCTGCCTGCGTCACCACCGGGAGGTCGAGGCACTCGGCCACAAACTGTCGATCGCCTCGGCTGATACGCACCTGAATCGTCCTTTTCATCGGTGTGCCTGCCTCAGTCTCCAGTATGCACAAATCCGGCGCGCGATGCGAAGTCCTTGGGATGCTGGTCTCGACGATCCGCTTCGGCCGCCCGTGCGTACCCGACCGTCAGGGCACTGGCTCGAGTAAATTCCGCCATCTTTCTCGTCTCCCCTTAGGACGAGTTGGCAGCCGCAGCGCGCGTGATTTGTGTCTCGCGGCAGGAACATAACGCGGCAGTTTGTGACGCAGCCGGTCACAACCGCGTCACATCTGCGATAGGTCTGTTGTTCACTTTTATTTAGTCAGATTTGTCGCAGGACGGACGTGACAGCATAAGAAAGGGTAAGTGGCTGATTCTAAGTAGTGTATCTTGTGACGTTTAGTTTAGACATATGGACAACATATTTGGCTGCGGAGAAAGCTCTACCCAAATTCAATGTCACACGCGTCACAATGTCACAGTCATCCGCATATTATGAGTTTTTCCTGACTCGCACAATTGCGGATGTTATTGTTGCTGTGGCGCGATGGAGGATGATAGTATGACAGCCCAGCAAATGAGCGACAAGATCGTGGAGAGAGTCGTCGGCGACGCGAAAGGCGTCGGTGTTTCGGTCTGCGAAGTGGTGGAAGCATGCGGACCAGATGCCAGAGGTGACTTTGGTTTGGAGTTTAGGAGGAACCTGCTGTTATGGGGAGGGGTGTCCCCTCTGTTTGCTGAGGCTTTCAGCTTGGCATTCGAGGGCGAGCGGATTGAAGTCGGGATCTTGCCGAAGATCCTCGTTTTCACGGAACCGAGGTGGCTCGCTCTCCCGATCGCAAAGAGTGTGCGTGACTACGCCAGGCCTCGATGGCTGCCGGTAACATTGCTTCCAAAGGGGCGCTTGGGTCAGGCGGTAGCCGGACGGTCGCCGGCCCGTTTGTCGCCCCAATAGGCTACTGATTCCTTAGCCCCTTTTTTACTTCGCCAACTCCCTCAACACATACGGCAGAATCCCGCCGTTGCGGTAATATTCCACTTCCTGCGGCGTGTCGACGCGCACGGTCACAGCGAAATTGGTCTCTGCGCCATCGGCGGCCACCGCGCGGACGGCGGCCTTCTTCGGGCTGCCTCCTAGCGCGGCTGGTATGCCGGTAACTTGGTACGTTTCTTGGCCGGTAAGCCGCAGGCTTTGCGCGTTCTGGCCCTCTTCGAATTCGAGCGGGAGCAGGCCCATCCCTACCAGGTTGGTGCGGTGGATGCGCTCGAAGCTCTCCGCGATCACGGCGCGCACTCCGAGCAGCATCACGCCCTTGGCCGCCCAATCGCGCGACGAGCCGGAGCCGTATTCCTTGCCGGCGAGAATCAGCAGCCCGACGCCTTCGGCCTGATATTTCACCGACGCGTCGTA
>Ga0116126_1000496_pt1 | contig 29147 bp, 27 predicted proteins | sample June2015DPH_16_5_FD_89730 | JGI IMG/M metagenome (GOLD analysis project Ga0116126, IMG submission 89730) | Peatland microbial communities from SPRUCE experiment site at the Marcell Experimental Forest, Minnesota, USA - June2015DPH_16_40 | ecosystem: Environmental > Terrestrial > Soil > Wetlands...
CGTCACTCCGGTGACATCCGCGGTCCAGTGGACCTTGAAAAACCTGGATTCCGGCTCCCGGACTGGACACTTCCGGGACAGGCCCCGCCGGAATGACGTTGAAGGACTTTTGCAAGAGGCTCTTCTGTTTACCAATTCTTTTGCAGTGACTAAATATACCATTAATTCGGGCATTATTGAGCAACTAAAGATATATAATAGTGTGGATGTCCGGATTGACTCCATAGACTAGCGGCCATCCGGAAACTCCAGATGGAACGCTGGCTGTTTCCGATGAACATGCAGGAGGCTCTTCATGAAAATAGGCTGCCCCAAAGAGATCAAGAACCAGGAGTTCCGAGTGGGACTTATCCCCGCTGCTGTCAAGGCGTACGTCGATGGCGGGCATCAGGTATGTGTCGAACAAGGCGCCGGCATCGGGTCGGGGATAGCGGACCGGCAATACGAGAAGGCGGGAGCACGCATTTGCCCGACGGCTCGGCAGGTTTGGGAGTCCTCAGAGATGATCGTCAAGGTCAAAGAGCCCCTTCCCGAAGAATATGATTTAATGCAGCCTGGGCAGCTTATATATACTTATTTCCACTTCGCGGCCAATGAGAAGCTCACACGGGCTTGTCTCGAAAAAAAGATAGTGGCCCTGGCCTATGAGACGGTGCAAAAACCTGACGGCTCGTTGCCCCTGCTCAAACCGATGAGCGAAGTCGCCGGAAGAATGGCCCCCCTAATGGGGGCCTTCTACATCGGCAAGATGTTTGGAGGCCGGGGGCTATTGCCGACAGGGGTCCCGGGAGTTGCGCCCGCATGCGTGCTAATAATCGGGGGCGGCACAGTTGGAAGCAACGCAGCCAAAGTTGCTGCAGGACTTGGCGCAAGGGTGACCTTGCTCGACATAAACCTCGACACTCTCGAACATCTGGGTAATGTCATGCCGTCAAACGTTTCTCCAATTTACGCGGACGCCTACACGCTCGACAGGGGCCTCAGGGATGCGGATATCGTGATCGGGGCCGTTCTGGTAACCGGCGCGAAAGCCCCTAAATTAATAAAGCGCGAGCACCTGGGTACAATGAAGCCGGGATCGGTTATCGTCGACGTCGCAATAGACCAGGGAGGCTGCGCGGAAACCTCCCGGCCCACAACCCACAGCGATCCTATATATACGGTGGACGGCGTAATTCACTATTGCGTCGCGAACATGCCGGGTGCTTACGCCCGGACTTCGACTTTTGCACTTAACAACCGTACGGGAAAATACGGCCTCCGGCTGGCCAGCCATGGGCTTGAAACTGCATGCCTGAACGAATCGGCGTTAATGAACGGACTGAACATGTACAAAGGCTATATTACCTTCAAGCCGGTGGCGGAGGCGCTCGGCCTGGAACAATTTTATAAGCCGGCCCATGAAGCCCTTGGCTGCTCTGCTCAAAAAGATGAAAGATAAACTTGCAATCCTGCACTTCTGGACCGACCCCGGGGAGGCCGAGAAACTCATTCGCGGACTTGCCGAGGCAGGTGTCAATTTCGAAGCAAAACTCGTTAAGACAATCGAGGAGTATGTATCAGCCCTTGTTAGCGCAAAATTCGCCGTCATTATAGCCGATGAACGGGTCGCGGCCGAAAGGCCGGATGCTGAGGACCTTTCTCTTTTCCAAATCGCCGGGCAGCTTTCACCAGGGACCCCGTTTGTGCTTCTTTACGACCCAATGCGCCCTGCCCCTGAAACCGGTGATAACGCAGTAAATTTCTGGACTTTATCGCGACAGGACCTGCACCTGCTCCATAGTGTCATTAACCGCGCAATCAAATCGGGATAGACAATAAATCCGAATCGCAAGCCCCGGATCGGGTCCGGGGCGGGCTCTTGTGACCTGAGTTAGAGATCTATTACATAAGTCCCGACTACTTAGGCCGTCATTCCGGCGAAGCCTGCCCAGGAAGTGTCTAGTCCGGGGGCCGGAATCCAGTATTTTTAATAAATTTCAGTTACTTCTGGACACCGGCTTTCGCCGGGGTGACGTAGGCGTTTGCTCAATTCCCAGGCTTGAATTATGTTATAAACTTTAGACTCAGGACACTAGCGGGGCGTCGGATTCTGATCCGCTGTTTCGACAGTTTCGGCGGGTTGGCTGCAACACCGCGTGCCAGAACGATTTAGCAGAGTGTTGAAAAATGATTGGGATTCCCACTTTACAGTAAAAACCCCATGGGGCCGTCACCCCGGCCCCCGGACTAGACACTTCCGGGGCAGGCCCCGCCGGAATGACGAAATGACGAGTCTTTTTAAGGTTCTTTTCCGACCATCAGGCCTTTTTTCAGCAACCTGTTAGGACTTGCACCCCATTTGTGTTTCCTATATGGTGCAGTTGAAAAATATGCACTTAATTCCGGGTTCCGTGGATGGGTATTTTTCAGTTTGGACGCAAAATCATCGCGGTTTCTTTTCTCCTTTTATCAAGGGGAGAACCCGAGAATGTTTATGTCCGACCGTATAAACCGGATAAACGCCACAATCGATAACCACATCCACGCCTGGTCCTCTATTGCGTCTTTCGCCCCGCTCGCTCAGGTTCTCCAAAATGACCGGGAAATACTCTTAGAAAAACTTCTGACCCTGACGGATCGAGGGGTCCCAAAAGGCGAGGACGGACGCGATGCAGTGCGCCTGTTCGTGATCGGCTACGCGCTCGAGCGTATCACCGGCCGCATCACTTCGGAGCATTTCACGATTTTCCGGGATGTGGAAACAGTCCAGGTTATTCTGGAAGACTCATTTGGGGTGATATCTGAGGCCGACTTTGACGAAGTCCTCATTCCTCATCAAACCGAGGCGTTAAAAATCATTATACGATGTCTCTTTCACAGGGTAAAACCGGCAGACGAAAAGGACCTGCTATGTTTTCTCCACTTTTTCTCCCGTGAAAAGGCAAACCTGCCCGCAGACCAGGACAGGACGATGCGTTTTCGGTCAATGATCTGGTTCATTTACCTGGCGATCGAAATCGTAAAATCCGAGCCCACCGTCTGTCTGAAAGGTTTGGAATACTTCAGAAACAAATTCAGGGATTTGCTTGATCGTACCATCGATGGGGCCATCATAAACGAAGCCTCCAAATTCCCTGGGTACGAAGGGGGAAAATGGGAGAGCACTCTTTTTGGCTGGCTCCAGGGCGAAGACCGGAAGCAATTCGTTGAAAGACTCAAACACCAGTTCAACATGGAGAACAGGACTGAGCATGCCAACAGGTGCCTTCTTGCCGGACACAGGAAATGTGTATTCGAGCAGGTACTGGCTTTTTTTTGCAAATAACACAGCGCAAGCCGGAATCTTAAGTATGGCTTGCACTCAAATTCACCGCGCCACAATGCCGGAATGGCAGGTGTCTTGCCAATCCAAAAATTCAGTGTAATGATGTATTACCTTGAGCCTCTTGCAGAACTCAACAAAACCGCCGCCCCAGTGACATCCGCGGTTCAGTGGACCTTGGAAAAACCTGGATTCCGGCCTGCGCCGGAATGACGATGAAGGACTTTTGCAAGAGGCTCCCTTGATAAGGGTATTATTCACACTCCTTTGGATCTGACGCCTGCTAAGGTTGAGCAAGCTTTTTCGGAGAGTAAAGTGAATCCCAACGAACTATTCGAGAGGTTGCCGGAGCTTTTTTTTTCCAGCTTCAGAAACCAGATGCTCCTGGGCAAAATCCCTGCAGAGACGGTGCAGCGAGTTCTCGAACCGCTCCTGTCCAATTTCTACGAACTTATGCTTCAGCTCCCAGCCCACCTGCAGGCCGACTTTGAGAATATTCTAAGGATATATTCGGACATTGCCGAGCGCTTCGGGGTGTGGATCAAGCCGCCTATCCCGGAGTCTTTGCAGCGGTTTGCCCAGTACCGGCTCAGACATCCTTCCCATGATGCTCCGAGCGAGCCGGAATTCGGTATTGCGGCGGAACCTCAGCAGAAACTGGAAAGCCCCAAAATGTCATTTTTGAAAGAGGGGCAGGGATTTTTCACGACCGACAAGGGCAGCCCTGTTTACCTCGAATTTTTTTACTCCGAAGGGGACGATTGCGCTTCATTTGAGTATAAACCACCCAATTTGGAAATAGAGATTCAAATCTGCGGAATTCACGCCGCAACTCTCAGCCCACGAAGACCTAAGCAGAAGGTCCCGGTCGATGACCTTTTTGCAATTATTATGAAATGCGTCCGGGGGGTGGACATCAAAGTCATCGAACAAGCCGTGAATTGAGATTTACAGGCAACATTAATTTTGGATCATCCGGCAAACAATCACCTCCAATATTTTTCGCGCGAAGTCGCGAAGAAAAAGAAGGAGAAGAACAGCGGAATCGAGCAGCGGGAGTCAAAGAGCGGCAACCCAAATATATTATTCACGCGAAGGGCGCGAAAAAGAAAACGGTGAGACGTGGACGTGGTGGACTTAGTGGACGTGGTGGACAGTCAGGGGAATTCTTCTTCGCGGCTTCGCGTGAGATAGTCTTTTCGCGTGCAAACTGTCCAGGTACACGTTTGCCGGAAGGCCCTTAATTTTCGAAAGCATGCAAAGAGATCACTCCATTTATTACAGTCTGGCCTCGGTTTTTGGACTCGGCAAAGCGCCGGTGGCGCCCGGCACAGTGGCGACGCTGATTGCCGGAATTCCCTGTTTTCTCGTTGCCGGGCGTTTTCCCTGGCAAATTCAGTTGATTTTTGCCGGCGCCGTATTCTGGATCGGATGGCTTGCTTCCGGGAAGACGGAACGCGAACTGGGCAGAACAGATCCGCAAGAAGTCGTGATCGACGAACTGTGCGGGTATCTGGTGGCCATGACAGGCCACGCGGTAAGTTTTCCTTCAATTCTTACCGGTTTTTTACTCTTCCGCCTGTTTGATATCTGGAAGCCGTGGCCGATCCGCTCGGTTGAAACCAAACTGACCGGCGGGGCCGCGATAATGCTCGACGATGTCCTGGCGGGAATCTGCGCAAATGTTCTGGGGCTTATGGTTTTGAAGCTTGGGAGTTTATAGAATTACTTTTCTTGACCTGACGGGCGGTGTTTAAAAAACGAGCGAATTAAGATACAAATAGTATAGTTTCCATCCGGAAAGGGTCCTTTTCCGCCTTGGCGGCGGTGGGACCGCCGGCCGAGTTGGCCACTGCCTCCGGCGGTGGCGCAGGCAGGATCTCGACGCTCCGCGAGGCGGTACCCATGTACGCCTCCGCGCAACCCCTCGATTTCCTTGCCATGCCGGAAAATGCCTCCTTTTCGAATCGGAAACAACCAGCGTCCATCCGGAGTTTCCGGATGGACGCTAGTATAGGTTTTGATTGCTCGAGGGAAAACGAATGGAACAAAAAGTTTTAGACTTCTGGCGGCGCCACTCCGCCAATTTCCTTTCAATGGCCTTTGAGACCGGCAGGCGTGAAAGGATTCAGCATCCCGACGGATATGGAAAGTGCAGCCGCGAGTGCGGCGATACCCTTGAAATATACCTGATGTCGCGCAACGGTGTGATAGGTTGGGCATCTTTTTACACGGAGGGCTGCATATACACGGTCGCCTGTGCCAATGCCCTGGTCCACATGATCGATTGCAAGCCGGTTGAGCAGGCCCGGGCCGTTTCACCCCGGCAAATTGCCGACTTCCTCGAGTCATTGCCAAAGGCGGAATTTCATTGCGCTGAGCTGGCCGTCCGGACGCTGCACGCAGCTCTTATCGACCTCAGGGAAACCGAGCGTCAGCCCTGGACCAAATTTTACAGAAAGCTGTAGGAACTTACAGACAAGAATGATCATTCCATCCCGTACCCAATGTATGGAATTGCTCGGGCAATTCGATATGCCTCAACATATACGCAGGCACAGCCTTCTCGTTGCCGAAGTGGCTCTTCTTCTTGCCGCCCGGTTGAACCAAAACAGCTCCGGACTCGATCTGCGGCTCATAGAAGCAGCAGCCCTTTTGCACGATGTAGGAAAAGTGTCCAGCCTCAAAACGGGTGAGAACCATGCCGTCCTTGGAGCTCAAATGATCCAGGGGATCGTTGCGCCGGCCGTTGCCCGTATTGTGGAGGAACACATCTCTCTCGACTCTTCGCAGGTTGCCGGTCCTGTTACGGAATCGCTTATAGTCAACTACTCCGACAAAAGAGTGAGACACGACCAGGTCGTCCTGCTCGAGGAACGCTATTACGATCTGATCGAGCGTTATGCAAAAGGGCCCTCGCACGTTCAATTCCTGCGTCATAAACTCGACCTGTGCTTTGCGCTTGAACGGACAATTTTTTCTCACCTGACCATCGAGCCTCGCGGCCCCGAAATTATGGGAATCACAATTGACCACATCAAAGGAGCTTGACCCGGCATCATGGAAAAGAAAAAGCTGACACTGGCCTTGCTGGCGGGAGGGAAATCGGCTGAACGCGAAGTTTCCCTGAAGAGCGGTGAACAAGTTTTTAACGCGCTCGATAAATCGCGCTACGAGGTTATGAGGTACGATCCCGCAACCGACCTGCCGCTGCTGGCGAGTGATGCCGAAGCGATAGACGTTGCTCTCATCGTCCTGCACGGGCGAATGGGCGAAGATGGGACCATCCAGGGATTGCTCGATTCTTTGGAAATACCCTATCAGGGCAGTGGGGTGCTCGGGAGCGCCATTGCGATGAATAAAGTCCTGAGCAAGCAGCTTTATCTTCAGGCAGGACTGCCCACCCCCCCTTTCATGGTGGCCGACAGGTCAAACCCGCCTCGAACTTCGGCCGTTATTGACAAACTGGGGCTGCCGGTTGTCATCAAGCCCGAGCACGAGGGGTCCAGCATAGGTTTGACAATCGTAAGAAAGCAAAAAGACCTCCGGAGCGCATTCGAAAAAGCATGGAACTTCGACAACCGTTGTGTGGTTGAAAAATACATAAGCGGAATTGAACTCACCGCCGGAGTTCTGGGAAACGAAGATCTGATGGCTCTTCCTCTGATTGAAATCTGTCCGGATGAGAGATACGAATTCTTCGATTACGAAGCCAAATATACGCCCGGGGCCACAAACGAGATTTGTCCCGCCCGGATTACCCCGGAGCTGACCGAAAAAGCGCAGCAGTATGCCAAGCGCGCGCACAACGCCCTGCACTGCCGAGGCTACAGCCGGACCGACATGATCCTGGCCGGGGACGATCTCTACATACTCGAGACAAACACCATTCCCGGAATGACTGCCACGAGCCTTTTCCCGCAGGCGGCAGCAAAAGCGGGCATAGAATTTCCCCAGCTTTTGGACAGGTTGATCGAGCTTGCGATGGAGAAACATTAAGAGGTTTTGGTTTCCATCCTGGGGCGGTGGGACCGCCAGCCGACTTGGCCACTGCCTTCGGCGGTGGCCGCAGAGGCTTCGGGGGGCTCGATAGCCGATCTCGACGCAGCGCGAGGCGGTACGCAGGTACGCCTCCGCGCAATCCCTCGATTTCCTTGCCAGTACGAAAAATGCCTCCTTTTCTAATTGGAAACTGCTAGTGCTCCATCCGGAGTTTCCGGATGGCCACTAGCTACGCCTGCGGTTTTGCTCAATCTTCGCGACCAAATCAGTCTCAAATTATTGTCCATATTTAGACCGTATACCCTAGGGCTGGCGCTGGTTTGCGCCCTGTAAAAAAGCTCGAGAACTGGACAAAATGAGGAACCGTGCTAATATGGTCATATTATGAGAGCAGAAACCGAACAAACCGAGGATTTTGCGAGCCTCTACCGCCGCGCATTCAAGGAATACGGATGCCGCGCGCTCTGGAACGTGCGCGAGCTTGAAAAGCCGACTAGTGAATACGCCTTGGCGATCACCCGATGCTTGCGCGTCGAGGGTGACTTGAAAGCCCGGTCTCTGGCCGAGCGGATTGAGAAGTCCTGCCGGTAATTACAGCTGCGCTATTATCCCTTCCACTTGCGTCCGTCTTTTTGAATAACCGCTCAATAGAATTGTCCTCAGGTTTGCTTCTATCTCTGTTTCCGTATCTATCCTGGTGTGCAGTTCGGGGGCGAGTTCGTCCATACTCTCGAATTCATCCATAAATCCGCGCAGGTGTTCGGGTCTTGCATCCGATTGGCCGTCCTCGCCTTCCCGGCGGCGTCCCAGCCTTTCCAAAATAGTGTCCTGCGGACTCACACATTCAAAGAACAAGATGTTGGCGTCCAGGTCTTGAGCAAGCCTTACCGCCTCTTCGCGCCATTTTCGCCTCGAGAAGGTGGCGTCCAGGATCGCCGAGCGCCCCTTCCTGAGCTCCTCCTGAACCGTTGAAAGCAGCCCCGAATAGACCCGCCCCCGCATCTCGGGCCTGTATATCCCTGTACCGAAGGGCACAGGGCCACCGCGTGCGCTGTATCCCGCGAGTTCCCTGCGAGCCTCGTCGGACCTCAAAAGAGCAATATCGAATATCTCTTGCAGTCTCTTGGCATAGGTGGACTTGCCGGTCCCGGGCAATCCGCACAGAACATAGAGTGTCGGCCTGGCAAACTGCACGGCGTATCGAAAGGCGAGATCGAGATATTGGCCGGCGCGCCTTTGCATTTCGCGCTTTCTGGGGCCTTGCGCCAGTTGGGTGCTGCTCAAACAGGAAATTTTCATCCTCACGACCGCGCGATAGCACGAGTAGAAATCCAGCAGTGTGTATATGCCGTAATCGCGGCTGGATTCGGTATAGCCGTTCAATACCGCGAGGCTTAAATCGGGTCTGGCGAGCCGTTCGATGTCCATGTGAAGGAAGGCGAGGTCAACAGCCCTGTCACCGCATCGGAAACGTTCATTGAATTCAACGCAGTCGATTATCTGAATCCCATCGAGGAAATAGACATGTTCGGCCCTGAGGTCTCCATGACCGTCGCAGATACGGCCTTCTGCAACCCTGCGCCGGAAGAGGTCCCCACGATCCCTGAAAAACCCGCGGCTGGACTCGATGACAAAATCGAAGCGCTCCTTCCCCACCAGGTTTCCCACAAACGGCGCCAATTGGCGGAAATTTTCCTCAGTGTTGAATTCTATGACCTGGTTGCCGCCGTACCGGTCGATTTGCCCGCCGTGTTCGGCCGCAACGTAAAATTCAGCCAAACGGTTGCCAAGCCCCAGCATTTCATCCGGAGTGGCTTTCCCACTAACTATCCGATTGGAAAGAGAGGCGTCATCAGGAAGCTGTTTCATCTTAACAGCGTATTCCACCACTTTGCCGCTGTTCCCGAAATGAAATTCCTCGCCTTGCCGGCTCAATGAAACCACGCCCAGATACACACCCCGGGACAACCGGTTGTTGAGCTTGACTTCGAGTTCGCACATCTTCCGCCTGGTCGTGAGGCCGGTGTAATCAAGAAAACCGAAATCGATGGGCTTTTTCAGTTTATAGACCAACTCGCCTGTTAGAAAAACGACCGATATGTGCGTGTCGCGCCTTTGCAGTGCGGAGACCCTATGAGGATAGAAGCCCGGATTGGCCATGGCCAGGCATAGCTGCTCAAATTTTTTCAGATCGCTCACAGGATTTCTCTATGGTTCACCGCAGAGACGCAGAGGACGCGGAGAAAAGCGTTATAAGACAGGATTAAGAGAAATGCCTATTTCTGAGTCCTCAGACCCTTGTTGACTTTGTTGAGTTTTGGTCTTCTCTGCGTGCTCTGCGCCTCTGCGGTGAATGTGTACAAGAAGACGTGCAGGCAGAATCCGGTCCGAAAGCTTACTTCTGCCTTTCGATAAACGCATAAGCGCTGTGGTTGTGAATGGACTCGAAATTCTCGACGTCCACCAAAAACCAGCAGACATTCGGATCGTGTTCCAACTCGCAGGCTATGTCCCGTACGACGTCTTCCACGAATTTGGGATTTTCGAATGCGTACTCGGTTACGTATTTTTCATCAGGCCTTTTGAGCACCGAATAGACATCGCAGGAAGCGGCCTTTTCAACCAGATCGATAAGGTCCTCGATCCAGATAAAACGCTGGAAGCGGACAGCGATGCGTACCGTGCCCCGCTGGTTATGTGCCCCATGATCGCTGATCTCTTTGGAACACGGACAAACAGTTGTGATGGGAACATTCACCTCGACGACCAGATCGTAGCCTTTCTCCCTGTCCAGAGTGCCGGCGATACGGCAGCGGTATTCCATCAATCCCGCGCTCTCGGTCACCGGTGAGAGCTTTCGAATGAAATATGGAAAGTTTATTTCCATATGCGCGGATTCCGCCTGGAGATGCTCCTGAAGAGCTTGCAGAACAGAGGAGAATTCCCTGATATCGAGGTGGCCGTGAAATTCATTGAGAATCTCAATGAAACGGCTCATGTGAGTGCCTTTGAACTCACGGGGCACATTGACGTACATGTTTATGGATGCGACCGTATGCTGGACCCCGTTGTTTCTGTCCATCACGGTGACCGGGTAGCGGATATCCTTCACGCCAACCTTGTCGATACTGATGTTCCTGTGGTCGGCCTGATTCTGGACATCGATCATAAGAACTCACCCCGTACTGGCGCTAGACTGCTTTGGCCGCCTCCACCAGGTTTTTCACAATTGTTTCGAGACCGGCCCTTGTTTGATCGCTCACCTTGTCGGCAAATCCGGCCTGGAGGTCTGCTTCGATGATCAGTTCATCGTAAGGAATGAAGCCAAGAATAAGTTGACCGCTCAGCACTTCTTCCAGGAAGGAACGATCCCGCTCGTTACGGACCTTGTTGCCCACCAGGCCGATCCTGGTAAGCCCGATATCCTTTCCGAGTTGGCGTATGCGGGAAGCCGTTTCAATGCTGCGCTGGCCGGGTTCCACCACAGTGATCAGCCAGTCCACAGATTTTGAAGTTGCCCGGCCCAAGTGTTCAATCCCGGCCTCCATATCCATTATCACCATTTCATCGCGTCTCAATATTAAGTGCTGAACGAGGTTTTTGAGTAGAATACTCTCCGGACACACGCAGCCCGTTCCTCCTTTTTTGATTCCACCCATGACCATAAGCCGGATGTTTTCTCCCTGACGGACGGAGAGTTTTTCGGGCAGGTCGTCAACCTGAGGATTGAGCTTGAAAAAACCGCCATAACTGCCGGGAACCGACTCGGTCCGCTCGGCGACCAGTTCCCTCATTTGTGAGACAGGTGTGATTTCGGAGGCGTTTTTTATCCCCAGGGCGTGCGCCAGGTTGGCATCCGGGTCCGCGTCGATGGCAAGAACACTTTTCCCGCGTTCGGCAAACCACCTTACAAGGAAAGCACTCAACGTGGTTTTTCCGACCCCGCCTTTTCCACTTACCGCTATTTTCAAAATACTTCCTCCAACAATATCGTGAATCAGGCAGCAGCCTGGATTTTTCTTCCCAGGCCGATAAGCCGATAGACCAGGCTGCCGCACATCACTGCAATGTCTTCGGCAGAAAGAATCCGCTGGATACTTTCGTCAAAAAGAATTGTAGCATCGGCAGGAAACTCTTCATCCCCCGCCCACAGGACCAGTTGGATGCGAATATGGGGAAAGACGGAAAACTCCATGCCGAAATCCCCAATTTCCACAGGTACTGCTCCCAGCATTTCTGCGCATTTTACAAAAAGCCGCCCGTTATCCCCGAAAAAATTTGCGAACGGATCTCTGGCCCGCCGCTGGAACGCTTCAAAATAAAAATGACCATCGGGAATCTGGCGAAATGTGATGAGTTTTCCGGCAGATTTTTTTCCTGCGGCGCCAAGCAAATAATGCGCGATTAAAATTTTGTCCGGAATCGAAACTTCTTCGGCCGAATTGACCTTGGCAATATCGGTTTGAGGATGGATTTCAACTCTATACTCAGTACCTAGAAAGGAAACAATCAAACCTTTCTCAGGTGAAAACACGGCTCCGGCAGCCTTGGCCAGCGAGGCGGGGTCCCTTTTCTTGAGCTCCACGGAAGCCAGGCGAAATGATTCTTTGTAATCGTCTATTCGAGCCATTCCACTACCTCCACTTGCTAAACTGGAAGTTCAACGTTGAAAGGCGCAGGGGAAATTTCACCTATTGTTCGTTCTCGAATTCTTCGGAGCGAGAGAGAGAGAATCCAGTTTGAGCGGCGAGGATGTGTTGTAGCTTGCATCGAAAAATAACGTGATTATCCGTAGTTTGATCTCCACCGAATCCAGGGTTGCTATTCTATATTAAATGGAGTGCTAAGATCAATGGTGCAAGACAGTTTTATAAGCCGATGCAACGCGTGTGGGGCAAAAAACCGCATCCCGCGCTCACGGGCAGGAGAAAAGGCTGTCTGCGGCAAGTGTCGCGCGCCGCTGCATTTCACCGCAGCCTATTCCGAACGCGCTATCGACGTGAGCGAAAGCACATTCGACGCCGAAGTACTCAGGTTCTCCGGCCCCATGCTGGTGCTCTTCTGGGCGACATGGTGCGGCCATTGCCGAGTGTTGCTTCCGATTGTTGACGACCTCGCCTCGGAGTACTCCGGGCTTATAAAATTCGCAAAAATCGACCTGGATAAGAGCCCGGGCCTGGCTTCGCAATATCAGGTACAGAGCGTTCCCACAATGATTGAGTTCAAAAACGGCCGGCTTGTAGATCGTCTACTGGGCGCTGTGCCCAAAGACCAGATCGTCCAGCACCTGCGTAGATTGCTGTAATTGAGACTATTTCAATTGTAATATTTCAAAAAACCTCTAGAATCCCGAACTTTCAGTCAACAAATTCCCTGGCATGAAGGCACCCCGCGCCCGCCCAACGCGTCCGATAGACACGCAATGCGGTCGCGCTCCGCGATGTGAAGCTATTTAGTTTCCATCCGGAAAGGGTCCTTTTCCACCTTGGCGGCGTCAATCTTCGGTCTTGCTTGTGCGGCGTACCCATTGTACGCCTCCGCGCAACCCCTCGATTTCCTTGCCATGACGGAAAATGCCTCCTTTTCGAATCGGAAACAACCAGCGTTCCATCCGGAGTTTCCGGATGGACGCTATTTAACCGATGTATGTAAGTCTATCATACGAGGTCTCTATGCGAGTCAGCATTCTCGGGTCCGCAGGCTCTGAAGTCCCGGGGCTCAATCCCCCGGCTTTCCTCATTGACGATTTCCTTCTGCTCGATGCGGGCACCGTTACGCTCACTCTGGACCAGATCGCCCAATGCCGCCTGACTCACGTATTCCTTACTCATGCCCATTTAGACCATTTAAAGGGCATACCCTTCCTGCTCGACAATCTCAGTGCCATGAATCCGAACTGCCAGATTATCGTCCTCAGCGGCAAAGAGGTGATCTCAGATATCAGAAAGCACATATTTAACAACAGGATTTGGCCGGATTTTACGGTCATTCCAGATGCTCGAAATCCCTTAATGCGCTATCAGGAAATCTCGACACGCAGGCCGGTAGTGATTGGCGACTATAGAATCCTGGCCACCAGAGTCAATCACTCGGTCCCAGCTTACGGATATCTGGTGGAACATGCTTCAGGCTCATCTTTGCTTTATACGGGCGATACCGGCCCCACCGAAGCGATCTGGAAAAGGATGCGCGGCCATAATGTGCAAGCCCTCATAGTGGAGGTTTCATTTCCAAATGAGTTGAGGTCTCATGCTTTGGCCACGGGCCATCTTTCCCCGTCTCTTCTGGAAGCAGAGATCCGCAAGATGCCGAGCACGCCGGGAAAAATCTATATTTCACACCTGAAACCCCCTTACAGGCAGCAGATTGAGGCTGAACTGGCGCGCATCCCCGGTGTATGCCTGGAACTGCTCGAGGAGGGAAAATCCTTCACCGTCCCCTGAGAGCTTTGCGGGACTCATTTTAAAAAGAGCTCGCGCCAGCAACATCCAATGAGTATATTACGAAAAACCACACCCTCAGTTCTGCTTTTATTGATATCCGAAGTCCTGCTAATTTTTCTTTTCCCGGGCTCCACTATCATTGAATCGACCATAACCGCCGGAGGCGATACCCCATCTCATTTCATTTCTGCCATTGCTATGAGCAAGGGCACTCTGTCTCTTTTTTCGCCTGTCACCTGGATTCATGGCGCGTTTGCCGGCTTTCCGCTCTTCCTTCATTATTTTCCGCTGCCGTTTGCGCTAATGGCGCTTATCTCGAAGGGTGTTTCCCTCCAGATCGCCTTCAAGCTCGTTACGCTGCTGGCCGTCATCCCGTTGCCGGCCGCCGTATATCTGTGCCTTCGACGATTGGGCTACCGGCAAAACATCCCTGCAATTGGCGCTGTACTGTCGCTCCCCTTTCTTTTGATGACTGAAAATTCGATGTGGGGAGGCAATATTTACAGCACTCTTTCCGGCGAGTTCGCCTTCGGTATTTCGTTCATTCTGTACATTATCTTCACAGGAAAACTTTATGCGGACATTTCCGCACGCAGGTCCCCGTGGGGCAATTCAGCCCTTGAAGCCTTTATAGCGATGAGCAGCGGATATCCCCTTCTTCAGTCCGTAATGGGGACCTCCTATTTCATTCTGCGGGGCAGGAACCTGCGATACATACTTCAGCTCCACGCTGCTGCGGCCGGACTCGCCGCCTTCTGGCTGCTCCCGGCCCTGTGGCGCATCCCCTGGAATACGCCGTTTGCGCTTTGCTGGCATTTCGAAAGATGGGCCGAAATAGCGCCACCCCTTCTGTGGCCCTCATTTGCCGGGGCCTTCATGGTAGCCGCATCCGGCATTCGCAACCTCTTTGGGCCCGGGCGGAAATTATCGGCCATCTTCAAAGAATCGAACGACTGTCCGGAACTTTATCTATTTTGGCAATTTGGAATCGCGCTGCTCGGCTTCAGCATGGCGTCTTCCCTGGGACTTGTGGACGTCCGCTTATTGCCTTTCGCTCAGATAATGCTCGTGCTACTCGGCGCAATCGGATGGGGCAGGCTCTTATCGCGTCTTCCTCGCCCCAACCTGTGGCTGGCCGTATTTTCTGCCGGAGTTGTCGCCATTGCGCTGACAAGGGTGGCGACAGTCGATTCGTGGATTCAGTGGAATTATTCCGGCATGGAATCCAAGCCTCTTTGGAACTCTTACCGCCTGGTAAATGAATACCTGAGCGGGGATGAAAACAGCCCCAGGGTAGTTTTCGAGCACAATGAAGTAACAAACGGCGCCGGAAGCCCCAGGGCCTTCGAGTTGCTCCCCTACTATTCAGGCAGATCAACCCTCGAAGGGCTCTACATGCAATCGAGCCCGGATTCCCCCTTCGTCTTTTACATTCAGTCGGAGTTGAGTCAAACCCCGTCCACCCCCCTTTCGCGGTATTACTATTCACGGCCCAATCCCAACCGCGCGGCCGCTCATCTGCGTCTTTTCAACGTCAGCCAAGTTATCGCGGTCTCCGACGATATCGCCAATGCGCTGGACTCCTCGCCCGATTACGAGCTTGGCATCACCTTCCCGCCCTTCAGGATTTATCGCCTCAAAAGTTATGTCGATTCCTACGTGGAGCCGCTTAGATTCAGACCGTTGCGCATTCGGCCTCAAGACTGGAAAAAAGTTCAGTTCGAATGGTTCCGTAAATCCACACTCAGAGTACCCCTTGTCGTGGCGCCGGAGGATTCGACCGATGATTTCCGCAAAGGCCTGCAAGATTATGACGGGGACCCCGAACACATTCCCGAGGTCCCGATTCCAGGATACGAGACAGTTCGAGCACAGGCCGTCTTGGGTGATGGGAAGATCACAATCAATACCTCAAAGCCGGGTCATCCGCTCTGGATAAAAGTTTCGTATCATCCGGACTGGCGTATATCCGAGGGGGCGGGGGAACTTTATCTTGCCTCTCCGGCTTTCATGCTTCTCGTACCCCAGACCTCCAGGGTGGTCCTCACGTTCGACACCGGCGCCGGAATTTATCTTTGGGGGAAAATACTGTTCTTTCTCACTGTCATGGTATTCATACTAAAAACCCTGCCACTGCGGGCCATGCGTTTACTGCGCTTTTCCAACCGGCGGCCGGGTGGGATTTTAGAACGCCGAAACGGCCATAGCCGCACGCACCCTGACCGGACGGAATCTTCGCTCCCCCTGTCCACAAGAATCCGAACAAACGCCAGGTTCTTTGCCGCGTTTGCGCTTATGGCCGCCATCATCCTGGTAGCAATATTTACGAGAAATCATCGTGACCCGGCCCTTCTCTATTGCCTCGCAGCCGGGGAATTCCAAAGAGCCAATGACGGCAAGTCCGGTCCCGGCGCGCCGGTGTCCCGGGATTCAGTTGATCCGGCCCGCCTGGACCTTGAGCTGCTGGATGAATGTATTGAAAAATTCGGCCATTCCTCGGTGCTCGATTATTGCGTGTTGTACAAGGCATCTTTAATGTCCGCCTCGAAAAGATGGACTGATTTGCGCCTGATGCTCGAGGAGTTCCTGGAAAAGAATCCGGATAGTCGAATTTATGCCGAAGGCCTCACATTGATGGGGAAGGCGTCTTTCAACATGGGCCGAACAGAAGACGCGAAGAGGTTTTTTCGACAGGCGCTCTTTTCCTGGCCTCAAAGTGAAGCTACAAAGCAAGCGGGCTTGCGCCTGGCCGAAATGATTGGAGCAGACGCCCTCCTTGAGACAGCAAAAGGGCTTCTTGCATCCGGCAGATATCTTGAGGCCTGCAATATTTGCGGGGCGCTCGCCTTGTCCCCCGACACGAAAATTCGGGACGAAAGCGTTCTTTGCCTTGCCCACTGTTCTTTTTACATGAACAGGAGTGAGGAGGCCTCCAACCTCTTTTTGCAGTGGCTCAAGGATAATTTCGAAGCGCCGGAGTCAGCTCAGGTCCAGGCCGATTTAAGAACATGCCAGGCCATCATTGCGCAGAACAGGGAATGGCTAGCCGGGCCTGCCTCCCCTGCCCGCTCCGGGTTGCTCGTGCGTATTCTCAACTGGGCCGGACATGGGCTTCGCTGGACAATGTTGAAAATCCCTCCTGTAAAATAATCAGAGGGCAAAAAAGGAGAAAGCCGGGACCGGGGGGGGCCTGGCTTTCCACTATGAGATGACAACATCTTTACCTCATTGTCTCTATGGATAAGAACATCACGAAATATATGGCTGCACTATGCGAAATACGTGATTAGCCGCTCTTACCTGCAGGCAAGAGCGGCTAATTGGGTGCTTTCTTTGTTCTTAGTAACGATTTTCCCGGTCGCGATCAGCACGCTCTCTAGCCCGCTCTCGTTCGTAGGCCCGTTCGCGATCGTACCTGTTCGCGTCGGAGTCACCGATATCCACGCCTGCCCCAACACCTCCGACATGTGCGCCGGCATCTACACCCCCTTCTCCAATACCAACGCCTGCCCCAACGCCTCCAACATCGACGCCCACCCCAAAGCCGGCGAGGATTATCTGTCCGTTTGTGCCGTTATCAATAGCGTTTGCATTGCCGGGGATACCGAAGGCAAGCACTGCGGCAAGAGCTATTCCAAAAAAGTATACACCTGCGATTCTCTTCATTTCATCTCCCTTTTGCCAATCATTATCGGCATCTAGTTATTTATTGATACACCATTCAAGGTTTGTTATGGGTGTAAGTTACACTATACTTGTACTTAGGCAAGTTATATGCCAGACGGGCCAATAAATGTCGGTTACTAAGGTTTGTTAATATATATAAACACTTACGACAGGGATTGCCCGTCGAAGCTTGTGGGCCTGGTTCTAAGAACTGTTGCACGCAACACAAGCGTTGCGTTTTTCATGTCACATGTTACACTTCAATGCCAGGGAATACTTTTTGAGCCTAAATGGGCCAAGCCTAGAAATGTGTCCGGTGGTGAGTTGTATTTGAGGTCCTTTTGCAAAAAGTTATGAGCCTTCCCAAAGCGGGTCACAGGCCCAGGACCACAATCAGTCGCCTGTCACCGCAGGTTCGATAACAGTTTCGGGCGCCAAGATCCGATACACTACCCCACCTAGAGCCCCACCGATTAGAGGAGCCAGCCAGAAGAGCCATAGCTGCATGAGTGCCCATCCGCCCACAAACAGGGCTGGGCCAGTGCTGCGGGCTGGGTTGACCGAAACATTGGTCACGGGAATCCCGATCAGATGAATGAGAGTGAGACCCAATCCGATCGCTATTGGTGCGAAGCCTTGTGGTGCTTTACCGTGCGTCGACCCCATGATAATTATCAGGAACATGAACGTCAGCACAACTTCTGCGACAAAGCCTGCCAGCAAAGAGTAGCCTCCTGGTGAATGTTCGCCATAGCCATTGGCTGCAAACCCACTGCTAAGCTCGAAGGCCGGGTTTCCACTTGCAATCAAGTAAAGCACCGATGCAGCGAGAACACCTCCCGCCACCTGAGCCACGATATAGGGCAGCAGGTTGGAAGCCGGAAAGCGTCCGCCAGTCCATAGACCGACGGAAACGGCGGGATTGAGATGGCAGCCGGAGATGTGTCCGATGGCATAGGCCATTGTTAGAACCGTGAGGCCAAAGGCAAAAGCAACTCCGAGCAATCCGATGCCGACCTTGGGAAATGCCGCAGCAAGTACTGCGCTCCCACATCCTCCAAATACGAGCCAGAAGGTGCCTATGAATTCAGCCACAAGCTTTTTACCAAGATTCATGCTGGACTCCTTTAGTTGGACTGACGGTTGTGGAGGTAACGCCATTGCCTTATAGTAGTGATGAGTCTGTAGTCGCGCAAGCGTATGTCAGTGGTTTCCCTGTCCCTCTCCGATATTCACTACATCATGAGAACTTGCCGGAATTTTGAATCGAAGATAATGGCGGGAGCATAACGCATAACGGTTTGACTCGTTAATTTCAGGCCAATCGAGCTTTTGCATTAGAACGTTATAAGGTTCGGGTCGGGCCTTGATTCCCCTCAAATGATTTGAAATGACCGGATTTGATCCGGTTTTGGGAATTTTTCAACCACGGATGGAGGAGCGCAGCGGAGTGGATGAACACGGATGGAGTAGCGTAGCTTGCCGCTGAGGTGATTAGCCATCCGGCCCTTCTCCTGCTTCGAAGTCCACTTTTAGCTCCCACCTGGCTGGTGGCTTTCTCTCTGATTTTGCAAACACTTTCCCGCACTCGTTGGACATACTGACTTGTTCATGGGAACCACTTCTTCGAGAAGGCAGCAAAGCATATTCTTTTACGTGACGGTGCCGGCAGGCGATAGACGTGATTGAGTTCGACCCGGACGTTCCGATCGAACTGATAGAGGATCTGCAGAGGAAGCATAATACTGTTCTGGCAAGACGGCCTTATTGATCTCTCCCCGAATATGGAGATACGGTTAGATAAACCAGGGTGCCACATACACATATGATCTTATTTTCGTGTCCTTTTGAAAGATGTACCTCATAACGCTATGTAGGAGAGATGTAGTCACTTTTCGGCTAGAGCCAGTTAAAATCGTATGTTTGTGCGAAGTCCGGCAATGAAGGCGTTCTCCTTGACATTGCCGGGAGGATTAATAAGTTGGAGGTCAGGAGTGATATATAACCATGGGGTCACGGCGTAGCTGTAGTACACCTCGACTCCTTGTTCGTCGCCGAACCTCTCTATTCTGCCGTTGAGGGTTTCTTCCAGGGCATCGCTTAGGTTGTAGTAGTAATATCCCACCCCAAAACTATCCAGCTCCCGTCCCCGGAACAGCCCCGTGCCCCCAATTCCCCCGTAGATACAGTTCTGGACATAATTGGGATTGCCGTCCGAGATGGAGCCCTTCAGAAATACGCCCCACCCTTGCTTGGGGTTACTCGGATCCTGATGCAGCAGGTGGGAGAACTGAAACCCAATGCTGTAGGAACCCTCCTTGCTCGTGGTTTCCAGGCCTCCAGTCACCAGATTCAAGGACACTTCACTGAAGTCTGGTCCGGCTTTGGTCGTGTAGATGCCATTGAGGGAGAAGGTGGTCGGTCGACCGGCGATCTCGGTGGCGTAGGCAGCCGAGAGGTTGAACGACACCCCATGGGCAAACAGATTTGGGCAGTAATCCTTGGTGCGATCGTCGGGGTCGTAGATCCACAGGGACAGCGTCACAGGGTCCAGCCTGACATTGGCAATCGCTCCGTAGAACACGGGCGGGATCAGACCACTGGGAGGAGCCACAAAGATAGTATTAATAAATCGGCGGATGCCCCATCCCCCAAAAAAGAGATCGTTTGCAAACAGATCCAGAGCATTGATTTTTCCGATCAGGAGGGAAGTTCGATCCCCGAATCGCTGGGACAGATAGATGGAAGTCGCCACCAGAGTAGCCGGGCTTTCACCGGGGAACTCCATGGCCGCGTTGGTCGGGAAGAAGGCTCCCCCTAAAGATCCAGCGAGAGGGCCAAAGCGATCTTCAATATGGGTGTACAGAGTGCCCCCTTCCCAAAGTCCCAGCTTCCCCGTATCCAATTTCACAAAGCCATCCATCCGACCACCGTAATCAGGGGTTTTAGGCCCGGTGCCGGACACCAACCCCTGGTAAAACTGGGTATATTCTAGGTCGATGGTCACCCCGGCTGCTTCTAACTGAGATCGAATGCCACCCCAATCGCCCGTCAATCGCGATTGCTCCCACAGGCTCTGAGCAGAAGCGACCTCTGCCAAACCCACCAATAAGAGGATGGGAACGATCAAGAGCGCGAGAGCCACGTTACGAATAACTTCTCGCCTCATGGTAGTATCTTTTTTCTTGTTTGTCTTGTCGGCATAGTGACGGTGGGTAGTACTCCAAAAGATTGTTTTCTGTGCTTCATGAGCGCCACCTTTTCATAATATTGTTCACCACGGAAGACTTTTGGCAAAAAGACTCCTCCGAGTTTGCGTCGGTGGTTTTCTCTTAAAGATAGTATTTCCAGGATTGCATCCTCATTTCCTATTCTTCAGGCAGTCCAGGGGTTGGGGACAGATCTCTCATACCCCTTCTGGGCGGCCAAGACATCAAGATGGAGGGTCGCGAGATCTTCCAGTGAAGGATCGGATTCTTCAAGATTCCTACAATCGATCGTCTTGATATAGTGATGACATTTATCGCAGAGATCGATTCGGTAGGCCTCTTCTCCCTCACCATAAAAATACTTTAGAGACCCCTGCTCCTTATTTGAGCAGACAGAGCAGGACAACCGATCAATTCTCCATTGATAGCCGCAGTAGGAGCAAAGGGAATAACGCTTTCCCCCTTCTCCTTTCAGTAGATTCAGGGAGGGCAGGGAACCACAGACAGGACAATGACTTTTTAGCCAAGTCTCAGCATCGACCTCACTGCGAAGCTGTTCCATACCTGCTTCGATCGAAGGTCTGGTGCTGCTCTGGACCAGGAATGAAAGAACACGTGCGTCAAATCCCCGGTCGGCAGCAACCTGCTCGATCGATTCTTCTTTCCAACTCCCCCCCAGTAACGACTTCAGATTAATTGTGCAGTCAAGGAGAGCCTGGTCGATCTTTTCCACCTGCGTTGCAATATGCGAATTAGCTGCACTTCCCAGGCGGCACATGGAACGGAAAAGGTCGATTGACGCTTCCATGTCGATGGGAAGATCCACTTTCTCGACCAGGGAAAGACCTTCTTCCAGCTGGAGTCCCTTCCCGTCCTTTTTGACCTTCACCGGGCCCACCCGCACAGAAGCCTTCGATGTGGCCTGCGATTCCCTGACCAGCACATAGAAGTCCAGGACTGCACCATAGCCGGGCCTTTTCTCTTTTAGCTGCCGGGCCCTCTCTCGCAGCGTTCCCATTGCCTTCTCCATATTGTTACGATATCCCGAGGTAGGAAGCAGGGTGCAGGAGGCGCTTCAGCGCCGTCATCCTGTTGATCTCTTTCGCCTCTTTCCCCTCAGCAAATTGGTGATACTTTTCGGGAACGTCCTTAAGAAGGAAGATCACCCGAACAGCTTCGGGATTGACCAGCGTGGCATTTCTATGGACCTGCTTCACTGCATCCAGTCTGTTTCCGGCAATCTTGAGGATGTCATCCCGATCGCCGAATTGCATCGTTCCCGTTGGACAGGCTTTGACACAAGCCGGAAGCATCCCCTCGCTGACCCGGTCGAAGCACATCGTGCACTTGGCCATGCCGCCGGGCTTCTCGTCATACCGGGGTATATCAAACGGGCAGATCTCACGGATATCCTTAAAATCTTCCGGCAATATCTTTACCTCGGGGTTGAAGATGACGGCCCGTGTTCTCGAATCAAGGGTAACCGCTCCCTTAGCAACTGCATCTGCGGCCATTTTACAAAGCGGATAGAGGCAGTGCCTGCATTGATCGGGGAAGAAGTACCATTTCAGTTCTCCCTGCGCTTCGATAGACTCATTGAATCTAACCAGTTTGAAGGTCGCCGTCGAAAGATCGGGCGGGTTTTGGTAGGTTCCCTGCTGAAACGTTTTCGTTCCAGGGTTCTCATTCCACTGTTTACATGCTACCTGGCATCCCCTGCATCCCGTGCACCTTGTTGTATCTATGAAAAAGGATTTGCCGGCCATATCAGCCTACCTCCTCTCGATGTTCTTTGTCTTCTTTACCGGTTGATCTGAGGACTGTTCAGAAAGCTTACTGACGTTTACCAGGAAAGCCTTCGATTCAGGTATCAGGGTGTTGGGATCGGCCATGAAGGGTATCAGCAGATTGGCGCTATCCCCTCCGCTGCCGCCTTCAGGATACTGCCAGCCGAAACACCAGGGCATTCCTACCAGATGGACTGTCGTGCCCATGATCTTGAAAGGCCTAAAACGGTCCGTCACGATCGCAGCACAGGAAAGCCGCCCCCTCGCGGAAGTCACCACTACCATCTCACCGTTCTTGATACCCTTTTCCGCTGCAAGATCCCTGTCCATCTCGACGAACATCTGCGGCTGCATCTCCAGCAGCCAGGGAAGATGGCGGGTCATGACACCCGTCTGCCAGTGTTCACTCACGCGATACGTTGTCGCTACATAGGGAAACCGTTTAAAGTCGAAAGAGAACAGGAACGAAGGGTCCCTCGCCACTGCCTGCAGTTTCGTTACAGGGATCACTGGATTCACCCGGTGCCTTTTCGACATTGGGTTCTGCGGGATAGGACTCTCCATCGGTTCATAATGCTCGGGGAACGGACCATCGCTAAGACCCGAGCCGAAGATTGTTCCCACGCCAAGAGGCTTCATGATGAAGGGCAGTTTTCCTTCCTTCTCATCCGCCAGCGGCGGGGCCGGGCCATCGGGTACATCGCCTTCCCATCCAGCCGGCTGTCCGGTTTGCGGATTTGCCTGGCTCCACTTGATCAACGGACGTTTCGGGTCCCATGGATTTCCGTTCGGGTCGACGGAAGCCCGATTATAAATGATCCTTCTGTTCACAGGCCATGTCCATGCCCAATTCGGATAGAGACCAAGGCCGGTCGGGTCTTCCTTGCCCCTGCGCTCCATCATGTTGACAGCCTTCCCGTCTTTCTGGGTATAGCTCCCGCAATAGAGCCAATTGCCGCTTGATGTGGATCCGTCATCCTGCAGGCTTACGAAGTTCTTGACCAAGTCGCCTTTCCTGCCGATCAGCTTCGGAGGGTCAGTTTTCTTGTCATACAAATCCTCGATATAGTATCCGTTGATCTCCATGGCGACCTTGTGAATATCGAGGTGCTTGACCTTACCCTTCTCGTTCTTCTCCCCATAGTCCCAGGTGAGATTCAGGATCGGATCGGGGAAGGCCCCTTTTTCCTCCTGGTAAAGTGTTTTCACTCTGAAATAGAGTTCGTTCATGATCTCTGCGTCGGGCAAGGACTGTCCGATCGGCTCTATCGCCTTGTATCTCCATTGCGCGAGGCGGCCAGAGTTCGAAATGCTCCCTTCCTTTTCGACAGAGGAACAGCAGGGCAGCAAAAATACCTCTGTTTCGATCTCCCCCGGCTTCATACCCGGTCCTCTCCAGAAGGAAGCCGTCTCATTGTCATAGAGATTCACGTTGACCATCCACTTCAGTCTTCCGAGTCCCTCCCTCACCTTGCCTGCTCCCGTGCTTGAGCAGGCGGGGTTCATGCCCCAGGCAAAGAAGCCTTCGAAAGCACCCTGGTACATCTTGACGAAAAGAGGGAGCCACGATGCCTGCATGCCATCGTCCACCTTAGGCAGCCAGTAATAGCCAAAATCGTTCTCCTTCGTTGCATGATCACCGTACAAGGCCTTGAGGTAGCTGGTGATGTATTTCCCCCTGTTGCTCCACCAGTTGACGCTCTTCGGCTCCTTTGTCGTGGGCGTAAACTTGCCGATATAATCCTTCAGGCTTGCTAGTGAAGCCATTGGTGTGGGGAGGTAACCGGTCAGGATATGGAAGAGTAACCCATGGTCCGTGGAGCCCTGGACATTGCCTTCGCCCCTTAATGCGTTCACGCCTCCCCCGGCCATACCCACATTGCCGAGCAAGAGCTGCACGATGGTAAAAGCCCGTATGTTCTGCACCCCGACAGTATGCTGCGTCCAACCCATCGCGTAACATCCTGTGGCAACCGTGTTCGGCTTGTTCGTCGAAGCGATAGCCTTGTAAACCGCTTCGCACTTGTCCTTGGGCGTGCCGGTGATCTGCGAAACTTTGTCGATCGTGTAACGGGAGTAGTGCTTCTTCAACAATTGAAAGACACAATTCGGGTTCTGCAGGGTCAAGTCCCTTTTGGGCAGGCCTTTTTCGTCAACTTGATAGCACCAGGTCTTTCTGTCATATTTCGAGGACTGTTTGTTGTAGCCGGAAAAAACACCGTCGAGCTCTCCCGGCATTTTGAAGCCCGCATTGACGAGAAAGGGGGCGTCGGTGTACTTGACGACGTATTCCTTGAAAATGAGGTCATTGTCCAGAAGGTAGTTGATCATCCCTCCGAGGAACGCAATGTCGGTTCCGGAACGGATTGGCGCATACAGATCAGCCACTGTTGCGGTTTGCGTAAAGCGTGGGTCGACGCAAATGAGTTTGGCGCCCCGTTCCTTTGCCTTCATGATCCACTTCATCGATATGGGGTGATTCGATGCCGGGTTTGCGCCCATCACGAGAATCACATCCGCATTTCTGAGGTCGATCCAGTGGTTCGTCATTGCGCCGCGACCGAACGACTCTCCCAGAGCCGTTACCGTTGCAGAGTGTCAGAGTCGGGCCTGATGCTCCACATGCACCACCCCCCAGGAGCGCACGAGCTTCTGAATGAGATAGCACTCTTCGTTGTCCAGGGCCGCACTTCCCACATGGGCGATACCATCGGTCCTGTTTACGATGAACTTCTTCTCCACATCGGTTACGATATCGGGGTAGAGCAAGGATTCGTCAGACGAATCCGCCGCCCTTTTTTCCCGTGTCTTCGTTGTTGTGGCTATCCTGAAGGTCCTATCACGGGTATCCTTGACCCTGTGGGCTATCCGGTCGAGAGCCCAATCCCACTCCACCTCCTTCCACTCAGTGGCGCCCGGTGCGCGGTAACGCGGCTTTAGCACACGGTTTTCGTTGTTGACCACCTGGTAGAGCGAGCCCCCCTTCGAGCAGAGAGATCCTTCACTGACCGGGTGCTCGGGGTCGCCCTCCGCGTTGATCACCTTTCCCTCGCTTGTGTGCACGAGGATGCCGCACCCCACAGAGCAAAAACAGCAAATCGACGTCGTCTCCTTTGCCCCTTTTATTTTCAACTCCCGGGCATACGCCTCCGCCGGGGACAGGTCGAATCCCAATCCGCCCATGAGCGTCCCGGCCGCGGTCGCCCCAGATACTTTCAAAAATGCTCTACGGGTGATCTTCATCTGTTGTTCTCCTGCCTTATCGTGCGATTCAGAATCGCGGTCTCTGCGTTATCGCACTGGACCTTGTCACTTCATCGCCCTCTTCTCTAACAACGGCTTCATGTGATCCTTGTGACAGAGCAGACATTCCATATGGCCCTGCTGCTGGTTCATGCCGTCCGAGTACCGCCCATAGCTTTCCGGGCCGTGGCACTCTACACAGTGGACGGTCTCAGGCGACGGAGTCCAGATCGCGGGCTGCCAGTTCCCGTCAAAGTATTCGTTGAGAGAGTGCACAACGGTATAGACGACCTCCCCCGCAACTTTTGCGCACCGTTCATATTTCTCTTTGGAAGTGACCTCAGTACCGGCGGCCAACGTCCACTTCGAAACCGATGTGTGGCAGAGCGGAGTCATCGCCTTGGCTTTAACCTGTTTGGGGCACGCGGAGATATCATCGAACCGATCCGTCGGAAATTCCATTCCCGCATACCAATACATCATCCGGTCTATCACCGCCGCGTACTTGTATTCCTTGTCATAGAGAACGAGGTTGATAAGACACGAACTGGCGCCCAGGGCGCCGCACAGCGTACCATGCGCGGCGTACCCCTGCCCCGCATGCTCGAACATGTAGTCCGGCAGCGTCGTCCAGGGATAACCGACTTTCTCTTTCAAAAGGCTGAGGACCCCCAGCCATGTCCCATTGCCTCAGCCACGGTTCGTTAAATAGGTCCGATAGGCACGCCGGCCGGCCTCAAGGGGATCTAGCTTTACCCACGGCCATGGCAGGGACGGGGCTTCAGTTACCTTTGGAGTTGGAGTCAATGCAAGGCTGGAACTATACCCAGCTATTCCTCCTGCCACGAAAATGCCCGCTTTTGTCATGAAATTGCGGCGGGACAGTGATGATGCTCTCTCTTGTTCTTTTTCCATAATGGTCTCATCTTCTTATTCTTTCATGTTTCCAGCAATCACCGGCCAATGATCCTGGCGGCTGAGAGAAGAACTCGTACATCCCTTAGTCGGAGAGACCCTGCGGTAAGGGTTTCGACGATTCCAGAAATGGCGGAGTCTTTTTCCACTGATAACCATTCCGAGCAAGATCATAGCCATACTCGAACAGCGCCTTCATATAGGCGTTATCGAATTCTTCCTTGTGCACGGTATTGAATTCGGGTCCGATATAGGCAAGGTTGTAATCAACGCCGTCCCTTTTAGCCACCAGATATATTCTATAAAGGTCGCCCACACCCTGCGAGTGAATGAGTGAGGATATGGCTCGGCCGGCAATGGGTAGCAACCGGCGATCTACAGAGGCCCATTCCGGGTCGAGGCGACCATTACGAATGACGTAGAGATTCCTCTTACGGATGTCGGTCTTGATCTGCCGGCTGCGTGCGAGATCAAAGAGCGAGGGAGGGTATACAAAAACCTGTGCGGTCGCCCCTCCATCCACGTGCATCTCATCGAAGGGTTTCCCATTGATCTCAACTGGAATCATGACTGGAGGAAATACCCCGGGAATGGCTGCCGACGCCAGGATGATCCTGTCAAATAAGTCAAGAGCTCTGGGATCCTTGCTGGAAGCAATCGCCCCCATATTCCATATTACAGGCCGGCGGGAATCAAGGTTGGTCGTGCCTATGAGCAGAATTCGCCCTTTCTCGTATTCTGCCGCGATTTCATTTAACATGTCGCGGTTTACAAGTTTTCTTACCAGATTCCAGAGCGGCGTATTGTCGTTCAAAGCATCGCTCGTTATCACAGATAACATGCTTCTGGTCACGTAGATGTCTTTTGGACCGATGCCGGTATAAAATTCCTTTAAAAGGTTGTCATAATCAAGACCTAGAAATGCGAAAGGAGCAATCAACGCGCCGGTGCTTATGCCTGTGACCAGTTTGAATTGAGGCCGGGTCCCGGATTGAGTCCACCCCACCAGCAGGCCTGCTCCAAATGCGCCGTCGTCGCCTCCACCGGACAAAGCGAGGAAGTTTGCCGGCGGCATCTCCCCAACATGTCCTGATTTGGCCAGAAATGCTTTTTCGCGATCGAGCGCGCCCATAACTTCCTGCAGATACGGTGACAGGTCCTCATCCACAAAAAAGCGGGCATTCGGAATTCCCAGTACATCGGCACGAGTCGTGAAGTCCGCGGGAACTGCCGGAAGCCGTTGAAGAGAGGCGCAACCCTGCAAGACGCCCAGCAGGACTGCCACACACAGTAGAAAAGGTACAGTCTTCACGTTCATACTAGTCCTTTCTTTTCAGGCTGGTTGTAAGCTCTTCTCCTGTTTGAGGGTTGTCCACGGGTTCAAAACAGCAATGGAGAGTTCAACTGCCGTCTTTGGGAATCGAGTGCAGCGTCGAAGGCGCTTAACCTGTTTTTTCCTGGACTATTGCCAAGCCGCTCACTTCTTTATCTTCGTAATCTTCGAGCCCTGGAGCCCGAGTCCTGCCATTAAACCCTTCTGGTCGAAGATGAAGGCGTAGACATCGGACTTGAGCGTCGTGCTTGTCAGCGTGCGGGCGACACCCTCGTCCGCCACAACGACGCTCGGGCCGACTCCGATCTCCCAGCCGCCACTCTTATTGAGATAGTGGACTGCGGAAGGCGTCATCAGGAAGAGAACATAACCGAAACTTTGAGCGCCGGCCTGCAGACCGTATGATGCCGCAACGGAGTTGTAATACCCCACCGTCCTGCCCTTCTTGAGAAGAGCGCCTTCGCCATACTGGGCGCCCACTAAAAAGCCCGCCTTGACCATGTTCGGAAAGACCAGGATAGCAACGGCCTTATCTGCAAGCATCTTCGCTACAGGTTGCTCTTCGTAGAGCTTAATCAACGCAGCGTCAACGTCGGCATCGATCCCGGCGGCAGATGCGGCGCGCGCGACTCCGTTTCCTAGTGTGAGCACCAGTACTGCGGCCAGCACCAAAGCCGTCAGTATTGTTCTTTTCATTGTCGTTCTCGTTTCAGTTGCTTTTCTCATGGCTTGTGTTTTCTTTCCATTTTGAATCATTGCGAGCATGAATGGCCGCAAGACTCAGAGGTTATGCCGATAAAAGCGTCTGTTGAAAGTCCGGTGAAAGCTTCGGGTCGCTTTTTGTTCTCATACGACCCCCTGTGAAACAATCATCGAAACGGACCGCAGGACAAAAATATGAGAAATAGTTTTGGAGACAACTGGAAGATCTAGTCTCCAGTGTTTTTACCGGACAGTTCCACATACTTGCTTTCCACTTTGCGCCAACTGCTGTCGGGATCAAACTTTTTCATCTCCTGTGCGATGGATGCCGTATTTTTCCCTAGGTCCTTTTCGTATACGACGCCATCGTGGCTGATAATGAAAGTCTTGATTCCCGATGATCCATACCCCGCAGGATAGGCGACCATCGCGAACCCGCCGACCATTCTGCCGTTGATAACGTAATTGTATGCGCCTCGAGGCGCATTCTTCCCCTGGGCCGTCAGGATCTTGTAGAAGTAGCCGTGATATGGAGTGGGCTGA
>Ga0116126_1000497_pt1 | contig 29121 bp, 22 predicted proteins | sample June2015DPH_16_5_FD_89730 | JGI IMG/M metagenome (GOLD analysis project Ga0116126, IMG submission 89730) | Peatland microbial communities from SPRUCE experiment site at the Marcell Experimental Forest, Minnesota, USA - June2015DPH_16_40 | ecosystem: Environmental > Terrestrial > Soil > Wetlands...
ACTCAATCAGAACCTAAGCAGGGCAGTGTTCCGTTCACATCAACGCCCTTGAACGAATTTAGCTTCGTGGACTCCTGGCACGTGGACTTTGAGCTAGTGTTGCGTCGACCCATTGAGACCGCCGCGGTGAACGGACAAATGCCCCTGACTCAAACTGACCCATTACCGGCGGGCAACGCCGGTCGCGCAAATTCGCTCCGATAGTGTATAGTTTTTTGAGGCGCGGCCATCGTGAAAGCCGGGTCGCTTGGGAGCTCCAGGCCACTTCAAATCGCTTTGCGCCGGGTTCTTCTAGAATGAAAAAACCATTGCGAGTAATGAAATTCGGCGGTACGTCTGTGGGCGATGCGGCGTGTATCGCGCGGGTCGCGCAGATCGTGAAAGAGGCTTCGCGCGAGGGTCCGATCGTCGCCGTGGTTTCGGCGATGAGCGGCGTGACCAACCGCCTGATCGAAGCGGCGTCGCGAGCGGAAGCGGGCGATCTCGACCGGGTTGGCGCGATTTTCGCGGAACTCTCGAAGCAGCATGAAACGGCGATCTCCGCGCTGGTCCGGGACGGGGAGAAGCGGCTGCAATTGACGGCGTGCCTCGCGAAGATTTTCGGCGAGGGCGAGCAGCTTTGCAAGGGAACGGCGCTGCTGCGCGAGCTGACACCGCGCACGCTGGATGCGATCTCGAGCCTCGGGGAGCGGCTTTCCGCGCCGATGGTCGCGGCCGCACTTTCGGAGCTCGGGGCGGCGAGCGAAGCCGTGGAAGCCACCGAACTGATCGTCACGGACGCGTTGCACGGCGGCGCCGATCCGATCATGGACCGCACGCGGGAACGCGCCTCAGCGCAGCTCCGGCCGCTACTCGAGCGCGGCGTGATTCCCGTGGCCACGGGCTTCATCGGCGCAACCGCGGACGGCACCTTGACCACGCTTGGGCGCGGCGGCTCGGACTACTCCGCGACGATTTTGGGCGCGGCGCTGGACGCGGACGAAATCATCATCTGGACGGACGTGGACGGCGTGCTGACGGCGGACCCGCGGCTCGTCCCGGAAGCGCGGACGATCCCCGAAATCTCCTACCGGGAAGCGACGGAGCTCGCGTACTTCGGCGCGAAGGTGCTGCATCCGAAAACGCTGCGCGCGGTGGAGCAGGCGGGAATCCCCGTCTGGATCCGGAACAGTTTCGCGCCCGAACGCACGGGAACGAAGATCACGCCGGCGGGCCGCAGCAATGGCGGGGGAGTGAAAGCGCTGACGGCGATTCGCGACGTGGCGCTGATCACCGTCGGCGGGCCGGGGATCGTGGGTGTGCCGGACGTGGTGGGGCGCACGTTTTCGACCACGGCCGATCTGCACGCCAACGTGCTGATGATCTCGCAATCTTCCTCGCAGAACGACATCTGCTTCATCGTGGCGGCTTCGGATGCGAAGCGCACCGTCGAGGCGCTGCGCAAGGTTTTCGCGCAGGACGTGGCGCACGAAAAGGTGGAACACATCACGCTCGATCCCAACATCGCCATCGTGGCGGTGGTCGGAGAAAACATGCGCGGAACTCCTGGCGTCGCGGCGCGCACCTTTACCGCCGTCGGGCGCGAGAACGTGAACATCATCGCGATCGCCCAGGGATCTTCCGAGACCAACATCTCTTTCGTCGTTTCCGAAACAGACATGAAGGCGGCGCTGATGGCGGCGCACCGCGAGTTCGGGCTGGGCGCGCCGAACCCGGTCGAATCGGCCGCGGCGGTTTCCTGAATGGTCCACAAGGTCGCCAACGCGGCGGAACACAAAACCGAAAAGGCCGTGCAGCGCTGCATCAATTCGGCCTGCGGCGGCACCTACGGCCTTCGCGAACGGATTTACGTGTGCCCGCGTTGCGGCGAGACGCTCGAGATCGATTGCCAGCTCGCGCGGCCAAACGATCCTTCGGCGCTGCGTAAGTACTGGGCGTCAAAAGCAACCTCGAAGCTGCCGCGGGACGCGAGCGGCGTATGGCGCTACTACGACATGCTTCCGTTCGACGAGCACGCGCCCTTCGTCACGCTGTTCGAAGGCAACACGCCGCTCTTTCACGCTCCGCGCTCGGCGGAGTACTGCGGCCTGCGGGACTTGCGCCTGAAGCACCAGGGCTATAATCCAACCGGTTCGTTCAAGGATACGGGCATGGCATCGGCGATGACGCAGGCCGTAATCTCCGGCGCGCGCACGGCCGTCTGCGCGAGCACGGGAAACACGGCGGCGAGCCTGGCAGCCTACGCTGGGCGCGCGGGATTGCAGGCCGCCGTCCTTCTCCCGCGAGGCCAGATTACGGCGGGCAAGCTGGCGCAGAGCCTGGACTACGGCGCGCTGGTTCTCGAGATCGACGGGAACTTCGACGACTGCATGCGCCTGGTGCAGGAAATCGGCGACGACCCTTCTATTTACGTCGCGAACTCGATCAACCCGTTTCGCATCGAGGGGCAAAAGACGGTCGCCTTCGAAATGATGGAGCAGTGCGTGTGGCAGGTTCCGGACCACGTGGTGGTCCCCGGCGGAAACATGGGGAACAGCACGGCGCTCGGCAAGGGTTTCCAGGAACTGCTTCACGTCGGTTTGATCAAACGGCTACCCAAGCTGAGCGTGATTCAGGCGGAGGGCGCGGCGCCGCTGGCGCGCCTATTCGCGAAACTCGATCCGAAGGAATCCGCGGACGGCGAGCACCTGCCGGAGAAACTGACGCCCGTCGAAAACCCGCAAACGCTGGCCACGGCGATCAAGATCGGCGCGCCCGTTTCGTGGAAGAAAGCCCTGCGCGCGGTGCTGCGTTCCGGAGGACAAATCATTGCGGTGAGCGAGCAGGAAATCGCCGACGCAAAGGCGATGATCGGCCGCGACAGCATCGGGTGCGAGCCCGCTTCGGCAACGACGGTCGCCGGCATCAAGAAGCTGGCCGCCGCCGGCCACATCGACCGCGAGGAAGACGTGGTCGCCGTCCTGACGGGTCACGCGCTGAAAGACCCGGACTACATGATCAACTACCATCGCGGAACGCTTTCGCTGGACTCCAGCGCGAAGGGCGGCTCCGCGGCGGCACCGGCGCGGATTTCGGGCGCATTCCAGAACGCTCCGGAGCGGGTTGCGGCCACAAAGGCCGCCATCCTTGAGAGCCTCGAGCGAAGACGATAAGATCCGGCGGCTTCCGGTAGCCGCGCAGGAAACGGCTAAAGGCCGGCCCACGAATCGGTCACACCCATGAGCCCAGCGCGCCAGAGTTCATTTGAAGTCCGCGTCCCCGCGTCCACCGCAAATTTGGGCGCGGGCTTCGACTGCCTGGGCCTCGCTCTCGAGATTTACCTCAGCGTGCGGGCCTCTCCGCTGGCGGAGCCCGGCGCGCGCACCCTGGCACGAAGCCGCGGCGTCAGCGGCACGTCGCAGCTCCCGAAAGATCCCGATCAAAACCTGATCTTCCGCGCCATGCGGCTGACGGCCGAGCGAGAGGGATTCCAACTGCCGCGCGTGCGGATCGCGGTGCAGAACGAGATCCCCGTGGCGGGCGGGCTGGGCAGCAGCGCGGCGGCGGTCGTGGCGGGCATCGCGCTGGGCTTTGCGGTCACCGGACGGCCGATCAACAAGGATGCGGCATTGCGCTACGCAACGGAGATGGAAGGCCATCCCGATAACGTGGCTGCCGCGCTGCTGGGCGGACTGGTGGTGACGCTCACCCGCAGCGACGGCACGGTCGTCGCCGTCCGGAAGCGCTGGCCGAAGGTGATCCGCGCGATCGTCGTTACGCCCAACCTGATGCTCGAAACGAAGAAGTCGCGCGCGGTGCTGCCGCAAAGCGTCCCGCGCGCCGATGCGGTCCACAACCTGCAGCGCTCCACTCTCTTTGTGGCGGCGCTCGAAGACCGCCGTTACGAGCTTCTTTGGGACGCCATGCAGGACCGCTTGCACCAAGCCGCCCGCCAGGCGCTGATCCCGGGACTTGCCGAAGTGCTGGCGCTGCCGCGCATGCCCGGCCTGCTGGGCGTGGCGCTGAGCGGCGCGGGCCCAAGCGTGATCGCCCTTGCCACCGAGCGGTTCGACGAAATCGGCAAAACGGTCGCGCGCTGCTTCGAGAAACACAATCTTGCGCCCACCGTACGAAACCTGGAAGCCGCGCAGGAAGGAATTTCCTCGACGCAGAAATACATCTCGCAGAAATAAATCAGCCCGCAGATTTCTCATTTCGGTTAGCCGAAGAGAGATTCTTCGACGGCGCGTCCCGACCCGGAGATCGGGAACGCCGATCTCCGGAAAAGAATAAAGCATCGGGACGCTCCGCTCAGAATGACGAGCGCGACGGGAGCAGCCTGAACAAATGCGGCGACACGCGCCAGAATGAGGGTGTCAACAAAGCCGGATGGCTTCTAGTCGTTTTTTCGGCGATTGCGAATCCGAGCGGAGAAGAAGTAGAGGGCGCCAAGACCTGCTGCCAGCAGTTCCACTGTGCCGGGTTCAGGTATGGAAACCGGAGGAGGTGGTGGTGGCGGCAATGGGCCGTTCGAGCCAAGCGTGCCTCCCCCGCCGACGGGCGGGAAGAATACAGGAGGAATGACGCCGCCTCCGGGCGGGCCAGCGGCTGGCGTGACTGGGCCTGGCGTGGCGCCTGTGCCAGCGGCGCTTGGAAACACCGGGGCAAATAGAGGGGCGGGCGGAAGCTCGGTCGGGGGAACGAGTTCGGGGTTCTCGGCTTCCATCGCCTCGACGGAAGGCTGTTTCGGCGACACGGGCGCCTGCGCTGTTTCTGACAACTGGTTCCCGCAGCGAGTTCGCGCCTCGTGCTTTCCATCGGTGAGGACGCTTTCGCCTTTGAGGAGTTTCAATTTTCGATTCGTCCAGTAGACGCGATCGCCGAGCCGGTAGGAAACGTACTCCATGCGGTCCTGGTCCAGCCGAACCACGCGCGCTTTCGCGACATCAAAATCCGCATAGTGACCGGCGACGACCGGGTCGTGCGCCATCGCGTTTTTTAGTTCCTGCGCCGATTCGACTCCGCCCGGGACAACCGAGTAGGGAAAAAGAGGACGCTGCTTCACTTGCGAACCGGGCAGGTACGAAGAAGCGTTCGCACCGGCGGGCGAACCTTGAGATTCCAAAGACTGAGATTCCGAAGACACGGAGATTGGCGGTTTCAGGTTCAGGTTTCGCGCGCTTCGGCCGCCGAACGCGCCAAACACCAGCGCTGCTGCAACACCGAATATCAGCACAGCGGCGCAGATTCCGCCAAAACGTCTGGCTTTCTGCTCCCGCTGTCTTTCGATTTGTTGGAATTTTCTCATGAACAAGACCGTTGCACGAATGGATGTGCAATCGCCGGGCCAGCGGGCAATTGCGTATCTCTTTACGCCACAGCGCGATGTACGAAGACATTCGCGATGAAAGGATCGCAGTGTCTCAATCTGGAAAATACTTTCTCGCGCTGTGTCTTTCTGAGACAGCCTGTTGCACACAGTACTTTTCGTATCGTTACTTCAGGCGAGCATCAGCAGGAGGGAGGGTTCCCACAACGATGCGAACGTTTTCTTCGGCTCTCGTTTCTGAGAGCTGTTTGGACTGGGATCGGGCTGGGGTGTGACTACCGGATCTGAGTCGTTTTTGCCTGGCGCAGGCGACCGCTCTGTGCAAGTTCCTTGCGCCACTTCCAGAATATCATAATCAGGAACGTGAGGGGGGCAATAATGCCCAGAGTCACGCCCGACACCACCAACATCAAGAACAACAAGTTGACCGCGGGACCCGCCATGCGTCCTCCTTTCGCCGAAGGGCTTCCGCTCAAGGGCCGGGCGGGTAATCAAACCGCCGCGGCGGTCTGCCGCGCGGGCGGGGCCATGAACTCGGGCCCGACCGGATCGATAACAGCTTCGCTCACGATTCGGGACACTTCCGCTCTTGCGTCCGCGTCGAGCGTCCATCCATCGATGTTCGAGACCGCGGCTAGTTGTTCAGGATGGCGCGCGCCCCAGAGAGCGGCCGTCACACCCGGCTGGTCGAGTGCCCAGCGCACGGCGAGATCCATGACACGCTTGCCATACTTCCGGCGGGCAAGTTCATCGAGCTGGCCGACGGCCGCCAAGTACTGCGCGTAGCGGGGCGGCTGAAACTTCGGATCGACCTTGCGGATATCGTCGCCCGAAAATTGCGTTTCCGCATTCATTCTGCCGCTCAGGAGCCCGCGGCAGAGCGAGCCATAGACGAGCGTGCTGATGTTGTTGTCGCGGGCGTAGGGCAGGACGTCGCGGTCGATCTCGCGCTCGAAAAGATTGTACGGAGGCTGGTCCGTATGCAAGGGAGCGACGCTGCGGAAGCGGTCCATCTCCTGCGGAGAATAGTTGCTCACGCCGATCGCGCGGATGGTGCCCTGGCGGTGGAGCAGCAACAGCGTCTCCGCAGTCTCCTCGATCGGAACCTGCGGGTCGGGCCAGTGCACCTGGTAGATGTCGATGTAGGTCGTGCCCAGGCGGCGCAGCGAGTCTTCGATCTCCCGCAGAATCCTTTCGCGCGAGGAGTTCCGGAAGACGCCGCGATCGCTCCATTCGAGGCCGACCTTCGTTGCGATGACTACTTTTTCCCGGTGGCCGTACTCGGCGATCGCCTTACCTACGATTTCCTCGGAGCGTCCGAAACCATATACGGGCGCCGTATCCAGCAGATTGATGCCGCGTTCGATCGCGGCGAGAATGGTGCGAATCGATTCGCGCTCATCGGCGCCGCCCACATCCAGCCCCCGATGGCCCACGTTCCCAGACCGACGCGTGAAACTCTGATGTCCGTTCCGCTGATTTGTGTGTATTCCACGAGAATTGCCTCCTGCGATTCTTTCGGTCCCAGCACGACATTGCGCCGCGCCGGCCCTCGTTTCTTGGATGTACGAGAAGCCCGGAGGGACTCATCCGTCAAATTTTGGCACTGGACATTCCGAAGCAAGTTTGTGCATCCATCGCGTTCCGCGCCCCATCGAATGCTTTTTCGGTGCAAAGCGGTATATTCGGTGCCGTATTGGTTGCCGCGCCTTGGACATATTCGCGGTGGTTCAGCACGTGGATTTGCGCCGGCTGCGCGACCGGGACCACGCGTGCGATAATGGGGGCTTGCGCCCGTACGGCGCAGTGCCCGGCTTTTCTCCAAGGGTAACTCGGGAGCCTTGAGAAGATGTGGATTGTACGACTCGCTTTACGCAGGCCTTATACCTTCATCGTTGCCTCCATTTTGATTTTGATACTGGGCGTGGTTTCGATCGTGCGGACGCCGGTCGACATTTTTCCGAACATCGACATTCCCGTGATTGCGGTGGCCTGGCAGTACACGGGGCTTGCGCCCGAAGAAATGTCCGACCGGGTGGTTTACAACTACGAGCGGTCGTTGACGACGACGGTCAACGACATCGAACACATTGAGTCGCAGTCCCTGAACGGCGTTGGTCTTATTAAGATCTTTTTCCATCCGCACACGAATGTCGCCGGCGCAATCGCGCAGGTGACGGCCATCAGCCAGAGCGCCGTGCGGAACCTGCCCCCCGGCATCACGCCGCCGTTCATCATCACGTACAACGCGTCGTCCGTGCCGATTCTTCAGTTGGGCCTTTCCGCTCCAGGCATCAGCGAACAGCAACTGGCGGACATGGGCCAGAACTTCATCCGCACGTCGCTGATCACGGTTCCCGGCATCGCCGTTCCGTATCCTTACGGCGGGAAGCAGCGCACGGTGATGGTGGACCTCAACACGTCGGCGCTTCAATCGAAGGGAGTCTCGCCTCTCGACGTGGTGAATACGATCAACGCCCAAAACCTGATCCTTCCGGCGGGTACCGCGAAGATCGGGACGTTCGAATACCAAGTCGACATGAATGGCTCGCCGCAGACCGTCAACGAACTGAACGATCTGCCGATCAAGACGGTTGGCGGCTCCACGATCTACATTCGCGACGTTGGATACGTGCGGGACGGATTCACGCCGCAAACAAACATCGTCCGCGTGAACGGATCGCGCGCGGCGCTGATATCGATTCTGAAGCTGGGCGACGCCTCGACTCTGGATGTGATTTCGGGCGTGCGAAAGATGCTGCCGTCGATCGAGGCGTCGCTGCCGGTCCACATCGATATGCGTGCCATTTCGGACCAGTCCTTGTTCGTGAAGGCCTCGATCAACGGCGTGGTGCGCGAGGGAGCGATCGCGGCGTGCCTTACAGCGCTGATGATCCTCGTCTTCCTGGGAAGCTGGCGCAGCACGCTCATCATCGCCGTGTCGATTCCGCTTTCCGTCCTCACATCCCTGATCGTGCTGGGCGCGCTCGGCGAAACGATCAACATCATGACCCTCGGCGGGCTCGCGCTGGCGGTGGGAATCCTGGTGGACGACGCGACCGTGGAAGTCGAGAACATCAACCGGAATCTCGATCAGGGGAAGGAAATCATTCAGGCGATTCTGGACGGCGCGTCGCAGATCGCGGTGCCGGCGCTGGTTTCCACACTATCCATTTGCATCGTTTTCGTGCCGATGTTCTTTCTCTCGGGCGTGGCACACTACCTTTTCGTGCCGCTTGCCGAGGCGGTCGTGTTCGCGATGCTCGCGTCGTATCTGCTGTCCCGGACGCTGGTGCCAACGATGGCCCGGTATCTGCTGGTCGAACAGACCGAAGAGGAGCGCCGGGAACGAACGGAAAAGTCGCGAAATCCACTCGTGCGCATGCAGGCGAAGTTCGAGACGAGTTTTGAACGTTTCCGGGAGCGCTACCACCGCTTGCTGGACGCGGCGATCCACCACAGAAAAGTTTTCGTCGTCTGCTTCCTGACGGCGTGCGTGCTCTCGTTTGCCCTCGTGCCGCTCGTGGGACAGGATTTTTTCCCGAGCGTCGACAGCGGAGAATTCGTAATCCATCTTCGCGCGCCGACGGGAACCCGGATCGAGGACACCGCCGCGCTTTGCGACCGGGTCGAGAACGACATCCGGAGAGAGATCCCCCCGGCCGAACTCGGCCCGATTCTCGACAATATCGGGCTCCCTTACAGCAACCTCAATCTTTTGTACAGCACGTCGGCGCCGATCGGACCCTCAGACGCGGACATTCAGGTGGAGCTCAACCACGATCACCACCCGACGGCGCGCTACGTGCGCGACCTCCGCTTGAAGCTCGAGCAGGATTTTCCGGGAGTCACGTTCTACGATCTGCCCGTCGACATCGTCACGCAAATTCTGAACTTTGGTTTGCCGGCGCCGATCGACATCAAGATCGTGGGCCGCAACTTGGTCGGCAACCGCTATTTCGCAGAGAACCTGATGAACCGTCTGAAATTCGTGCCCGGCATGGTCAACCTGCGCATCCAGCAGCCATTCAATTATCCGAAGCTGCACATCGACGTGGACCGCACGAAGGCAAACGAGGTTGGGTTCACACAGCGAGACGTGGCGCAAAACCTCCTGATTGCGCTGAGCGGCAGCTTCCAGACCGCCCCCGCATTCTGGCTCGACCCGCGCACCGGCGTCAGCTACAACATCACCACGCAGACACCCCAATACCGCGTCGGGTCGCTGCAGGATCTCGAAAACATACCCATCGCCAATGCCGGCGGCAGCAATGCCCCACCGCAGATCATGGCAGGTCTCGCTTCGTTCAAACGGGGCGCGGAGATGGGCGTAGTCACGCACTACGACATTCAATCGGCCATCGATATCTACGGCGCGGTGGACGGGCGCGATCTTGGCGGCGTGGCGCGCGACATCACACCGATCATCGACCAAAGCCGGAGCGACTTGCCCGCGGGATCGCAAATCCTGGTCCGCGGGCAAATTGAGACGATGAATTCGTCGTTTATCGGCTTGCTCGCGGGACTTGGATTCTCGATCGCACTGGTTTACCTGTTGATCGTCGTGAATTTCCAATCCTGGCTCGATCCGTTTATCATCCTGATGGCATTGCCGGCGGCGCTGGCGGGAATCGTCTGGTTCCTGTTCATCACTCACACGACGATCAGCGTCCCGGCCCTCACAGGCGCCATCATGTGCATGGGCGTGGCGACCGCCAATAGCATCCTGGTGGTGAGCTTTTCGAAGGAGCAATTGGAAGCCGGGAAAACCGCAGCGGAGGCGGCGGTCGCGGCGGGATTCACGCGCTTCCGCCCCGTGCTGATGACCGCGCTCGCCATGATCATCGGCATGTTACCGATGTCGCTGGGGCTCGGAGAAGGCGGCGAGCAGAACGCGCCCCTGGGCCGCGCGGTGATCGGCGGGTTGTTGCTCGCCACGGTGGCCACCCTGTTCTTCGTTCCGGTCGTCTTCAGCATCGTGCACGGCCGGCGCGAGACGGGGGAATGACGGCCGCGCCCGCTGAAACGAACGCAGGCCCGAAGTCGTCTATTGATATGCAGACGGGACAAACAATCCGTGAGAGATAGCCAGGAAACCGGACAGCAACACTCCGGCGGAAAATCGCCCGCCCCGGCCCAGCTTGCGCCGAAACACGGCGTCCTGGCGGTCGTGATCGTGCTGCTGATCGTGGCCGGGGTGGTGATCGCCGGCGTCGTGCCGCGGCGCCGAGCGGTAGCGGCCCTGAAAGAAGCGACACGCGATCTAGCGATCCCCACAGTCGTCGCGATTCATCCGAAACTCGGCGCGCCCCAAAACGAGGTCGTTCTTCCCGGCAATATCCAGGCCTTCAACGACTCGCCCATCTACGCCCGGACGAACGGCTATCTGAAAAAATGGTACGTCGATATCGGCGCGCGAGTGAAAGCGGGCCAACTGCTCGCCGAAATCGAAACGCCGGAAGTCGATCAGCAGCTCGACCAGGCGCGCGCCGATCTGAACACCGCCCAGGCGAACTACACCCTTTCCCAAATCACGGCGCAGCGGTATCAAGATCTGCTGAAGACAGACTCGGTCTCCAAGCAGGATGTGGACAACGCAGTCGGCGACTTCGCCGCCAAGAAAGCCATGGTCGCGTCCGCTCAGTCGAACGTGAAGCGACTCGAGGAGTTGCAGTCGTTCGAGAAAATCTATGCCCCGTTCGACGGCGTCATCACCGCGCGCAATACCGACATCGGCCATCTGATCAACTCCGGCGCCGGCGCTCCGGCCACCGAGCTTTTTCACATCGCCGCTCTGCAGGAGCTTCGCGTGTACGTCAACGTCCCGCAGCAGTACTCGCAGTCGGCAAAGCCCGGTCTCACCGCCGATTTGACTCTTCAGGAGATTCCCGGACGCCGCTTCAAGGGCACGCTGGTGCGCACCGCCGAATCGATCGACGTCGCTTCGCGCACGCTCCTCGTAGAGATTGACGTGGACAATCGCACGGGCGAGCTTCTGCCCGGCTCCTACGCGGAGGTGCATCTCAAGGTGCCTGCGGGTTCGCCCGCTTTCATCCTGCCCGTTACCGCGCTGATTTTCCGCTCCGACGGCTTGCAGGTGGGGACCGTGCAAGATGGCGATCGCGCCGCGCTCGTGAACGTCACGCTCGGCCGCGACATGGGAAACGAAGTCGAGGTCGTTTCGGGACTGTCCGCGAGCGATCTCGTCATCACGAACCCTCCGGACTCTCTCGTCAACGGCGAAGCGGTCCGACTGGCGGCCCCGGGGCAGAATGCATCGGAAAGCAGCAATCCTTAAATGCTCGCTGGTTTCCAAAACTTTCGGATCGAATGAAAAATCAGAATTTCAGGAGGGGGGAGAATCCATGAAGCGCTTCTATCAGGGCCTGGCAGTAGCAATCGCTCTCGTCTTTGTACTTTTCGTCGCGTCCCGCACCGAATACGCGGGGGCGCCCGCCGGCGCATCCTCGAATGCGGCCGACACCACGAGCCCCTTCACCGACTTTCACGGTGAAGCGCCGGGCAACGTACACCACATTACTCCGGCCGATCTGCCGCCACCCTATGCGACCAAGTCCTCGGCGCTGTTCGGCCGGCCCGTCGCAAGGCCAGCCGATGTCTGGCCACAAGCGCCCGCCGGCTTCAAAGTCTCGCTCTACGCCCAGACGGACAAGGACGCTCCGAGGACGATCATCACGGCTCCGAACGGCGACCTTTTTGTGGCGGCGACGAATCAGGGCAAGATCCTCGTCTTCCGCGGCATCACCAGCGACGGAAAGCCCGAACAGACCGAAGAGTTTGCGTCAGGGCTCAACCTGCCATTCGGCATTGCGTTCTATCCGCCCGGTCCGAATCCGCAGTACGTGTACATCGGCGACACGAATGCCGTGGTGCGCTTCCCGTACAAGAACGGTGATCTGAAGGCGACCGGCCCCTCAGAAGTGATCGTACCGAATCTGCCCGCCGGGCCGAACCACTTCGCGCGTGGCGTCGTATTCTCGCTCGACGGAAAGAAAATGTTCATCTCGGTCGGCTCGCACACCAACGTGACCGACATCGACACGGATACCAGCGAGTTCCACCGCGCCGACATTCTCGTGGCGAATCCGGACGGCTCGGACCTGAGCGTCTACGCCGCGGGAATCCGCAATGGTTCCGGCGTCACCGTCAATCCGCAGACAGGCGAACTGTGGACCTCGGTGAACGAGCGCGACGAACTGGGCGACAATCTTCCCCCGGACTACATCACGCACGTCCAGGCGGGCGGATTCTACGGCTGGCCATGGTATTACACGGGCGGCAACCCCGACCCGCGCTTCCCCGGCAAACATCCTGAGTTGAAAGACAAGGCGATCGTGCCCGACGTGCTGCTGGAACCGCACAACGCTTCCTTGAACATCACTTTTTACGAAGGGAAGCAGTTCCCCAAGCAATACAGGGGCCAGCTTTTCGCAGCGGAGCACGGTTCCTGGAATCGGTCCGTACGAACCGGCTACGAAGTGATTCTCGTGCCCATGAAGAATGGCCACGCGACGGGCGAATACCAGGACTTCCTCACGGGCTTCGTTCTTCCCGACGGAAATGTGTGGGGGCGCCCTGTGGGCGTTGCCGTGGCGTCGGATGGATCCCTGATGGTGACGGATGACGGCTCGAACTCAATCTGGCGAGTCACGTACGCAAAGAAATAGCCGAGCCGCATCTCCCAGTCGTCGGTCGGTCTCAAGGCCCGCGTGCGGTTGCCGCGCAGGAGCTCTGATTTCCCTTGCGCTTCTGCTCGGCGGCTGCACGGTCGGGCCAAAGTACGTCCGGCCTACAGCCGACGTGCCGCCGGCGTACAAGGAAGCCGCCAACTTCAATGTCGCGCAGCCGAGCGACGCCGCCGCGAAGGGCAAGTGGTGGGAAGTCTACGGCGACCCGCAACTGAATTCGCTCGAGGAACAGGTCACCGTCTCGAACGAGACTCTGAAAGCCGCGCAAGCGCAGTTCCTCGAGGCTCGCGCCGCGGTCCGCGTGGCCCGCGCGGCTTATTACCCCACCGTGTCGGGCGCGGCCTCCGCCGCGCGTACGGGACAATCGCAGAATAAACCCCTCTTCGGGGCCACTTCGCCGGTCACGTACAACGATTTTCAACTGCCTGTGGACGTTGCCTACGAACCGGATGTCTGGGGCCGGGTGCGCCGCACGGTCGAGGCGGCGCGTTCCGAAGCCCAGGCCAGCGCCGCCGATCTTGCGAGCGTTGATCTGAGCCTCCACGCCGAGCTGGCCCTCGACTACTTCGAACTGCGCGGCCTCGATTCGCAGAAGCACCTTCTCGACTCGACCGTCGTGTCCTACGAAAAGGCTCTCGAACTAACCCAGAGCCGTTACCACGGAGGCATCGCTTCCGCCGTCGACGTGGCCCAGGCGCAGACGCAGCTCGAGACCACGCGCGCCGAGGATGAGGACGTCGACGTTCAGCGCACCGCATTCGAGCACGCGATCGCTGTCCTGGTCGGCAAGGCGCCCGCGGAATTCGGCCAGCAGCCCACGCCGCTCACGGCGCCGCCGCCGCCTCTTCCCGCGGGTTTGCCATCGGAATTGCTCCAGCGCCGGCCCGATATCGCCGCCGCCGAAAGGCGCGTACAGGAAGCGAATGCGGAGATCGGCGTGGCCCGCGCGGCATACTTCCCGCAGTTCCCGCTGACCGGCGCGGGGGGATTCGACAGCGCGCGGCTAGGCATTCTACTGCAAGGCCCGAGCGGCTTCTGGGCCCTCGCCGGGTCCGCCGCCGAGCTAATCTTCGACGGCGGCGCGCGCCGCGGCATCACGGAAGAGGCGCGGGCCGCTTACGAATTGTCCGTCGATAACTACCGGCAAACGACGCTTACCGCGTTTCAGGAAGTCGAGGACAACCTCGCCGCGTTGCGCGTTCTCGAAAACGAGGCGAGGACCCAGGACGCCGCCGTCGCCGCCTCCGGGCACTCCCTCGATCTCTCGAACAGCCGTTACAGGGGCGGCGTCGCCAACTATCTCGAAGTCACCACCGCGCAGAGCGCCGCGCTGGCTGACGAACGCGCCGCCGTCGACATCCTCACGCGCCGCATGACCGCAAGCGTTCTTCTGATCAAAGCCCTCGGCGGCGGCTGGAACGTTTCCCAGATCCCAGCGATGTAGTCCGACGGAGGCGTTCGATGTAGGATGCTTGCGCGCGATGATGGCCCGAACGAAGCCCACCGCACTCCTTTCCGCTGCGCTCTTCCTCGTTCTCGCGTGCTTCGCTTGCGCTTTTCGGACGCTCGCGGATCCCGCCGCTCTGGACAGTGAAAAGACCTTCCTGCGCGAAGGCTGGTTGTTGCAGTCCTCCTGCAAAATCGGCGCAACCGGACGGCAGATTTCGAAGCCCGGTTTTCGCGCGGACGGTTGGCACCCGGCCACTGTGCCGTCAACCGTCGTCGCTGCGCTCGTCGCCGACGGGACGTTCCCCGATCCCTACTTCGGCGAAAATCTGCGTTCGTTGCCCGGCGCGACGTATCCGGTCGGCAAAAATTTTTCGCTGCTGCCGATGCCGCAGGACAGCCCGTTTCGCTGCTCGTGGTGGTATCGCACCGAGTTTCGCGCGCCGGATGGCTCCGCCGGCCACCGTGTGTGGCTGCACTTTGACGGCATCAATTACCGCGCCAATATTTGGCTCAACGGGCGTCAGATTGCCGGATCGAACGATGTCGCTGGTGCGTACCGCACATACGAATTCGACGTGAGCCGATGGCTGGCGCGCGGCCGCGCAAACGTGTTGGCCGTCGAGACGTTCCCGCAAACCGAAACGGACCTGGGCATCAACTGGGTCGATTGGAATCCTGCGCCGCCGGACAAGAACATGGGGCTCTGGCGCGAAGTCTATCTGCGGTCCACCGGCCCGGTCGAGATTCGCTATCCGCAGGTGATTACGCACTTCCCGGGCGCGTCGCTCGACCGGGCGGAGCTCACCGTCGAGGCGGAAATTCGCAACGCAGGCTCAAAGCCGCTGAAAGGGGTTCTAGAAGCCGAGATCGAGGGGCACACTCTCCGGCAGGATGTTGTGCTCGCATCAAGAGAGATTCGCATGGTGCGTTTTCGTCCCGAGGAGTTTCCCGCGCTTCGCGTGAGCAATCCCGAACTCTGGTGGCCCCGCCAGATGGGCGAACCAGTTCTCCATCCTTTGCGGCTGCGTTTTTTGATTGGCGATCGTCTCTCCGATTCGGCGGCGATGCGTTTCGGCATCCGCGAAGTTACGTCCGAAATTGACGCGCAGGGGCATCGTCTCTTTCGCGTGAATGGGAAGCGAATCCTGATTCGCGGCGGCGGCTGGGCGCCGGACATGCTGCTTCGCGAATCGGACGACCGCCTGAAGACGGAATTCCGCTACATCCGCAACCTGAATCTCAACGCGATCCGCCTGGAAGGCAAGCTCGAAACCGACCAGTTCTACGATCTCGCGGACGAGCAGGGCGTCCTCATCCTTGCCGGCTGGTGCTGCTGCGATTACTGGGAGCAGTGGGCGAAATGGAAGCCCGGCGATCTGGCGATCGCCGCGGAGTCGCTTCGGTCGCAGATTCTGCGCATGCGTGGGCATGCGAGCATGCTGGCGTGGCTAAACGGCAGCGACGATCCGCCCGCCGACAACGTGGAGCGCGCCTACATTCGCGTGCTGAAAGAATCCGGCTGGCCGAATCCAGTTCTCTCTTCGGCCTCCGAGACGCCCACGGAGGTGAGCGGCGCATCCGGCGTGAAGATGCGCGGGCCGTACGATTACGTTCCGCCGGATTATTGGCTCGCCGACGCGGACAAATTCGGCGGCGCATTCGGCTTCAACACGGAGGCTTCGCCCGGCCCGGTCGTTCCGCCGCTGAGCTGCCTGAGAAAAATGCTGCCCGCGCGGGACATCGAGCCGGACGATCCGGCTTGGAATTTTCACGCGGGCTCCGGAAAATATGCGGACTTGAGCCACTTCGACGAGGCCATGAACGCTGTCTACGGCGCTCCCTCGGACATCGAGCACTACGAGATGAAATCGCAGGTGATGGCCTACGACGCCGAACGCGCCATGTTCGAAGCGTATTCGGCAAGCAAGTACCGTTCGACCGGCATCATCCAGTGGATGCTCAACAACGCTTGGCCCTCGCTGATCTGGCACCTGTACGACTACTACCTCCAGCCGGCCGGGGGATACTTCGGCGCCAAAAAGGCGTGCGAGCCGCTGCACGTCCAATATTCCTATCCGGACCGCGGCGTCGTTGTCGTGAACAGCAGTTACCGAGACGTTTCAGGGCTGACGGTCACGGCGAAGGTTTACGATTCGGATCTGCGCGAGATATTTTCGCGCGAGGCGCGGGCGAATATCGAGGCCGACTCCGTCGCGAACGTCCTGGCCCTCCCGGATGATGCGTTCGCGCCCGTTTCTCCCGTGTATTTTCTCCAGCTCACGCTCGAGAATGCCGCAGGAGAAACCGTGAGCAGGAATTTCTACTGGCTCTCGGCGAAAAAAAACGTCTACGATTGGGCGAAGACCGCCGATCCGTACACTCCGGTTTCCTCCTACGAAGACCTTACCGCGCTTCAGGCGCTGCCGAACGCCGGCAGCATGAGCGTATCCGCGCGCATTGAGCGAGGATCGGACGGTCCGCGGGTCCGCGTCACGCTTCGGAATCCCAGCGACCGTCTCGCCTTTCAAGTCCGTCTCGCGATCCGCCGGAAAAACGAGGATATGGAGATTCTTCCCGTTTTGTGGGACGACAACTACTTCGAGCTGATGCCCGGCGAGTCGCGAGACATCGCCGCCGAATTTCTTTCTCCCGGCGCGCTCGACGGCCAGCCGGAATTGAGTGTGACCGGCTGGAACGTGGAACCCGTGACGCTGTCCTTGCGCGACGCCGAGAACGCGGCTGGGCCTTCTGGTGCGGGCCGCTGATGTCCGCGAGCGCGGGCGAGTCGATACAGGGCGCGCCATCTCCTCCTCATCTCAGGCGCGTACTCGGCCTCAGGGACCTCATCGTAATCGGCATCGTGATCGTTCAACCGATCGCGCCCATGGGAATCTACGGCGTCATCAGCAACGAAGCGCGCGGCCACGTCGTCACCACGATCCTGATCGCGATGGTCGCCATGCTGTTCACCGCCGTGAGCTACGGCAAGATGGCTCGCGCCTATCCGAGCGCCGGCTCCGCTTACACGTATGTGGGCCGGGAAATCCATCCCGGGCTGGGGTACGTCACCGGCTGGGCGATGGTGATGGACTACGTCCTGAATCCGCTGATCTGCACGGTCATTTGCAGTAAGCTCACGCGAAACATCCTGCCGGGCGCGCCCTATTGGGCTCTCGCCATCGCCTACGCCGTGCTGTTCACCGCGCTCAACCTCCGCGCCGTCAAGACCTCGGCCCGGATCAACGAAGCGCTCGCGGCGGGGATGATGATCGTGGTTGTCGTCTTTTTTGCCTTCGTGATCCGTTTTCTGTGGGGCCTGCACGAATTCGGAACGGGGTTTTTCACGCAGCCGTTTTACGATCCGCGGACGTTCAGCTTCTCCGGCGTCTTCCGCGGCGCGTCGATCGCCGTGCTCACGTACATCGGCTTCGACGGCATCTCCACGCTCTCGGAGGAAGCGGAAAATCCCCGCCGGAACATTCTGCTCGCCACGGTTCTGGTCTGCGTCATCACCGGTGTGCTGTCGTCGCTTGAGGTGTATGCCGCCCAGCTCGTTTGGGGACCCAGGTCGTTTCCGCCGGACATGGTCGAATCCGGATTTCCGCTGGTGGCACGGCAGGCCGGGGGCTTCTTCCTGTTTCATCTGCTGAATTTCACGATTCTGATCGCGAACGTGGGCTCGGGAATGGGCGCGCAACTCGCCGCCGCGCGCTTGCTCTACGGCATGGGCCGCGGCGCGGCACTGCCGCGGAAGTTTTTCGGGGCGATCGAGCCGAAGCGGCGGATTCCAATGAACAACGTCGTTCTGATCGGCGCGATTGCGCTCACCGGAGCGTTTTTCATCAGCTACGAGCGGGGCGCCGAACTGCTCAACTTTGGCGCGTTTATCGCCTTTATGGGGGTCAATCTGGCGTGTTTTGTGCGCTATTTCGTGCGCGCGAACGAAAAACGCTGGACGAATCTCGTTTTCCCGTTGCTGGGATTCGCGATCTGCTTTTTCATCTGGTTGAATCTGAGCCGGCCCGCGAAAATCGCCGGCACTGCGTGGATTTCGATCGGCATCGCTTACGGCGCGGTGAAGACGAAGGGATTTCGCGCCGATCTCGTCCGCTTCGAAATGCCGCTGGACAAAGCGTAGGCGTCGCGGTCAGTCGGGCTCTTGGGTCACGATGTGGACGTCCACGGCGGGGGCGTCGCGCAGGAACCGGCTGATCGCGTTCATGTACAGAAACTTCTGGAATCCCTCGACGGCGGACCTGCCGAAAATCATCTGCGTGATGTGCTTCTCGCGAGTGAACCGCGCGGCCGCGTCGGCGACGTTCTCTCCCTTCAAACGCACGGTCTTCGCGCCCAGGCTCTCCGCGAATTGAAGGTTCGCCGCCAGCGCTTTTTCATCCCGAGTATCGGTGCCGTTCTTCCCTGTGTCCACGTGCACCGCAAACAGCTCCGCATCCATCCGGCGCGCCATGCGGGCCGCGCGCGCCAGCAGGTATTGCGCCCTCGGATTGGAGCTGATGCACACGGCGATGCGCTCGCGAACCGCCCAGGTTCCCTGAATCTCCTTCTCGTCCATATAGGACGAAAGACTGCGGTCCACCTGTTCGGCCACCTGCCGCAGAGCCAATTCGCGGAGCGCGATCAGGTTTCCGCGGCGGAAAAAATTCGTCAGTGCTTGATCGACTTTCTCTTTGTGGTAGACGTCGCCGCGCTTCATCCGGTTCTGGAGGGCCTCGGGTGTGAGGTCCACCATAACGGTTTCATCGGCGACCTGCAGCACCCAGTCCGGCACGGTTTCGCGCACGATCACGCCGGTGATCGCATTCACGGTGGGCGCGATGCTCTCGATGTGCTGGATGTTCACCGTGGAGAGCACGTCGATCTTCGCCTCGAGGATTTCGAGGACGTCTTCATACCGCTTGCGGTGCTTGCTGCCGGGGATGTTCGTGTGGGCCAGCTCGTCCACCAGCACGACCGCCGGATTCCGCTGGATGATGGCATCGACGTCCATCTCCTCGAAGACCGTCCCCTTATAGTCCATCTTCTTGCGGGGGATGATCTCCAGCTGAGGAACGAGCTCGGCGATTCCCTTTCGGCCGTGCGTTTCCACCACGCCAACGGCCACGTCCTCGCCGCGGCTGTGGCGCCGGATCGCCTCGCTCAGCATGCCGTAGGTCTTTCCGACGCCGGGCGCGTAGCCCAAAAACAGCTTCAGCGAGCCCTTTGTCTTCTGCTGCGGCGAGGTGATTGCCAGCCACTCTTCGGGAGTCTTGGGCACGGGCTTATTATCTTTTATGGGCCGCTCGGAAAGCTACACCGTATTAGCGTAAAATGGCCCGGTGCGAACGTCCATCCTGAATCACATCCTGCGATTCGCGGCCGCATTTGCGATTGTGATTGCAATTGCATTGTTTTACCGCAGGGTGCTTGCCGTCAATGCCATGACGGTCGCCCTCACGCTGCTTCTCGCGATTCTCATCGTTTCGACGATCTGGGGCATGGCCGTTTCCGTCGTGATGTCCGTTGCCGCCATGCTCGCGTTCAACTACTACTTTCTTCCACCCGTCGGCACCTTCACCGTGGCCGATCCGCAGAACTGGGTGGCGCTGATTGCCTTCCTTGTCGTTGCGGTGCTGGCCAGCCGTCTCTCGACCAGCGCGCGCCAGCAGGCCGCCGACGCGTCCGCGCGCCAGCGCGACATCGAAAAGCTGTACAAATTCAGCCAGAACATGCTCGAGTCCGGCAACGTGATGGAGCTGCTCAACCACATTCCCGCTCAGATCGTGGACGCCTTCGAGGTGGGCGCGGCCGCGCTCTTCCTCGCAGACAAGCAGAAGGTATACCGCTCCGGTCCGGTGGTCCCCCAACTCGATACCGAAAGCCTGAAAGCCATCATGGCGCGCGAGGAGTCCGTAATCGACGTCGCCAACAGCGTCTGCTTCCTACCGGTGCGTCTCGGCGTCCGCGCGATCGGCAGCCTGGGGATTTCGGGCACGATTCTCCCGCGGCAGACTCTTGAAGCCATCGGGACGCTCGTCGCCATCGCCATGGAGCACGCGCGCGCCGTCGAGCAGCTCGGCCAGACGGAGGCCTCACGCCAGGGCGAGCAGCTTCGGACCGCGCTCCTCGACGCGGTCACGCATGCCCTGCGCACGCCGCTTACTTCCATCAAAGCGTCGGTGACAAATCTCCTTTCGAATCCCGGCCTGAAGGACGACCAGAAGCACGAGCTTCTGACGATCATCAACGAGGAGAGCGACCGCCTAAACCGGCTCGTCGGCGAGGCGGGGGAAATGGCCAAGCTCGACGCCGGCGAAGTGGATTTGCAAATCGCGCCGCATCCCATCGACCACGTGATCGCGGCCGCCCTCGAGCACTGCCGGAACAAGCTCGGCAATCGTCCCATTCAGGTGCAGGTCGCCGAAAATCTACCCATGGTCCGCGTGGACGTGGCGCGCGCCCGGGAAGCCCTGGTCCAGTTGATCGAGAACGCCAATCAGTATTCGCCGCACGATCAGTCCATCACGATTACCGCCGAGGCCAGCGGCAATTTCGTGGTCACGAGCGTTGCCGACCGCGGCAGCGGAATCGACGATCCCGAGCAGGCCCTGATCTTCGAAAAATTCTATCGCGGCAAGGATCAGCGCTATAGCGTGGAAGGCACCGGCATGGGCCTGCCCATCGCGAAGGCCATCGTCGAAGCGCACGGCGGCACGATGAGCCTGACGAGCCAGCTCGGCCACGGCTCCGTTTTTTCGTTCACTCTGCCGATTGATCGTCCGCGGGCCGCACAATCATGACTTCCGCCAAAATCCTGATCGTGGACGACGAGCCCCAGATCCGGCGCGTGCTGCTCACGACCCTGACCTCGCAGGGCTACACCGTCTCCGAGGCGCGCAGCGGGGACGAAGCCCTCGAACAGCTCCGCCAGGAGCGCCCCGACCTGATCCTTCTCGATGTCAATATGCCGGGGCGCTCCGGCCTCGAAACCTGCCGCGAAATCCGCTCGACGAGCGACATCCCGATCATCATGCTCACCGTGCGCAACTCCGAACGCGACAAAGTGCAGGCGCTGGATGCCGGCGCGGACGACTACGTTGTGAAACCCTTCGGCTCCGAGGAGCTCATGGCACGCATCCGCGCCGCCTTGCGCCGCGCGGCGCCCGCCGAATCCCTACCGCCCTTTCTTTCGGCTGATCTGAAAATCGACTTCGAGAAGCGCACGGTTTTCGTGAAAGGAGAGCCTGTGCGCCTTACCCCCAAGGAATTCGAGTTGCTGCGCCATCTCGTCGCCAACCAGGGCAAGGCGATTCCTCATCGCCGCCTGTTGCAGGCGGTCTGGGGCCCGGACTACGGCGAAGAAACCGAGTATCTGCGCGTCTTCATCAACCAGCTTCGCAAGAAGATCGAGCCCGACCCGGGCAATCCGCGATATATCCACACGGAACCCTGGGTCGGCTACCGCTTCGAGCGGCCCCACGAACGCTCCCGCTCCGGCCGCGCGGAAAAAAACTCGGAAAAGGGCGACGATTAACCCCAGTGTTGTTCGTGACGCTCTGCTGTAACGCAGGGAGGGCGCCAAACGTCTTGTCAGCTAGGCAGAGAGGTGGCTTCTTTTCCGGCCCGGGGATTTGCCACTAAAATCGCTCGTTCACTTCAAGGAGAGAGTCGATGAAGAGAAATTGCATTGGGGTTGCCGCACTTTGTTTTGTGGTTTTTTCACTGGCGCACGCCGCCTCGGCGCAGGATGCTCAGGTCGCCGGTTCGTGGGACCTGAGCGCCCCCGGTCGCGACGGCAACGTAATGACCCAGACGCTCACACTGCAACAGGATGGCACCAAACTTACCGGCACAGTGAAGGGGCAGCGCGGAGACGCGCCCGTGACTGGCACCATCAGCGGGAACAATATCAGCTTCTCCGTAACGCGGACCACGCCGAACGGCGAAATGAAGCTCGACTATACGGGCACGGTCAGCGGAGACACAATGAAGGGCACACTCGCTGTGATGGGCAACAACGTGGACTGGACGGCAAAGCGCTCCGCGGGAGGTGGCTCGGGCAACTGAGTTCGTTGCGATCTTCCCAAATTCTTTACGCCAACAACCGTTTGACGCCCTCCCTCGCACATTGCTAGCGTGGAAATGGTGAGGACGAATGACCGGCCGGCACAAAGTCGTGATCGTCGGCGGAGGATTCGGCGGTCTCAGCGCGGCGATCGGGTTGAAGCGAGCGCCGGTTGACGTGACGCTGATCGATCGCTGCAACTACCACCTGTTCCAGCCTCTCCTCTACCAGGTGGCGACGGGCGCACTCTCGCCCGCGAACATCGCCTCTCCGCTACGTGAAACACTCAGCAGGCAGAAAAACACGCGAGTGCTTCTCGGCGAAGCCGTTGGCCTCGACGCCGCGAATCGCCGCCTCATCCTGAGCGACGGCGCGATTGACTACGACACGCTCGTCGTCGCCACCGGCGCGAGCCACCAGTATTTTGGCCACGACGAGTGGGAGGAGTTCGCGCCCGGCCTGAAAACCATCGAAGACGCCACGGACATGCGCCGGCGGATTCTCCTCGCGTTCGAAGCCGCCGAACGCGAGCGCGATCTGGAAAAACTGCACGCCTGGATGACGTTCGTGATCGTCGGCGGCGGGCCGACGGGCGTCGAGCTTGCCGGAGCGCTGGGTGAGATCGCCAACGACACATTGCGCCGCGACTTTCGCCACATCGACCCCTCGGAGGCCCGCATCATTCTCGTCGAGGGCGCCGAACGCGCGCTTCCCGCGTATCCGCCGAAACTCTCGGCTGCGGCCAGCAGGATGCTCGAACGGCTCGGCGTGACGGTTCGCACCGGCGCGCTCGTGACGGACATTCGCAGGGAATCTGTCACCATTCGCGAAGGTGACCGCACCGAAACCATTCCCACGCGCACCGTTCTCTGGGCCGCCGGAGTTCTCGCGTCGCCGCTCGGCCGCATTCTCGCTGCGGGAGCAGGCGCGCCTCTCGACAAAGCAGGCCGCGTGATTGTCGAACCCGGCCTCACCGTGCCGGGTCATCCCGAGATTTTCGTGATCGGCGATCTTGCAAATTTCAGCCACCAGACGGGAGCACCGCTCCCCGGTGTGGCGCAAACCGCCCTTCAGGGAGGGCGGTACGCGGCAAAGGCAATCGAGCTGCGGCTGCGAGGAGAAAAGACGCCACCGTTTCACTACGTGGACAAAGGCAATCTCGCCACGATCGGCCGCGGGGCCGCCGTCGCCGATCTGCCCGGGCTGCGTCTTTCAGGGCTGCCCGCGTGGCTGCTCTGGATTTTCGTTCACCTTTTCTACATCATCGAATTCCGGAATCGCCTGCTGGTGTTCGTGCAGTGGGCTTGGTTTTACTGGACGTACGACCGTTCGGCGCGCCTGATCACGGGAAAGAGTCCGCTGCCCCTCGACCTGTAAACCGGGCCTATCGATCAGCTTGCGGCGGCATCCTAGCGCGCCGGAAGCCGCCTGGCGTGGATCGCCTTGACGAGCGCCGCATAGTCGCGCTCGGTCTGATCGGCATAAACCACGGCAAACTTTTCGATCGCCGCGTCAAACGTATCGTTCTTGCCCAGGTAGCCGGCGATCCGCGCCGCGTCTCCGGTTCGAGCGTGCGCGCGGGCGAGCGCCCATCCGCAGATTTCGACGTACTCGAACCAGTCCTGCCGGGACATTGCGTCCATATCGATCTTCATTCGCATGTCGCGGAGCTGGCGGAAGTAGAAGTCGCGGCCTTCGTCGTCGCGCGCCCATCCGAGGAAGAGGTCGCTGGCGGATTGCAGCATGCGCTGGCCGGTGACGACGCGCTCTCCCTGATTGCCGTAGCGGCTTTTGCCCGCATAGGGTGCGAGCACCGAGGCGCGCGCCTCCTTGAATTGCAGAAACAGTGGGTCGTGCGCGCCGGCCATCAGCAGCGCGACCGCGCAACGCGTTCCAACGCTGCCGACACCGACGACCTTTCGCGCGACGTCCACAATATGGTAGCGGTCGAGAATCACGCGCCGTTCCTCAGGGAGCGTTCGCCGATAGCGCTCGAACATATTGCGCACGTGCTTCCCCATTCGCGCCATCTGGGGCGGGTGGTCGATCAGCGGCGGCTGGTCGATGATTCGCCGCCGGCCGTTTTCGACGCGCGTAATCGCCGGAAAGACGTGCTCCGCCGTTTGCTGCTTCGCGGCGTTTTCGGTCCTCTTCCACTTTCTCTTCGCAGCGGCTGTCTTCGCTTCGTCGATGAAGATTTCCGCGTCCAGATGCGAATACCATGCTTCGAGCGCGCGCATCTCCGCGTACTCGCGCATGTGTTCGCGGTAAGATCGAACCGCGGTGCGCGCGGCGTCCGCGCAGTGCCGCTCGCTCAAGTTCAACTCGCGGCTCGCCAGAACGCTGCTCGCGGCCATGCGCTTCACGTCCCATTCCCACGGTGCGGGCAGCGTTTCGTCGAAATCGTTGATATCGAAGACAAGGCGGCGTTCGGGACTGCCGAACCCGCCGAAATTGGCCACATGACAATCACCGCACGCCTGCACGCGGATTCCCGTCACCGGCGTCGCCGCGAGGTCCGAGGCCATCAAAGCAGCGGCGCCGCGCAAAAAAGCGAACGGCGATTGGCGCATCCGGCCGTACCGAATCGGGAGAAAATTCGCGAGCCTTCCCTGGTCCGTATGCTTCAGCAATTCGATCGGGTTCCGGTTCGGTGGGACTTTCCACTGGCCGTGTGATGTTCGCGGAACTTTCTCACGCAGTGCTTTCCCCGCGACCAGACGCTCTTTCACGGACGGACCGAATGCGCTCGATTCACGTCCCGTGCCGCTGTGTTGCTCTTTCACCGGGGACCACCTTCCGTGCAAAGTGCGCGAGCGATTTTCTGCCCGGCTTGGCTGGCGCGTCAAGGCGCGGAACTCGATTGCGGGTCACAATCCGCAGCGCCATCTTACAATCTCACGCACGGAAACGCCCGGTGAAGCGTTTACGAAAGGCGATTCTTGCGGGGCTTGCAGCCCGCGTCCGGCAGTTCCTGAACGGCGTTTTTCGATTCTCTAAAACAGGGTGAAAGCGTGGAAGCTGACCAAGCCGAGCACCACGCCGATGGCGGAGCCCGCGAGCACGTCGCTCAGAAAGTGCATTCCGAGGATGATGCGCGATGCAGCGATCAACAGCGCGATGAAGAGGAGGCAGAGCTGCAGTTGTGGATAGAAGAATCCGATCGAAATCGCGATCGCGAAGGCCGTGATGGAGTGGCCCGAGGGAAACGAATACTTGTCCGGCGGCAAAATCGACGCCCAGCAGTGCGGCTCGACTTCGCAGGGTCTCTTGCGGCGGCTGGTGCGCTTCAGCGCGCGGAACAGCAAGATTCCGGCGGCCGCGGCGGAAACGCCGGCGCCGATCGCGGCAAAGCGATGCTCTCCGCCGTAAACCAGCAGGATCAGGCCGAGCGAATACCACAGCCATCCGTCGCCGCTGCGCGTCGCCACGATCATGAGGATGCGGAACCAGCGTGGTGCGCGCCAGCGGTGCACGCGGCGCATCAGCCGGTAATCGTTCGATTGAATCTGGTTCCAGACTGCCTTGGAGACTGTCATACCAGTTCCTCCACCGCAGGCCGCGGCATCGTGACCCACCGGGGACCCTTGCGAGGTTCGGACCGACCGAGAATCTCCGCCGCCCAGCGGCGGACGAACACGTATTCATCGCGGTAGTTCCAGAAAGTGGCGGCGGGAACAAGCACGCCAAGCGGCATGAGCAGCGTGGTCCAGGACTTCTCGCGCATCATTTCGAACGCGATCAGGAAGACGTCGCGCGTCAGCTTGCTGAAGCTGCCCGATTCTCCCGCGACCCGGCCCGCGCCGTTTCGCAAGCCAGCGAAGAATTCATCCTTGTCCCGCGCGCCGGGAACTTCGGTGAACGTGGTACCCACGGAGGCCAGGGCGTGGGCGTCGCTGCCGCCGAGGGCGATCTTGTCCCACCGTTGCGCGAGGCTTCCGGCGTGCGCGTTCGCGCTTTCGAGCATGTGGCCGTTGCGCGCCTCGATGGCCGGAAAATACGATTCGAACCAGGCGAAGTCTTCCCGTTCGCGCGGACCCGTCAGGCTCGAGAAAACGTGGTTGATGCTGAAGAACAGCCGCCGCTCCGTCAGATACATCAACAGGGCGACCAGGTCGTTGCGGCGCTGCTGGAGCTGGACGTGCTGGCGCTCATGGAAGTCGTAAACGCCGATATGGACCTCCGTACCGCTGGGCATCCTGCACGTCAGCTCCTCGCTGAGGAAGAAATCGCCATGCTTCCGCAGGCCTTCGGAGCCCTCGATCGAGTCGTGGTCCGTCAGAGTGAAGAGGTTCATCCCGCGCTGCCGCAGCACTGAGTAAACCTCGCCAGGGTCGCTGTAGCTCTCACGGCAGAACCGGCCCACGAACGGCGTCGTGCACGGCCCCGAAAAGTACGAGTGGACATGCATGTCGCATTTCATCAACGACAAGTCTAGAAGATGGATATTACGGACGGATGACATTGAGCTAAACATTTGAAAACACGCCGTTTAACTATTTAGACACAACGCTTTAGCTTTTAACACTCCTGTAGCAATCCGCGCCAATGGCCGTGCCAGAATGCAATCCGGGTACGGGAGCGACCCTGCGTGGAGCGGATTGAGTTTGCATTCTTCGACGCCGGCGGCGGGCACCGGGCGGCTGCTACCGCCCTTGAAATGGCGATCCGGACGCAGCAGTGTCCTTGGGATGTCCGCCTGGTAAACCTCCAAGAAGTCTTCGAACCGCTCGACATCGTCAAGAAACTCACTGGCGTTCGGATGCAGGACCTCTACAACACCCTGCTTCGAAAGGGCTGGACCCTGGGCAGCCCGCAACTTCTTAAGGTTCTGCAACTTATAGTGAGGATGTATCATCGGCCGGCCGTGAACCTGCTGGAGGAACGCTGGAAGCGGACCAAGCCGGACATGGTGGTTTCGTTTGTCCCCCACTTCAATCGCGCGCTCGGCGAGAGTCTTTCTCATGCACTGCCGGGACGCCCGTTTGTAACGATCCTGACCGACCTCGCCGACTATCCGCCGCATTTCTGGATCGAGCGCCAGAGGCAGTACCTGGTCTGCGGTTCGGAACGCGCGGTCTCGCAAGCGCATTCGATGGGGCATTCGGACGATCGAATGTTTCGGGCGTCGGGGATGATTCTGCACCCGCGGTTCTACGAACCGCCCTCCGAAGATCGCATCGAAGGCAGGAGGCGCCTGGGATTGCGGCCCGATCTGCCGACCGGGCTCGTCCTCTTTGGCGGGCATGGCTCGCCGGAAATGCTCGAAATCGCCGAGCGGCTGGACGGCTCGCGGCTCGACCTCCAGCTAATTTTGATCTGCGGCAAAAATGCAAAACTCGCAAGCACGCTGCGCGCGCGGAAGTGGCGCATCCCGTGCTTCGTCGAGGAGTTCACGACGCGGGTGAACGACTACATGCGGCTTGCCGATTTCTTCATCGGCAAGCCCGGACCGGGAAGCGTGAGCGAAGCCCTCGCGATGCAACTCCCCGTGATCGTCTCGTGCAACGCGTGGACCCTGCCGCAAGAACGCTACAACGCCGATTGGATCGTCGAAAAGGAAGTGGGCGTGGTACTACGGAACTTTCGCGAGATTGACCAGGCCGTGGCGCAATTGATCGAGCCTTCAGCGCTGGCGCGCTATCGGGCGAATGCGGCCGCCCTCAATAACCGCGCCGTTTTCGAGATTCCCGCCATGCTCGAAAGGATTCTTGAAGAGTCGCGCAGCCAGGCGCCCGTCAATAACGGCACGCTGCTGGCCGATAAGCTCGCCTGACTTTTTCCCAACGTCCTGAAAAGTGAACTGGTTGACGTTGCGACCAAATGGCCCACAGTTCGTCTAATCTACGGGAGTTCGCAAGCCTTCATAAACTCGACCTTGGCGCATTCCCTGTGGCAACATTGAGCGGTCGGGTCGAGCAGGTCGAAAGGAGTTTCCAGCCATGGCCAAGGCGGTTTTTGCGGCAGGGTGTTTCTGGGGCGTCGAAGACGCGTTCCGGCAGGTCAAGGGCGTGACTTCGACCGCAGTCGGCTACACGGGCGGACAGACCAAAAACCCGACGTACAAAGAGGTCTGCACGGACACGACGGGCCACGCCGAGGCCGTCGAGGTGGAGTTCGATCCGGCTCAGGTTTCCTATCGTGAGCTGCTCGCCGTATTCTTCCAGAGCCACGATCCCACGCAGCTAAACCGACAGGGGCCGGACTACGGCAAGCAGTACCGCTCCGCGATTTTTTTCCAGGACGCCGAGCAGGAAGCGGCCGCGCGCGAGTCCAAAGCCGCTCTCGAAAAGGCGGAGATTTTCAAGCGCCCCATCGTGACGCAGATCGCTCCGGCGGCAGAGTTCTACCGCGCCGAGGACTACCACCAGCAATATTTCGAGAAGCAGGGCATCCGTTCGTGCCACCTGCCCTGAAAAACGACGTGAGGCAACCGGGCGCGGCAACTGATTGCAGCTTATGGCATTTGGTAGGGAAGCCTAGGCACATCGTATCCCCCTGAGTCGTTGAGGTAGTAATCCAGAATGACGGGTGGAAGCAAGCAGAGTTCGAGGGGCGAGCGGGGCGCGAGCCGCTCGATGATTTGCCAAGGG
>Ga0116126_1000503_pt1 | contig 28751 bp, 30 predicted proteins | sample June2015DPH_16_5_FD_89730 | JGI IMG/M metagenome (GOLD analysis project Ga0116126, IMG submission 89730) | Peatland microbial communities from SPRUCE experiment site at the Marcell Experimental Forest, Minnesota, USA - June2015DPH_16_40 | ecosystem: Environmental > Terrestrial > Soil > Wetlands...
ATGGTTGGGGCAGTTCCGCCGCTTGCTGGTCCGTCACGAACATCTGCTCCTCACCTACCGCGCCTTCTTCTACCTCGCTTGCTTTTGGATCACCCTGCGAAAATGTTTTTGAAACACGCTCTAACAAATATTGCCGATAAAATCGAAGCAAGAGTTTGTTGCGCCATTGGTCTGAGCTTTATGCATTCAGCGTCGTGATTGTGTGAGATTTCAGTGGGATGAAGGATTACCCTCATGGATGCAATACTACACAACAATTCCCTCCACTCGGCCTTTTTCTGATCGCGAACCCACTGCTCGTGTTCCTTGTTCTTGTTCCACCGAAACGCAATCCAAGCGATCAAGACACCACCCGCGACTGGAAAAATGGTTTGCCCGGTTGGCAACAGCCACTTCACCCACGATTCTGACGCAGATTGCGCGCACTGAAACACACACTGTGGCTGTTGTGCTTGGTCCACGAAAATCGCGGCGATTGAGGCAGCATGGAGGATCATGGTTTTCACCTTGTATCCTAAGAAGTTGAGACAAAGGTTATCACTGATGAGCCAGACATTGAAAGCCGTACGCGGGACGCGGGATCTTTTGCCGCCGGAGACCGCTCTTTGGAACCGCATCGAGGCTACCGCACGAGACGTTTTTGCCCGCTACAACTTCGGCGAGATTCGCACGCCTGTCTTTGAAGACACGGCCCTCTTTGCCCGCGGCGTGGGCGAGGAGACCGACATCGTCTCCAAGGAGATGTACACCTGGTCTGACGGTGAGCGATTTGACGAAAAGAAGATGATTGCCGAATGGATTGCCAGGAATAAATCCAACGATCCGGGACGGGTTCAGCCCGACCGAATAAATGTCCAGGGCAATCCCCCATTCTTGGCAAAGTTGAATGCGCTTGGTGTTCAACTCCAGGTTTATCGCGGTATTCAGCAGGGACCACACCTAGCTGGAGTCGCTGAACTGGTATCTTTTAGGCCTGTCTTGTCGACGGACGCCGTTTCGGCTTTGGTAAAAGCTCGCGAACTGGCAAAATCTGACCAATTGAGCCAACTACAGCAAATTCCAATCAAACTGCGGCTCGTGGTTCCCACGTCTGCGCCTCTTAACCCATGGGTTGTACCCGGCGATGTCAACGTCGAGCAATTCGAGGGACAGTTCTTTGCATCTTCGCAATCGCTGACGCTGCGCCCCGAGAACACCGCCGGCGTTGTCCGCGCCTACATCGAGCACGGGCTCGGCGAATCCGGCCAGTTGCAGAAGCTCTTTTACATCGGCCCGCAGTTCCGCCGCGAGCGCCCGCAAAAGGGCCGCTACCGCCAGTTCTCGCAGATCGGCGCCGAGGTCCTCGGCCCTCCCTCGTCCGGCAGTGAGAGCCCCCTCCGCGACGCTGAAATCCTTGAAATGCTCGCCACCCTCCTCGACGAATTGGGCATCACCGGCTGGACCCTGGAGCTGAACTCCGTAGGCTCCCTCGCCGACCGCGCCCGCTACAACGAAGTACTTCGTACCGCTCTTGACTCGGTAGTTTTGGGGATGTGTCAAGACTGCCAGCGCCGCGCCGTCACCAATCCCCTCCGCGTCCTCGACTGCAAGGTCCCCGCCGACCAGCCCATCATTGAAACTCTGCCCGTCATCGCCGACTCGCTCGACGAGGCTTCCCGCGCCCACTTCGCCCAGGTCACCGCCGCCCTCGACGCCGCCCAGGTCCCCTACACGCTCAACCACCGTCTCGTCCGCGGACTCGACTACTACACCCGCACCACCTTCGAGTTCACCCACGGTGGCCTCGGCGCACAGAACGCCCTGCTAGGCGGAGGCCGCTACGACGGCCTGAGCGAAGCCATCGGAGGCCCCAAAGCCCCTGGCATCGGCTTCGCCATGGGCGAAGACCGGCTGGTGCTCTCTCTTCTCGCGGCGCAAGACCAAAAGGCTGCACCACTAAAAGCAGACGCATTCATCGCCCCGCTCGGCGAAACCCTCAACCCCGCCGCCCTCGTCCTGGCGCGCGAATTGCGCCACAAAGGACTGTGGATTGAGCTAGGCGAAGGCAGCTTCCGCCTCAAAAAATCCTTTGAAGCCGCCGAAAAGACCGCTGGCCGCATCGTCATCCTGGGCGAAGACGAGCTCCAATCCGGTATCCTGACAGTGAAGACCTTCGCCACAGGCATACAAACAAAGGTTCCTCGCGCTGAGCTGGCAGCATTCCTCGCCGAGCCCGCAAAAGGATAAAGGACACAAGTTTTGCTCGATTTTCTAGGCAGTCTCGAACGAACGCATCTCTGCGGCGAATTGCGCGCCGCCCACGCCGGCCAGCAAGTTGTTCTCATGGGCTGGGTCAACCGCCGCCGCGATCACGGCAATCTCATCTTCCTCGACCTGCGCGACCGCTCCGGCATCAGCCAAATTGTGCTGGACAAGGAGCTGACCCCCGACGGCCACCTGAAGGGCGAACAGATCCGCCCCGAGTACGTCGTCGCCGCCGTGGGCAAGGTGCGCCTGCGCGACGCTGACGCCATCAACCCCAAAATGCCCACCGGCGAAATCGAGATCGAAGCCACCCAGCTCCTGGTCCTCAACGACAGCCGCCTGGCCCCCTTCTCGCCCTCTGAAGAAGCCATTCAGAACGAGGAAGTCCGCCTCAAATACCGCTATGTTGACCTGCGCCGACCGGAGATGCAGCGCAACTTCCGCCTCCGCCACGACATCACCCTCGCCGTCCGCGAGAGCCTCAGCCGGCAGGGCTTTCTTGAGATCGAAACCCCCATCCTCACCAAGTCCACGCCCGAGGGCGCGCGCGATTTCCTGGTTCCCAGCCGCGTCCATCCCGGCGAGTTCTACGCGCTGCCGCAGTCCCCGCAGATCTTCAAGCAAATTCTGATGATCTCCGGCTTCGACCGTTACTTCCAAATCGCCCGCTGCTTCCGCGACGAGGACCAGCGCGCCGACCGTCAGCTTGAATTCACGCAGGTCGATCTGGAGATGAGCTTTCCCCACCGGGAGACGGTCTTCGCCGTCGTCGAGCAGTTCATGGCCGCCGCCTTTGCCGCCGCCGGCATCACCCTCCCCACGCCTTTCCCGCGCATCACCTACGACGAGTCCATGCGCCGTTTCGGCTCCGACAAGCCCGACCTGCGCCTGCCCGGGCTCACCGATGTGCGCCCGGCATTCACGGACGCCGATCTCGCCGCGCTGCAAATCGATCCCGCCCTGCCCGTCGTGGCCCTGCGCATTCCCAAGGTCGGCGAGCTAAGCCGCAAGGAGCGCGAAGAGAACCATCCCATCTTCGACCTGAAAAAAGGCGCCAAATTCATCGACGATTTCAAGCGCCTGGCGAAAAGCTTTCCCGAATCCGCCGTCAAGGTGCGTGAACTGGCCGGCGCCGAGGAGTCCGACTTCGTCATCATCATCGCCGGCGACCCCGCTCACCCCGTCAAGGCCAGCGACACAAAATTCCAGGGCCGCCTCAGCGAGCGCGAGATTAACGTCTACTCCGCCGCCGGCAACTTCCGCACCGAACTGGCAAAAAAGTACGCCGACCGGCATGGCGCCTTCCGCATTACGGAGGAAGTAGTCCAAAATCCGGAAGCGCGGAGCGCCGAATCAGCCGCCTTTCACCCCATCTGGATCGTCGACTTCCCCATGTTCGAGTATGAACTCGCCTCCGCCAAATGGGTTCCGGCGCATCACCCTTTCACCGCGCCCTACGAAGCGGATATGAAGAATCTGCTCACCGATCCGGCCAGTGTGCGCGCCAACTGCTACGACCTGGCCCTGAACGGCCTCGAGCTAGGCTCCGGGTCCATCCGCATCCATCGCAAAGACGTGCAGCAGCAGATCTTCCAGTCTCTCGGCATTTCGGACGAGGAGGCCCGCGCCCGTTTCGGCTTCTTCCTCGACGCCCTCGAATTCGGCGCCCCGCCCCACGGCGGCATCGCCCTCGGCCTGGATCGCATCGTCATGCTGCTCGCCGGCGCCTCCAGCCTCCGCGAAGTCATCGCCTTCCCCAAAACCGCCAAAGCCATCGATCTGATGGCCGAAGCTCCCACCACCGTCACCGACCAGCAGCTAAAAGAACTCCACATTCGCGTGGCGCTGAAGAGCTAGCGTTTTTCAGCTACGTCCAGGCCTACAAATCTGGGTGCCCCAGGTCCCGATTTTGGGACCTGGGAAACCACAAAACTAAGATCAGAATGTTTTTTGATTGGAAGCAACTTTAGCTTGGACGAGGCCGCCTAGCAACCTCAGCAGCCAAAATCATCAAAGCCCCTGCAATCCACATGAAGTGCCCAATCAGCGGCACAATGTGGGCAATGAAAAAGAACGTCCAGGTTGCCGCCATGCAAACCAGAACCGCCGCAGCCAGTGACCGGCGCACTCTTTTGAACTGCGGGAAAAAGCTGAAGGGTATATAGATCAATATCAACGGATTGATCCAGCCACTTAGGACAGCCAGAAAATCCAAGTCTTCGTATGTTTCCTTCTGAAACGTCGCGGAAAGGGTGATCCGCGCACACTCCCATCCTTTAAATGTGTTCGTGAAGGCAGTAACAGGCCCTGCTTCCCTGCAAGCCGGCAAGAAAAATGCCGCAATAAAGATCATCAATCCAAGAATCTGGCAGATCAGAATTGTGCGTGGGGTGACTGAAGAACGAAGGCCGATCTTCATGCCCGATCCAGTTCCGCAAACAGCTCGCTCAGCACCACTCGAATCGGCGTCTCCGGCACAGTAAGCTCCCCTGTCCGCACCTCTTCGAGCCCGGCAGAAGCATATCGATAAGCTATCCGCGGTTCCGGGTCGATGATCCAGATATGTTCAATCCCGAAGCTGCGATACTCCGCGGCCTTCCCCTGCATCGCACTTACAGAATCCTCAGGCGAAAGAATCTCGACAGCAATCAGCGGCGGCTGTGTTACATATCGCTCAAATTTGTCCCCCGCCCGCACCACCAGCACATCCGGAACCCGGAAATTCCTAGCCTTTGTCTGCGTGCGAAGCTCGGGAAATACCTCAACTCCCCACTCCGCCCGTTTGATCGCAAAAAGTACCGTAAGGTACCGCTGAATGATGGAGTGCTCTTTCTCTCCCAAGTTCCGCTCCTCGATCCGCCCATCCACAAACTCGCGGTCCGGGCTCCAGCTCGTCCGCAGGTATTCCCGCACGGTCCAGAGTTCTTCGGAACTGGGCACAGTCGTCGCCATACGTTGATTATCTCCCCAAACCAACCGTGCCACCAGCAGAATCCTGCCTAATCCGTATCCTACTCCGCCGCATTCTCCCCTTCGCCTTCCACTGAAATCCTTAGCGAGCGAATAACATGCAGGTCGTTCTGCATGAAGGGTCCATCCGCGCCAGCCTGCGCTGAACGCTACCTGAGGCCCTCCGCACCCCAGCGCCCCGTGTTGTGGTGAAATCAGCTTTCTTCGCCGGAAACTGAATGCCTGTTTGAACATACGAACAGTTTTCAACTGGAAAATCATTAAGATTACTTAATAAGAAATGCGCTATTTCACTCTAATTATTAATATATGTTTCTTGACAATAAATTATTATGAGTATTTAATGAATACCGTGCCAATCTCGCTTCGGATGGCACACGCTCAGGCTGTCTGTAATTCAACCGTTGGCGCTTACCCGGAAGTACCTGATTGCTCAGGTGTATGCAGGAATCCTTGCGTTCCGCGGATCAAGTTCCTCTGTCGATCTACAGCATCTACGATCATGCACGCAGTACAACCCCACGAAAGGACGAAGGAAAATGACAATCAAGAAACTCGCATCTGTATCTGCAATGTTCAGTCTCGTGCTTTTTTCGCTCGCTTTGCTCTGTCCGGCAAAAAGCATGGCTTCATCCGGCGGCGGATGTAATGAGGATGACGTTAATCAGGGCGCTGTGGAGGACGATGTAACTTATTGTTTCAACACAGACCTCAGCGGTTACGCCCAAAACGAGGGGGATTTAGTCCACGGCGCCTGGAAATATGTGCTTGTTGGCGTGTCCGTAGATATTCGCGACACAACGGCGGGCGCGGATGTGTTTATGAAAGGCGCATATTCCAACACATCTTCCGTTGAACTGGATTTCACCGCGTCGGAATTTCATCCAGCGCCGGTCTCAGGTCACGTCTATCTGATGAAGGTCACGGTTTGTGGAGCGGGAAGCAACTCCGGCACAGGCCAGTGCACGAACTATGTCTCGGTGCCAAACTTGCCGACCGTGACTTATTAACGAAATCCCAGCCAGCTGATTATGGTGCCAATCTTGCTTCGGACGGCACGGCTTAGGGTGTCTGTAATTCAACGGGTGGCGCTTGCCTGGAGATGCCCGATTTCTCGGGCGTATGCGGGAAACCTGGCGTTCCGGGGAGCAAGTTCCTCTGTTGCTCTACAGCATCGACAACCATCCACGCAGCACAACCAAAACGAAAGGACAAAAGAAATGACGATCAGGAAATACGTATCTGTATCGGCAATCTTCAGTTTGATGCTTCTGTCGCTTGCTTTGCTCTGTCCGGCAAGAAGCATGGCTTCATCCGGCGGCGGATGTAATGAAGACGTCGTTAAGCAGGGTGCAGTGCAGGATGATGTAAATTATTGTTTCAACACAGACCTCAGTGGTTACGCCGAAAACGATTTGGATTTACTCCAGGGCGGCTACGATTATCTGCTTGCCGGCGTGAGTGTAGTTATTCATGACGAAACAGCGGGCGGAGATGTGTTTAGTCAAGCCTCATATTCCAACCAAGGTTCTGTCGATCTGAATTTCACCGCATCGCAATTTAAGCCAGCGCCGGTTTCAGGTCACGTCTATTTGATGATCGTCAAGGCTTGTGGAAAGGCAAGCAACTCTGATTTAGGCCAGTGCTCGAATTTTTTCTCGGTGCCAAACTTACCGGCCGTGACTTACTAACGAAGATGCCAACCAGCCGATTTTCGCGCGTTTCCCAGGTCTTGCTTCTGAGGCCTGGGAAACCGCGGACTTCAGCTCACCTGCCGCTGGCCGCCCTACTCGGTATCCGTCTCAGCTCCGTTTTTCGCTTCGCCTTCCACTGAAATCCGCAGCGAGCGAAGAAAATGCAGGTCGTTCTGCGTGAAGGGTCCATCCTCGCGGCCCTGCGCCGGAACGCCCTCGGCATCCGTGGCATCCTTGCCGGCCACCTCGTTCAGCCCGATCGTGGCTTCCAGCATCAGCAGCACGTCGAAGCCGTACTTGCGGATATCCTGCACCACCCCGGCGATCTGCTCGCTCTCGATCACCGACTCGTGGATGGCCTCGCCCAGTTGCTGAATCAGTTCGCGCAGACGGGATGTCATGGGTACCTCCAGGGGCGGCGGCCCGCGCGAGAAACAAGCGAGGGGAGCGGCGTGAGATTCCTCTCTACCTTACTGCCATCGCCGCCGGGCGGCAACAGGCAAGCGGCAAACAAACGGTGAAACAGCGGCGCGGCAACCGCCGCTGCTACCATCATAAACGGAATGAAACCTCAAATCATCGGCCGCACTCTCGGCATCGGACTGCGCGTCGCCGGACGCATCGCCGGCCAGTGCGTCGCCGCCGGAGCCCAGGCCGCAGCCAACCAGCCCGCCTCGCAGCCGGCAACCGGCGCCCCATCCCGCACCGCCGGTAAGGTGGCCGGCCAGGCTACGCGCGGCATCGGCCGCGGCCTGGGCGGTTTCCTGCGCCCCTTCCGCCGCGTAGGCGGTATCCTCTGGCTTGAAGTCACCGGCGTCTTTTTCTTCCTCTTTGTCTTTATCTTCGCCCGCTTCGCCTGGATCACCCGCATGGACTATGCCCGCGGCCCCAACCACCTGAGATTCCTCGTCTACTCAGGCGTAGCCCTGGTCTTCCTCTACCTCACCGTCACATCCTTCTGGCGCGCACGGCGCAAGTGAACTCCCGCATCTGCTTCTAGTTTTTCGCCGGATCGTTTCCACTCGGCCGGACGAGCGCCCACACCAGCGCCCCCACCACCAGCAGCGCAAAAAGCCACATCAATCCGCCGCCGCCGTGAAACCCGCGAAAATATCCCAGCGCCAATGCATTCAATCCCGTGGTCAACATAGTCTCCCTCCGCGGACTGAGCGCATCGCCCACCCGCACTACCCATAGAGACCCAGACTCCTCCGGCAAGTTGTTGCGGAAAAATTTAGAGTGCGGCGCTCAGCCTCGCTCGCGTTGCAAAGCTTCCGCAACAGCGAGCTTTTTTATATAGCCGCTTCGAGCAACAGCCGCCGTCGCAGCCTTTCTCGGTCTGCCGCCCAGCCGGCCATTCTTCTTTGCGGCGGAGGTTTTGGCTGCGCTTCTTTGCCTGCCTCCCGCCGCTCCCAGTCTGCTGGCCATCCACCTCTTCGAGCCAAGAAAGCCCTCAAGAAGTGCGGGCAGATACAGATCGGCATCCAGCTTGGGAAAGTGAATGCCGAAACCAGAGGGAGAAATTTCGATCGCTTCAAGTTGAGCGGGGCTGGCAGCTTCCAGTCCCTCTGCATCCTTGGGCGAAAACGCCACATCCAGCCGCGAACTGAGGCGAATCACGACCCGTCCCATGCGGCGGTCATAGTGCGCGCTCACGGCCCTGGGATGCAATGCCTGGAGCTCTTCCGCTCTCCGGTTAGCCCGTTCGAATTGGCGATCATTTTCCATGAATTCTCTCCCATGCGCCGCAAAGCGCCGCCAGATTGCTCCCCATCACGGCTTGAATGCGGGCCAGATCGCGGCCTGCAAATCCGTAGTTCTCCCGCACAGCCACAGGACCCGCCGGGCAATTCAATTCAAAGACAGCTTCGTGGCCGTCCCCGATCACGTGCACATGAGCCGGACGGTGGTCATTCGGATATACGGCCACCCTCAAAGCGCCAATCCTCAGTACGGTTGGCATCAACTTATCCTATCACATACCCAAGCGTTTGGGTTTATAGCTGAATATTGCTTCTTTGGCGGCACTCAGCGATCCTTCCGCGTCAGATGCCACACCGCCAGCCCCAGCGCCGCCACTCCCAATCCATACGCCATCCACGCATACGGCCCCGTGTGGATTGCCCATCCCTTCCACAGTGCAATCCCCGCCGCCACCAGCATCAGTACCCCACGAAACAAATTCATCCCCTCAACCTTTCTTCTCAACTATTGCTCATTCCACATCACCAGAGCCGCGCAAGCGGCATCTGCCCCACCGCAGGTGGTTTGACCTCGCCGCCGCATCCTCCCTATCGTAAGCACAGCACCACCGCAGCACTCAAGAGGAACCCATGACCGCCCCCGAGTTGAAAACGACCCCCCTCAACGCCACTCACCGCGCCCTGCACGCTAAAATGGTCGACTTCGGCGGCTGGGAGATGCCCGTCGAGTACCCCGGTCCCGGCGCCGGCATCATCGCCGAACACCTCGCCGTCCGCACCGCCGTTGGACTCTTCGACGTCTCCCACATGGGCGAAATCCAGTTCCGCGGCCCCGGCGCCCTGGCCGCCGTTCAGCACATCACCATGAACGACGCCTCCCGACTCAGTGACGGCCAGGCCCACTACTCCGCCTTGCTCACCCCCCAGGGAACCTTCGTCGACGACATTCTCGTCCACCGCCTCAGCCCCAACGATTATCTCCTCGTCGTCAACGCCGCCAACACTGAAAAAGACCTCGCCTGGATTCGCCGGCAAGTCGGCGCCTTCCCCTCCATCCACATCGCCGACTACTCCAGTTACTACTCCCAGCTCGCCCTGCAAGGCCCGTGCGCCCTTGAAACGCTCCAAAAGCTCACCAAAGTCGATCTCGCCGCCATCAAGAATTACTGGTTCACCTGGGGCGCGGTCGCCGGCATCCCCAACGTCCTCATCGCCCGCACCGGCTACTCCGGCGAAGACGGCTTCGAACTCTACTATCTCCCCGCCGACGAACCCACCACCGTCAAAGTCTGGAACGAACTCCTCGCCGCCGGCCAGGAGTTCGGCATCCGCCCCTGCGGTCTGGGCGCCCGCAATACCCTCCGCCTTGAAGCCGGCATGAGCCTCTACGGCCACGAAATCTCCGCCTCCATCAATGTCTTCGAAGCCAACCTCGACCGCTTCCTCAAGCTCGAAAAAGGCGAGTTCATCGGCCGCCAGGCCCTCCTCGACCTCCAATCCACCGGCGGTCCCGCCCACAAGTTAATTGGCCTGGAAATGATCGACCGCGGCATCGCCCGCGACGGTTACCCCGTCCTCAACCTCGAAGGCAAAGAAATCGGCGTCATCACCTCCGGCTCCCCCGCTCCATTCCTCAAAACCAATATCGCCCTGGCCCTGGTCCTCACCCAGGCAGCCCTCAGCGGCGAAGACGTATTCGTCCAGGTCCGCCAATCTCAGGTCCGCGCCAAACAAGTCCCCACCCCCTTCTACAAACGCCCCAAAGAAATAGCTGGGAAAGCACGTGACAACTGATCCTGGATCTCTGCTCCCTTTCTCCGTCCGAATCAAACACTCCACTCGACGAATCAAACAAGCGCACTCGATTTTGCTTAAAGGATCCTTCCCTCCATGACCCTGTCCGCCACTGAAGTCAATCATTTGAAAAAGGCCCCCGCCGTCGGTGGCGTCTTGCCCATCTTCCATAGCCGCTGGAGCCCGCGCTCCTTTTCTGCCCGTGAAGTCGCCCCCGCTGACCTCGCCCGAGTCTTTGAAGCCGCCCGCTGGGCTGCCTCCTCCTACAATGAGCAGCCCTGGCGCTTCCTCGTAGGCACCCGCGACTCATTGACCTACAAGAAGATATTCGACTCGCTCGGCGCCTTCAACCAGGTCTGGGCCGCCGCTGCGCCGGTGCTCATTCTGGGCGCAGCCAGAACCAGATTCACCCACAATGGCGAACCCAACCGCGTAGCCCTCTATGACCTGGGCGCAGCCGCATCCTACCTCACCCTCCAGGCCGCCGCCCTCGGCCTTGCCACCCACCAGATGGCCGGCTTCGACCAGGACGCCGCCCGCCAGGCGTTTGAAATCCCGGAGATTTACTCGCTCGGCGCCGTCATCGCCCTCGGTTACCAGGGCGAGCCCGCCGCCCTCAGCCACGAACGGCTGCTCGCTCAGGAAACCACGCCCCGTGAGCGTAAACCATTGAAAGATTTCGTCTTCTCCTCCTGGGACACTCCCGCGGACCTGGGCTGATTCCGCCACGAACAACTTCAATCGCCTTTCAAAGTCGCGCATCCAGACTCCGCGTGCGAGCGGTTCTCCAGTTGCTGTAGCGCGTAATCATTTCAGTTGAGAGACTTTTACCTTAAGAAAAAGCCACCATGGTAGGTGGCCGGAAATGGCGGGTGGCCCACCCATTGAGTTACCACAAAAGTGCGGGCGCCCTATCCTTGACACAGTTTTATCGTGGCAAGGGTGGGAGACCACGGACCTCACCCAGTGGGCAACCTGCTAAGCCACGGCGGGCGGCCCACCCATTGAGTTACCACAAAAGTGCGGGTGCCCTATCCTTGACACAGTTTTATCGTGGCAAGGGTGGGAGACCACGGACCTCACCCAGTGGGCAACCTGCTAAGTCACGCCTCCAGGCTCCGGGTTACAGTGGATGCTGGAGACTATTCTTTTGACCTACCCTCCGCCCCCCCGGACAGTTCGGCGACCGGCTCCCGCGCGCAGATCCCGCCTCCGGACCACCCCCGTCCGCCGGCCTGACTGGCGCATCTGGTTGAAACGATGTGCATTCGCTGCGGTTGGATTGGTGTTGGCGCTGATCGCCTGGGGGGCCATCGCTCGCCAGCTTGCGCCCACTTCGAACACCTCGCTTACCCGCTTTGACGCCATCATTGTTCTGGGTTCTCCCGCCGACGGCGACGGCAACCCCACCCCCACGCAGTTGGCCCGCGTCACCGAGGCCGTTCACGAGTACGAGCGCGGCGTGGCCACAAGGCTGATTCTCACCGGCGGAGCGTCCGCCAACTCGTTTGTGGAGGCCCGCGTGATGGCACGGACGGCCCACGCCCAGGGCATTCCGAAGTCCGCCATCATTGTGGAACCGGAGGCCAGGAATACCATCCAGAACGCCTGCTTTGCCGTGCGCATCATGAAAGCACACGGCTGGCGCTCGGCCGAGGTGGTTTCCAGCCCCTATCATCTGCCCCGCGCGGGGCTCATCTTGAGCCGCCTGCCGCTGGAGTGGCGCGCGCACGCCGCTCCGCCGCTTTCGCCCAGGCCGGCCGAGTCCTCAAACGCAGCCACGGTGATCGAAACCTTGAAGACCGTGCGCTATCTCGTTTGGACCCGCCAGTTTGATCGCTGCGAGCCTTAGCCCAGGCAGAATCTCCCGGGGGGTGGGTCAGTTTGAAGGTACTGGCTTAACAGACTGCGGGAAAACTCGATCTGGAGGGAGGCGGGGGTTTCAACCCCCGCATAAAGCCAGCAGAATCCAAACGGGCTTTAGCCCCGGAGGGATGCTTTATTCCAAAATGACCCAGTTTCTGTTTACCTGCTCTGCGTTGTCACCTGTCGGCGCAGTCCTGTAAGCTGAATGGTAATGCGTCTCCAAGTCAATTCTTCTGCCTGTCTCGTAGCCCTAGCCGCCCTGGTCCTCTGCGCCGGAACCCGCGCCCAGGCCCAGGCCGCACCCGCGCAATCCACCGGCAATGGCACCTATATGCCCACCGACCCGCTGGCCAATGTTCGCTATGACAATCGATTCGACGTCTCGCTCGGCGCGGCCTATGGACACCAGAAAGCCGGGCCGCCACCCCTCGAAGAAGGATCCAATCTGGGCGGGCTCGATCTCACCGGCTCCTGGTGGTTCAGCCGGCGCTGGGGGCTGGAGGGCACGGGGCGCGCCTATCTGGGCTCCAGCGGCGCCGGAATCAACGACCTGGGCATCAAGGGGCCGTTTGTGAGCCAGTACATGTTTGCCGCCGGACCGGAATGGCTGGGGCCGCATAACAAGCACGGCGCGCTGCTGGTCCACGCTCTGATGGGCGGAGCGCGCTTTGATTCGCATCTGGGTCCAAACTCGCCGCAGAATGTGCAGTACGTCAGCTTCTTCAACGACCAGATCGCCCCCGCGGCCATCATCGGCGGCCACATCGACCTCAACCGCTCGGCGCGCTGGGTCTTCCGCATCACGCCCGATGCTTTGTACACCCGCTATGGCATCAATTACGGGAACATGGCCACCTATGGCTACTGGAACTTCGGCATCTCGGTCGGGGTGGAGTATAAGTTCAAGAAGACGCGGTAAACGCGGCACAAAAATGGGGCGGCCTCGACTGAGTCTGGTCCCTCCCAGGCTTGCAGACCGGGCGGACAATCCAGCACGGCTATTCGGGCCCGGTTCCACATTGGGCCATAATCTCCTTCCCGGCACAATTTAATCGAGATAAGGATGCGGATGGGGCTGCCGGCTTCATCTGTGTGTGGTATTCTCCACCGTTCGGTCCCTGTGAAAAAGTGCCGCCGGGAAAGATGCTGCACCGGATAACAGAACTACCCTCGGGCAGGAGCACTTCGCGCAGGAAGGTCAACCAAGGCAGAATCCAATGGATATGAGAGACACACTTGGCGTATTGCTTGCGGGCGGAGCCGGAGAACGCCTCTTTCCGCTCACCCGCGATCGCGCCAAACCGGCCGTGCCCTTTGGCGGGCACTACCGCATCATCGACATCACCCTCTCCAACTGCATCAACTCCGGCCTGCGCAGGGTCTTCATCCTCACCCAGTACAAGGCGCTCTCGCTCAACCGGCACATCCGCGAAGGCTGGACCGGCATTGTGGCGCAGGAGCTGGGCGAGTTCTTTGAACTGCTGCCGCCTATGCAGCGCACCGGAGCCAATTGGTATATGGGCACAGCCGATGCCGTCTATCAGAACATCTACTCCATCGGCAGCGAACAGCCGAAGTACATGATCATCCTCTCCGGCGACCACATCTACAAAATGGACTACAGCCGCATGCTGGAGCACCACAAGGAGACTAACGCCGAGATCACTCTGGCCACTCTGCCCATCCCGCCCGACGAGGTTCCGCGGTTTGGCGTGGTCGAGGTGGGCCGGACCGGCGAGATCCTCGGCTTCCAGGAAAAACCGGCTTCCACCAGCTTCCGTTCGCCCAACAATCCCAACTCCGTGGATGCCTCCATGGGCATTTATATCTTCAATACCGAAGTGCTGCTGAAAGCTCTGATGGCCGACGCCGAAGACCCCGATTCCAAGCACGACTTCGGCCACGACATTCTGCCCAGCCTGCTGGGCAAAAAGAAGATGATTGCCTACAGCTTTGTGGACGAGAACAAGCAGCAGGCGCTCTACTGGCGCGATGTGGGCACGCTCGATTCGTACTACGCCGCCAACATGGACCTGTGCTCGGTTTCGCCAACCTTCAACCTCTACGACAAGAACTGGCCCATTCGCACCCGCATGCGCCAGTATCCCCCGGCCAAGTTCGTCTTCGGCGAGCCGGGCCGCTCCGGCATGGCAATCAACTCCGTCATCACCGCCGGCGTCATCATCTCCGGCGCCTCGGTAGCCAACTCTGTCGTCTCCCAGGATGTGCGCGTCAACTCCTACTCCGACGTGGACTTGAGCATCATCTTCTCCCACGTGAACATCGGCCGCCACTGCCGCATCCGCCGCGCCATCATCGACCGCGATGTGCATCTTCCCGAGGGCACCGTCATCGGCTACGACCCGGTAGAAGACAAGCGCCACTACTTTGTCACCCCTTCGGGCCTGACCATCGTCACCCGCGACGCCTCGCTCTTTGAAAACCCCGTCGATCCGGAGTTCCTGCAGCGCTATTAGGAAATCTCTGAATAAGTCGAAGTTTTGAAAGGGCACGGCCGGGAACCGGGGAACCCTCTGGGTCGGGGTGCTGTGCCGTAAATTCTGAATTGTTAGCGATTTGAAAGGGCACGGCTTTAGCCGTGCCGTAAATGCCACCGAATAGACGAGGGCTTTTAGCCTCTGAGGGAATGCGGGTGCCCCAGGTCTCGATTTTGAGACCTGGGATTCGCTGTGCTACATATCAAATCGAGATGAATGCATCCACCCCAAACCTCCCCGCGGAGATGATCTCCCTGCTTTCTCGCATGAGAGATCTGGCCGCGACCGCGCCGTCCCTCGAAGCCCTCCAGAAAGGCATCGTCGAGGCCATCGCCCAGAGTCTCCCATACTGCAACTGGACCGGCTTTTACATGCTCGACCCCGGCGACAAGGAGACGCTGATCCTCGGACCCTATATCGGAGATTCCACCCCCCACGTCCGCATCCCCGTCACGCAAGGGATTTGCGGCGCCGCGGCCGCCTCCGGAGAAACAGTAATAGTAGACGACGTCAACGCCGACCCGCGCTATCTCTCCTGCTCCATCCAAACCAAATCCGAGATAGTCGTCCCCATCTTTGCGCACGGCAAAGTGATTGGCGAAATCGACATCGACAGCCACACCCCGGCCGCCTTCACCGAAATTGACCGCAAATTCCTTGAAGAAAAGGCTCGCATCGTCGGCGCCTATGTTGAAAGCCGCTCCGGCGAAACAATTTAAGGAATTTGTGAATGAGTCGGCGTTTTGAAAGGGCGCGGCTTTAGCCGTTCTGCTTTCTCGTCGATTCGACTGCTTTGAAAGGGAGCGGCTATTGCCGTTCTGCTTTCTCGTCGATTCGACTGCTTTGAAAGGGAGCGGCTATTGCCGTTCTGCTTTCTCGTCGATTCGGTTATTTTTGAAAGGGCAAGACTTCAGTCGCGCCATAAATGGCAGATAATTGTACGTGGGTTTTAGCCCCTGAGGGTTAGCTCGTTCAAACTGACCCACTACCTTCAATTCCCGTAACTTTTCAGGCCCTTGCGTACTCTGATGGTGTGTGCATGTTATTCCCGCGCCTTGACGCTAGCGAGACCGGCACAGACCAGCGGGAGAGGTTGGACTAGATGTTATTGCTTTTTCTTGCGTATCTGGGCGGCGTTCTCACCATTCTCAGTCCCTGTATTCTCCCCGTCCTGCCTTTCGTCTTCGCGCGTTCCGACCGGCCTTTCCTGAAAAGCGGGCTTCCCCTGCTGGCCGGCATGGCCGCCACCTTCACGCTGGTTGCCAGCCTTGCGGCAGTGGGAGGAGGCTGGGCCGTGCGCGCCAATCAGTTTGGCCGCATCGCCGCTCTCATCCTCTTCGCGGCATTCGGCCTCACGCTGCTCTTCTCTTCACTCGCCGAGCGCCTCACCCGCCCCCTGGTGCAACTGGGCAACAAGCTCTCGCGCAGCAGCGATTCCAGCCCCGGCATCCTCAGTTCCTTCTTCCTCGGCATCGCCACAGGGTTGCTTTGGACGCCCTGCGCCGGTCCCATCCTCGGCCTCATCCTCACCGGAGCCGCCCTGAGCGGCGCCAGCGCCCACACGGCCGTTCTGCTGCTGGCCTACGCCGCCGGAGCCGCCACTTCGCTGGCTCTTGCATTGCTTGCCGGAGGCCGCGTCTTCGCTGCCCTCAAGCGTTCTCTCGGCGCCGACGTGTGGATTCGCCGTATCCTCGGAGTAGCAGTCCTCGCCGGCGTGGCTGCTGTCGCCTTCGGATTGGACCGCGGCGTACTCACCCGGCTCTCGCTGGCCAGCACGTCCGGTCTTGAACAGCGTCTCCTTGCCCTCGCTTCTCCCGGCGCTCCAAAGGACCAGCCGCAGCAGCCCGACAACAATCCCGGCATGATGATGATGTCCGCCGGAACCAGCTCTGACGGTGTGCCGGCCACGCTGCCCGATCTCTCCGGCGCAACCGTCTGGATCAACTCGCCGCCGCTCACCGCCGAATCCCTCCGCGGCAAAGTGGTCGTCATCGACTTCTGGACCTACTCCTGCATCAACTGCCTGCGCTCGCTGCCCTACATTCAAGCCTGGTACGGCAAATACAAAGACAGCGGCCTGGTCGTCATAGGCGTCCACACCCCCGAATTCCCCTTCGAAAAAGACGAAGCAAACGTTCGCCAGGCGGTGCGCGAGATGGGCATCGTCTACCCCGTCGCCATGGATAACGACTACCGCATCTGGCGCGCCTTCCATAACAAATTCTGGCCCGCGCACTACTTCATCGACGCTACCGGCCGCATCCGTTATCACCACTTCGGCGAGGGCGACTACGATCAATCCGAGACCTGGATTCGCAGTCTTCTCGAGGAGCGAAATCATCAGCCGCCTCCCACTTCAGCCACCAATATTGCCGCCATTGGCGCGGAAGCCGGGTCTAATCTGGAGACTGTGCAATCGCCGGAGACCTATATCGGATATACGCGCGCCGAAAATTTTCGCTCGCCCGGCGGATTCGATGAGGATGATCCCCACCTCTATCGCGCCCCCGCCCATCTCGATCTCAACGCGTGGGCCCTAACCGGCAAATGGAAAGACGAGAGCCAGATCGCAACCCTGCTCGGATCCTCCGGCGCAATCGTCTACCGCTTCCATGCCCGCGACCTGCACATCGTTCTGGGGCCGGGCAGCGACGGAAAACCGGTCCGCTTCCGCGTGACTCTGGACGGCAAGCCGCCCGGCGCGGACCACGGCATGGACACCGATGCCGACGGTTACGGCACGGTGACGGAGAGCCGCTTGTACCAGTTGATTCGGCAGCAAGGCGCCGTGCGCGATCGCGCCTTCCGGATCGAATTTCTCACTCCGGGCGTGCAGGCCTTCGCCTTCACCTTCGGATAAAGGCATACGATTTGCAGAAAGTCGGATAGTGGCTCATTTTGAAGGGTACGGCTTTTATAGCCTACGGAAATACACGTTCGGGGCTGCAAGAAGTGTCAGGGCACGACTTTAGTCGTGCCGATAGTCGAACAAAAATAACGCGGGCTTTAGCCCCTGAGGGAAAGCCGGCGTAAACAAAAGAACTCAATCAGAGGATTCCCCAATGACCAATCACAATCATGATCATTCACAATCCGAGGCATCTACCGGCAAAGCCCGCGTTCAACTCCTCGGCCGCCGCGCCTTCATCGTTTCCGCTGCGGCAGCGGTCAGCGGAGCGGCCTTCTGGGCCTTGCGCAAGATCACTCTTGTCGAGCCCCAGCCGGTCTCCGCCGCGGGCGCTCCGGCAAACGTGACCATCGTGGAATTTGCGGCCAACGGCAAGAAGACCGGCAAAGTGACCGTTCCTCACATCGTCAAGTCCGACGCCGATTGGCAGAAGCAGCTCTCGCCCATCTCTTTTCAGGTCACGCGCCGCGCCGGAACCGAGCGCGCCTACAGCGGCGACACATGGAACCTGCACGACAAAGGCATCTTCCGCTGCATCTGCTGCGACACGGCCCTGTTCAGCTCGGATACTAAATTCGAATCCGGCACCGGCTGGCCCAGCTTCTGGCAGCCAATCGCGCATGAAAACGTTGTGGAATCCACCGACGCAAGCCTGGGCATAGACCGCACCGCCGTCTCCTGCCGCCGTTGCGACGCGCACCTGGGCCACGTCTTCAACGACGGCCCGCCCCCCACCGGCCTGCGCTACTGCATGAACTCAGCCGCCATGCACTTTGTGAAGCTGGCTTGAGCTTAGGCAGAATCTGCCGCGTGCTTCACTTGCCTTTGTAATCCTGAAACAGCTCGGGAAACTGCTTCTTGAGCGCCTCGATCTTGGGCCGGTCGCAGATCTGAATGTACTGGTTGTCGGGATTATGGTAAGCAAAGTCCTGATGGTAAGACTCGGCCACATAGAAGCCCTGTAGCGGCGCAACCTGGGTCACGATCTTTTTGGGGAACGCGTGCGCCGCGTCCAGTTGCGCAATGTAGGCCAGGCTGATCTTCTGCTGCTCATCGCTGCTATAGAAGATGACCGACCGATAGGATGAGCCCACGTCCGGCCCTTGACGATTGAGCTGGGTCGGATCGTGCGCCACTGAGAAGAAGATGCGCAGAAGCTGTCCGTAAGTAATCTTCGACGGATCGTAGACCACGCGCACCGATTCCGCGTGCCCGGTCTTCTCCGTGTTCACCTGTTGGTAGGTCGCGGTTGCCGCTGAGCCGCCGGCGTAACCGACCGTCGTCGCCAGCACACCTTTCACGCGCTCGAATACCGATTGCGTGCCCCAGAAGCAGCCCCCGGCAAAGACCGCGGTCTCCTGGCCCGGCGCCTGCGCCAGCGGGGCATCGGTTACGGCAGCAGGTACCGGCGTTTTCGTTCCGGCCCGGCACCCGGCAACCAGGGTGGAGGCCATCAGCAGAGAAAGAAAGGCGTGGCGCAAAGCAATTCGACCGGGCATGCATTTCTCCTGGGCCGTATCCCTTTCGACCCGTACAACTGTGATGCGTTTGGCCGGAAAAGGTTACGGAAGAAACGATAGGTGCGCCGTCTGCGCAGGCGTCAGACCCGAGGGGAACCTTTCGCGCAAATCCCTCGTATTAGCCATGTATGCAATGCGTGGGTACATTAAGCTGGAGCGTAATGGGGCTGGCATCGCCGGGGACCCCGGCCAGACCGGCGCGGCGTACCATGGAGGCGCCGGAGATAGGTGTCCAAAGGCAGTCCGCCAGCCAGGCGTGCGTGGAGGTGAGTCCTCTGGAGATGGACTGGTCCCAAATCGTCCGCCGCTGCATGGACGGGGATTCCGGCGCATGGGCCGAACTGGTCCGCACCCACCATCGGCGCGTCTACGGCCTCTGCTACCGCTTCACCGGCAACCCGGCCGACGCCGAAGACCTCACCCAGGAGGTTTTCCTCAAGATTTTCTCCAACCTGGCCAGCTTCGATACCCGCCGCGGCAGCCTCCAGGTGTGGATCACGAGTTTGTCCCGCAACCTGTTGGTGGACCATTTCCGCCGCACCCGCAATCAGCGCGCAACTGGCTCACTCGATGAGGGTTGGGAGTCGGCCGAGGAGCTCAAGCCGGTGGACCGGCTCACCGCTCGCGGTCCCTCGCCGCTGGAGTCGGCAGCACGCAAGGAACTGGCAAAAATGGTGCAGCAGGCCCTGGCCCGCGTGTCAGTGGATTTGAGAGAGGCCGTCATTCTCCGCGACCTCCAGGATATGGACTACAAGGAGATTGCCTGCGTGCTGGGCATTCCCGAAGGGACGGTCAAGTCCCGCATCAGCCGGGGCCGCGCGGAACTGGCGAGGCTGCTGGAACGTACTAAACGGGAGGTAATGTAATGGCAGAGCGCACTTATATTCCGAGTTCTACCGCCTGCGTCCAGTGGGAGATGCTGTTGGCCGATGCGCTGGACGGGCTGCTGAGGCCCGAGGACCAGGCTGTCTTTAATGCCCACAGGTCCGTCTGCCCGGCATGCGCGGCACTGTTTGAAGAGGCCCGCCGCGGCCGCGAGTGGCTGGAGTTTCTCTCCCCGGAGCCGGAGGTTCCCGCTGGGCTGCTGGACAGAATCCTGGCCCAGACAGGTCCGGGGCAAATGGAAGGCTTCGGCCTCATGGCCGGCGGCAGAAACGTCCTCGAGATGCCTCCGCCGCACATTCCGGCCTCCACCCCAGCACACAAAAATCGTGTGCCGGGGACCCCGGCCTGGCAGCGTCCCGGCTTTGTGGGCAATGTGCGCCGTTTTGCCGAGCCCCGCCTGCTGATGACCGCGGCCATGGCCTTCTTCTCCATCGCTCTCACCCTCAACCTGACCGGCGTCCGTTTGAGCAGCCTGCGGATCGCCGGCCTGCGCCCCACCGCGGTGCGCTCGTTCCCCAACGCAGCGCGTTCCTATCTGGAGCGGCAGCTGACCATGGCCTCCACCCCGGTCATCCGCTACTACGACCACTCACGCTTTGTCTACGAGGTCGAGTCCGGGATGCGGGAACTGCGTCGCGCCACTGAGGGCGAAGGCAGCAACCGGCAGAAGCACAATGACGCCGCGCCGGGCGAGTCCAGACAGATTCAGGGCCGCCCCGGCCGCATGGGTGGGGGCACTCCCGTGGACTCTCGGCAACAGTCGGGCAACCGGCCGGCTCTCAACAATTCCAATGACTTTCTGGAAGCTTCCCTCACATTTCAGGGGACGTCCCGCGCACTCCGGCGGCTCCAAAATGGCACTACGGGAACGGCAGTATGGAAAAGGAGCACAGTATGGACTGCGTAAATCACACGAGCGTAAGCGCAACCGCCTATTGCCAGAGTTGCGGCAAGGCGCTCTGTGCCGGTTGCGTGCGCAATACGGCCGGAGGGCAGATTCTCTGCGAGCCCTGCTGGATGGCCTGGCAGAGCTACCAACAGCCCTTTGCCGCCCCGCATTCGGGCGGGCCTCATCCGGTGCTGGCCGGGTTCCTGGGGCTCTTCCCCGGCGTGGGCGCCATGTATAACGGCCAGTTTCTCAAGGGATTCATCCACGTGGCGATCTTTGTCGTTCTTGTCAGCATCGCCAATCATTACGATGTCTTCGGCTTCCTGGTTGCGGCATGGATCATCTACCAGTCGTTTGAGGCCTTCCACACCGCCAAGGCGCTGCGCGATGGCCAGCCGCCGCCTGACCCGCTGGGATTGAACGAGGTCGGCTACTGGGTGAATCCCGGCTCTCGCTCGCGGCAGACGGGCCAACCCGGCGCTTCGCCGGCGCAACCTGATCCCGGCCCGGCAGCGCAGGGTCCGGCAACGGCAGGCTACCAGCCGCCTTATGCCGGGCAGTACCAGGCCCCGTTCACGCCGCCCGCGCCCGGCTTTGTCGATCCGGCTGTGCCGCCCGTTCCGTCCATGCCTCCGGCGCCGCCGCTCTATTGGCGGCGCCGTGAGCCCATCGGCGCCCTGGTTCTCATCGCCCTCGGATTGTTGTTTCTGCTCGATCAGCTCGATATCTTCAACGGCCGCTTGTTTAATTACACCTGGCCGCTGCTGTTGATCGCGCTGGGCGTCTGGTTGATCGTTCGCCGTCTCACAGATTCGCACGGAGGTTCCAAATGAGCCGTTACATCATGATTCGCCGCCTGCGCGCTCCGGCATTTCTCCTGCTGGTTGGCGTGCTGGCGCTGCTGGCCCAGGCCCACATCCTCGGCTGGACCAAGAGTTGGCCGCTCTTTCTCATCCTGGCCGGAGTGTTGGCGCTGGCCGAACGCACGGTGCTGCCCACCGAAGAGGGCTATCCACCCTACCCCGACCCCATTGATCCCAGGGCTGCAACCGGCATTCCACCCTACCCCGGCCAGCCGACGGCCTTCATTCCCCCTCACTTACAGGATTACGAGAAAGATCCCTTCGAAAGGAAATCATGAGCAGCGTACCTCCAACCACGCCTCCGGGCGGCGGCGTGCCGCCTCCGTATCCTCCTTACGATCCCAAGACCCAGTGGCGCGACTACCGCGAGCATCAGCGGGCCGTCTGGCGCGCCCAGCGCGATGCCTGGAAGGCCCATTGCAACGCCATGAAGGCCAACTACGCTTGCGCCTACGGTCCCCGCGTTCCTTCCGTGGTCGGCCCCATCATCCTCGTCGGCGTCGGCATCATCGCCCTGCTGGTGCTCACCGGCCGCATCAATGCCGGCGGTTTCTGGTCCTGGTATGGCCGCTGGTGGCCGCTGTTGCTCATCGGCGCCGGCCTGGGCATGCTGGGCGAGTGGGCGCTCGACCTGCGTCGCGGGACCCCCGTGCGCCGTGGCGGCAGCTTTGTCGGCATCCTCGTTTTGCTGGTCATACTGGGCTTTTGCGCCGCCGGATGGAACCACGCCCGGGGTTCATTTCACTCCCTGTTCGGCGACCACGGCGATGACTTCTTCAACACCTTCGGCCTGCCCGAGCACGACTACGACCAGCCGGCGCTGACCGCGCAGATTCCCTTGAATGCCACTATCGAGATCGAGAATCCACGCGGTGACGTAAGCGTGACCGCGGGCAACGCCTCCGCCATTGAGGTACAGGCCCACGAAGAGGCCTTCGCCAACTCCGATGCCGACGCCAAAAAAATCTTCGACGCCGAGGCGGCTCACCTGAACGCGAGCGGCAGCACCGTGCTGGTCAAGTCGGACAGCAACTCCAGCGGCCGGCTCAACCTGACGGTCACCGTGCCGAAATCCGCAAAGGTGACGGTAAACGCAGGCAGGGGAGACGTAACCGCGGCCGGCCTGGGCGCAGGCATCAGCATCAGCACCTCCCACGGGGACGCGCATCTGAGCGCCATTACGGGCTCGGTGTTGGTGCACTTCTCCGGCGGCAGGGATGACGTCTCCGCCCACCAGGTGGACGGCGATCTCTCCATCGACGGCGACTCCAACGACCTCACCCTCTCCGAGATCAAAGGCAAGGTCACCCAGAGCGGAGAGATCCTCGGCGACGTGCATATGGAAAACATCTCCGGTGCCGTGCATCTGCACACCACGGTCACCAACCTCGAACTGGCCAGTCTGCCCGGCGACCTGAACCTCAACTCCGACGACCTTCGCATCACCGAGGCCAAGGGTCCGGTGCGCGTCTCCTCGCACTCTAAGGACATCGACCTGAGCCAGATCTACGGCGAAAGCTACGTCGAAGACCGCAACGGAACCATCACCGTCGAACCGGCCGGAGCCTACGGCGTCGAAGCCAAAAACGAGAAAGGCGATGTGGAGGTAACCCTGCCGCCCAACGCCTCGGCCACCGTCGAAGGCCGCACCCGCAACGGCGATATCCTCACCGATTACGGCCTCGCGGTCAGCGGCGATGAAAACAAAACCGTCAGCGGACGCATCGGTTCCGGCGCATCGAGAATCGTCCTGAGCGCGGAGAACGGCGACCTGCGCATCAAGAAAGGCTCAGGCTTCCCCGCCGAGCCGCCGGCGCATTTACCGATGCTGAACGTTCCGCCCTACCACAGGGTTCCATTGCTGGACGCCAAGCCCAACTCCAAGGCACCATCCACCTCCGGCGCGCCCCGCCTGAAAGCGCCCAGGAATCCGCCCGCGCCACCGGCTCCGCAGTAAGGGGCCGCAAAATGAATGCGGGCTTCAGCCCCTGCGCGATGTTTCCCACTTCGCAGCCATCGCTGCAGCCCCGTGCCCCATCTTTTCCGTTTTTTCTTGCGGAAAGGGTGGGAAACCAAACACAATTCGAGGGCCGGACCCATAGCTACAGAGTGCATCTGGTCTGGCTGCGCATCTCACCAGACAAACGGAACAAGCCGGAACCGCGTGCGGAGGCAGTAGTCGGAATATCCAGGCAGTTCCTTGTTCAGAACCTGTTCCTCGTTCAGCAGCCGCAAAACATAAAGAGGGATGAGCAGCAAAAAAGCCGGCCAGGCCACAAACGACCCCAGCGCCGTCGGCATGAAGATCATCAGTACAACTGCGCCGGCATAGAGCGGATGCCGAACCACGCTGTACGGCCCGGTGGTGATCACCGTCTGCCCCTCCTCCACCTGAACCGTACGCGAGGCAAACCGGTTCACCCTGAAAACCCAGAAAAACAGCACCATGCTGCCCACAACCATCCCCAGCGACAGCGCTGTCAGCCACAGCGGCACCGCGCCCACCAGGCTCCGCGACCAGCCGAAGCGGTAATCGAACCCCGGCAGCAGAAAGGCGGCGAGATAGAGCGGCTTGCCCCATTTCAGCAGCAACTTCTGTTCCTTGATCTGCTCTTTGGTCCGCAATCTGCGTTCAAGAAACTCCGGATCGTGCTGATAGAAGTAGAAAAAAGTAAAAATAACGGGAATAAGCAGGGCAGCGAGAAAGGCCCATCCTTGCCAAAACCTCCACGAGCCCGCGGGAACAAACACGATTGCCAAAGCGATGGCCATAGCCGCTAAGAACCCCAGCACAAGTCTCGTATTGAGGCTCATCTGCGGCTTGTCAGCACGCCCTTTTCCCCCGCCGGTCTTCGCTCGCGATGGCTTCTTCGGCATTCTTTATCCCTTTCACTGCCCTTTTGATTCCCCGGGCAAGCCGGGTGCCGGGTTTCCCAGGTCTCGTCCGCCGCGGCGGATGAGACCTGGGAAACCCTAGACCCCAACCCGCCCCTGAAAGCTGATAGCTGAAATCTGAAAGCTATCCACTAAACCCCAACCCGCCGCACCCTCGCGTTGATCCGCGTAAAAACCTCCCACGGAATCGTCCCCGCAGCCTCGGCGTGGTCGAATGCGGAAATCGTCTCGCCTCCTTGCGTCCCCAGAATCACCACCTCGTCCCCGGCCTCGACCCCAGGAATCTCCGTCACGTCCAGCACCGTCTGATCCATGCTGATGCGCCCCACAACCGGCGCCCGCTCGCCGCGCACCAGCAGGCTGAAGCGATTGCCCAGCCGCCGGTCCAGCCCGTCGCCGTATCCCGCGGCCACCAGCGCCAGCCGCATCGGTTCCGTAGCCACGAACGTCCCGTTGTACCCCACCACCGCGCCGGTGGGAACCGCGCGCACCCCCACCACCGCGCTCTTCCAACTCATCACCGGCTGCAACCGTGCCCGCGCCGCAGCCATACTCTCCGGCTCCTCATCCTGTTCAAAGGCCGGCTCAAACCGCGGCGCCAGTCCATAGAGCGCCAGCCCCGGCCGCAGCATGGCCTTCATCCCGTGCCGTCCGGCCAAAGCCGCAATCTCTCCCGCCCGTCCCGCCAGCAGCGCCGCCGAGTTGCCCACGTTCAGCCAGTCCGGCAAATGCCCCGCGGCACTGATCCGTCCCAGCGTCTCGTCCAGCCGGGCAAGCTGCTCCCCGGTAATCGTGCCGTCCGCCTCGTCCGCGGCAAACAGGTGGGTCATCACGCCCTCCAGCCGCAGCGGCGACCCCGCGCCGAAACGCGTCAAAACCCGGCCCAGCCCATCCGGCCCCACGCCCTGCCGGCTCATCCCGGTATCGATCTCCAGGTGAACCGGCAATCCTCCCGCCTGCCCACCCGCCGCCCGCGCCGCCGCCTCCAGCTCATCCAGTTGCCACGTCTCCCAGGCCACTGCCGTCAGCCCGTGCCGCACCGCCTCCGCGCCTTGCCCGGCAAAGACCCCGCCAATCACCAGCACTCGCGCCTCCGGGCACAGCGCGCGCGCCGCCACACCCTCCTCCACAGAGGTCACGCCCAGCCACCGCGCCCCCGCCCGCAACGCCGCCGGGGCGCAAAGCGCCAGCGAGTGCCCGTAAGCATCCGCCTTCACAATCGCCAGCAACTCCGCCTGCCCCGCGGCCAGGCTCATCAGAAATCGATAGTTTTCTTCAAGGGAGCGGGCGCGAATCTCAACCCAGCAGGGGCGCGTTGGCATCAGTCTGTCCAAACCTCAGTTTAGCGCGGCCAGCAGCATCGCCCCCGCCACAAATCCGCGTGCCCCACCTTCGCGGGTGCCCCACCGGGGTGCCGGGGAACCCTATGGGTCGGGGCCCCGCGTCTTTGTTTTTGCGGCTAAGGTGGGATATCCCTATCTATAGTTTTTTATCGAACACCCACCCCCGCACATGCGATCCTGAACTCGCCATGAAGATTCTCCTCGGCATCCTTGCCGTCGTCCTCGTCGCCGCCTCCCTCATTGCCGACTACAAATGGCGCCAATGGATCGCCGCCCGCCGCCGCGACCGCCAATGAAGCCGCAGCTTTCCGCCCCTCTGCCGTTACAATGTTCCCTAAGGAGCCGTCCAACAGCCATGTTTCGTTTCTTTCGCCTCGCCCATCCCGTCCCCGCTCGCCCTAACCGCGCCGCCCTCATCCAGGCCGGCCTGTTTTTATCCCTGGCCGCCGCGCTTTTCCTCGGTGCCGCCGCCGGCGCCCACGCCCAGTTCGGCGCTCCGCCCCAGGGAACCCAGGTCCACGACCCCACCGCCCTCCGCCCGCCCGGCACAGCCCGCGTGGCCATCGTCGAATTCGAAGATATGGAGTGCCCCGACTGCGGCCGCGCCAACCCTCTGCTCAAGGAAGCCGCGGCCAATTACCACATCCCCTGGGTGCGCTACGACTTCCCCCTCCCCTTCCACAACTGGAGCTTCAACGCCGCCGTCAACGCCCGCTTTTTCGATACCAAAAGCAAGGCCCTGGGCGACGAGTACCGCGACCAGGTCTTCGCCAACCAGATCACCATCACCACCCCCGACCAGCTCCGCCAATTGACGCAGACCTTCGCCGACAACCACAAAATCGCTCTCCCCTTCGCCGTCGACCCGCAAGGCAAGCTGGCCACCCTGGTCAAAGCCGACTACGCTCTCGGCCAGCGCATCGGCATCGAGCACACCCCCACCATCTGGATCGTCACCGCCAACAGCAAAGGCGCGCCCTTCGTCGAGGTTGTCGACCGCAGCAAGCTATACCAGCTCATCGACCAGGCCATCGCCGACACCAAAGACGCCAAGCCCGCCGCAAAGCCAACAACAAAGCCACAGGCAAAGCCCGCCGCAACGCCCCCGGCGAATAAGCCCGTTACGTAAGGTGTAGGGTGCAAGTGTAGATTTGTGATCCCGTACAAAATTGAGATTTGTCATCCTGAGCGAAGCGCAGCGTAGTCGAAGGACCTGCGTTTCGCTATTCCTGGGTGCCCCACCGGGGTGCCCCACCTTCGCCGCGTCTTTGTATTTGCGGCTAAGGTGGGATATCTATAGTTTTTGTTTTTGCCTTTGTTCTTTATTGCTTTTTACCTATATCCCTGTTCCCTAATCCCTATTCCCTATTCCCTGCATCTGAATATTCACCAGCAACGGCGCCTCCGCCCCATGCGCCCCCGGCGAAACCGTCCTTATCTGCGGCGCCCGCCAGTGGTCGATATAGCTGATCTTGTGCACGCATCCGATGGTGCAATTCGGCGCGCAGCTCTTGGCCGTCAAAAACTCCCGCTTCACGTCCTCCGTCGTATACCCGGCCAGCGGCACTCCCGGATACCCTCTCTGCTGGCTGCAATAGTGCACCAGCCCGTCCTCGCAGATATACAGGTACCGCGACCCCGCCCGGCACCGCCAGTCGTTCGGCTTCCCCGCCGCAATCGCCTCCTGAAAATGATCGAAGCGCGAGTAGTTGATCTTCCTCCGGTGGTTCATCTCGTAGTAGACTTTGGCCTCGTCCTCTTTCAGCGGCTTCAGTTGCCCACTGCCGTCGTGGATGATCCCAATCGTGGTCGTAAACCCCAGCTCCAGCGCCCGCTTGCCGATCACCAGCGCGTCATTCGGATCCTTGAACCCTCCGCCCACCACCGAGTTGATGTTCACGTGAAACTCCGCGTACTGGGCCAGCATCTCCAGCTTCTTGTCCAGCACCTTCAGGCTCTTCACTGACACTTCGTCCGGCTCTAAATTATCGATGCTAATCTGCATGTGGTCGAGGCCCGCCTTGTTCAACCGCTCGATCCGGTCAACATTCAAGAGGTAGCCGTTGGTAATCATCCCCGCAATCGCCCCCGTCCGCCGCATCCGCCGGATAATCTCGTCCAGCCCCGGATGCGTCAGCGGCTCCCCGCCGGAGATCCCGATCATCGCCGTCCCCAGCCGTCCCAGGTGGTCGATGCGCCGGTACATCTCTGGGAGCGGCACCGGCTCCGAGACCTTGTCGTACTCGTTGCAGTAGGCGCAACTCAGGTTGCAGAAGCGCATGGGAATAATCTGCGCCAGCACCGGGTGAGAGGTATGCGCCAGCGCCCACCCCACCATCCGCAACTCGCGCACCTTCCGCGTAGCCGCCAACCACCGCCCACGCACCGTCGATCTCCGGGGAATTGCCATCTCTTCTATTGAATCACATCGCGGGCTACGTACTCCATTGGCGACAATAGACATTGGGTATACATCAGGCTGGCTCGTCACATAATTTCTGAAGGCAATAGGCTTCATTAGGGCGAGACATCTGAACGAAAGGAGAGTAACCTGTTACTAGGGCGTGTTAACACTATCTATGGTATAATTGACTCAAATGGAGATCACTGCGGAGCAGTACGAGAAGATCAAGGATAGCTTGCCTGTTCAGCGTGGCAATGTGCGGTTGACGAACCTTC
>Ga0116126_1000514_pt1 | contig 28372 bp, 22 predicted proteins | sample June2015DPH_16_5_FD_89730 | JGI IMG/M metagenome (GOLD analysis project Ga0116126, IMG submission 89730) | Peatland microbial communities from SPRUCE experiment site at the Marcell Experimental Forest, Minnesota, USA - June2015DPH_16_40 | ecosystem: Environmental > Terrestrial > Soil > Wetlands...
GACGGTGAAGGGTCTAAAGGCTCCCGCGGGCGATCAACAAACCATTCGCCCCGACGCAGCGTTGTTGTTCGTCGCCGGAGCGGGCTGGACGAAGAAGCAATCCGACGGGCAAACGCACGTGCCGGAGGCGGAGAAACTGATTTTGGAGTTTTTGAATCTGACCAAGGCATCGCTGGGGAGCAGCAAGTCGCTTGTTGATTTAAGCGGGGAGGGTCAGGCAATCCTGCCGTTCATGTCACACCTGAATCAAGTTGGCCAGACTGGCTCGACCCCGCGGCATCCCAGGGGGCTGTCGACTTGTTGCCACGGCGAGGAGCCGCATGCGATTGGCTGGCGATTCGTCAGCGAGCGCCGCGCAGTGAATCTCGACCCGAACTGTGGATGGGCGCGAGGCAAAGCGGATGTGCTGTATGTGGCCGATGCGTTTGAAGTTGTGCGCAAGGTCAACGCGCTGCTGGCGGCGAAGTCAGCTCACTGAGCAGTCACCGCCCTGAGCACACCGCCCCTGCTGGATTCTCGGGACCTGCCGGGGAGGTTCGGCCATGACAAGCGTCTTCTACCCCACGGGCTTATCTTCAACGCACAGCTTTGCCTTGATTGGCGACAGCCCGCTGGGCTGCCTCGACCGATTCCGAATCGCCAAGATAATAATGGGCCACCGGCTTCAACTCGGCGTCGAGTTCGTAGACCAGGGGTATTCCTGTGGGAATGTTCAAATCAACAATGTCCGTGTCGGAAACATTATCGAGGTACTTGACCAACGCGCGCAGACTATTTCCGTGAGCCACAATGATCGCCGCCCGTCCCGCCCGAACTACTGAAGAAATGGTAGCCTGCCAGTATGGCAAGAACCGTGCAACAGTATCTTTCAGACACTCCGTGAGTGGGAGGTCTGACGGTTCCAGATCCGTATACCGCGGATCACGGCCGGGATACCGCGGATCGTCCTTCGTCAGAGCCGGCGGTTGTGTGTCGTAGCTCCTGCGCCAAAGACGGACTTGTGCCTCGCCATACCGCGACGCGGTTTCCGCTTTGTTAAGACCCTGCAATGCGCCGTAATGTCGTTCGTTCAGGCGCCACGAGCGCTGCACGGGAATCCACATCAGGTCGAGTTCATCCAGAACAATCCACAGGGTTCGAATGGCTCGTTTCAACACCGACGTGTAAGCGATGTCGAAAGTGTATCCGTTGGCTTTCAGAAGCGCGCCGGCTTGCCGAGCTTCAACGATCCCTCGATCAGAAAGATCGACGTCCGTCCATCCTGTGAAGCGATTCTCCCGATTCCAGACACTCTCACCATGGCGCAATAGGACCAACTTCATTGTCGCGTTACTTTGTTCGGTTGCGTTCATGCTCCATTGGATTGTACCAGCGGGTGGTCTTCCAAAGCGACACCGTTTGTCGCTTCCGGGCGAAGATCTCATCTTGAAGCCTGCATGACTGCTTTGACCGCGTTCAACATAAATTGCATTGCCACCGCCGCCAGAAGCAACCCCATCAACCGCGTCGCGATTTTCATGGCCAGTGGGCTGATCCATCGCAACCCGTGGGCCGACATGCGCAGGACAAGATAACTGGCCACAGACACGGCTACAATGCAGCCATACAACACAATATACTGCGCCACCCCCTCCGCCTCGCTCTGCAGCAAAATCGCCGTCGTAATCGCTCCTGGCCCGGCCAACATCGGAATAGCCAGGGGTGTAATGGCGATGTCCTCCTTGTCCGTACCGGCGGCAGTTTCTTCGCTGGTTTCGCGAACTTCCGAGCGACGAGCTCTCACCATGTCGAGCGCGACAAGCAGCAATACGATGCTGCCTCCCATCTGAAACGCCGGGAGCGTGATGCCGAGCAACCGGAAGATCCACTTTCCCGTCGCGGCGCAAACAACCAGGACACCGCCCGCCACGCCACAGGCCAATCGCGCCATCCTGATTCGACTGGCGGGCGAATCTTTGGGCGTCATCGCCAGAAAGGCGGGAAGAACGGCGATCGGATCGACGATCACAAACAGCGAACTGAATGCGAGCAGGATGTATTCGTGCAGTCTCATCGTTTATCGAGAATCCACCATTGCAAACCCGCACTTACCAGGCAAGCGGAAACCAGAAGTGGGGCCCTGCGGATGTGCTTGCTTTTCGGGCCGGGTCTGGTAGCCTCGCAGCGTCGTTCCCCGTTTGTGTATTCCAGGCCATTGGATTGGCATAATGGAACACATAGTCCTATTCCGCGTTCGGTATAGCGAAACCGATCAGATGGGGACGTTCTATAATTCGCGTGCCCTAGAATGGTTTGAGTGCGGTCGCACGGAGCTTCTACGCGCGAGAGGACTCCCCTATGCCGAAATGGAGCGGCGCGGTGCATTTCTGCCGGTTGTTGAATCACACGTCGAATACCTCGGGCGCGCCCGCTACGACGATTTGTTGAAGATGACGAGCAGAGGCTCGCTCTCCGGCAAAGCGCGCGCTCGGGTTGACGTCGAGATTGTGCAAGCCGAGGGAGGCGCTCCAGTTGCCCGCGGCTATACCATCCACGCGGTTACGGATCCATCCGGCAAACCCATTCGCCCGCCGGCGTGGGTGGCCGCGTTGTTTGCCAACAACTCTCCTTAAATGAATCCATGATGAATCCATGAACCCGCTCTTTTATTCCAGTCTGGTTGTTCTGTATGTGGTGGTAATGCTGGCCGTCGGGTATTGGTGCATGAAACGCACCAAGAACGTCGGCGACTTCTTTCTGGGGGGGCGCACGCTGGGGCCATGGATGAGCGCGTTCGCTTACGGCACGACGTATTTTTCGGCCGTGCTGTTCATCGGCTACGCCGGCCGGCTCGGCTGGGGTTTCGGCATCCAGACGATGTGGATTGTGCTCGGCAACACGTTCATCGGCACGTTGCTGGCCTGGTTCGTCCTTGCCGGGCGCACCCGTGACATGACCGTCCGGCTCAATGCGCTAACCATGCCCGAATTCCTCCGGGCGCGGTACGACAGCATGCCGCTGCAGATAATCTCGGCGCTGGTGGTGTTTGTGTTTCTGGTGCCGTACTCGGCTTCGGTGTATATGGGCCTGAGTTATCTTTTCCAGAAAACACTCGGGCTGCAGTACAATCAGGCGCTGATCTTTCTGGCCGCATTGACGGGCGTCTACCTCATCATGGGCGGCTACTTTGCCGTGGCGATTAGCGACTTCATCCGGGGCATCGTCGAGTTTCTGGGTGTTGCCATCATGGTTTTCTTGCTAACGGGCATGAAAGGGGGACTCGGGGCCAGCTTTGTCGCATTGCTGGATCCGAAATACATGCCAGCCCTTCACGCGCCGCCGCCGCCCACGGGGCCTCCCTTCCCCGGCTGGGTGACACTGTGGTCGCTCGTGCTGATCACCAGTTTCGGCCCGTGGGCGCTGCCGCAGATGGTGCAGAAGTTCTATTCCATCCGGAGCAAGGCCGACGTGAAACGCGCCATGGTCATCGCCACGATCTTCGCGTTGTTCATGTCCTTTGGCGCCTACTACAGCGGCGCGCTGACGCATCTGTTCTTCGCCAACCCGAAGACCGACCTCGCGCCGATTGTCGATGCCGCCACCAAAAAGCCGAACCTCGACCTGTTGATGCCGTTCTTCATCACCACCTACGTCCCTGCATGGCTGGTGCTGGTCATCCTGTTGATGGTGTTCTCGGCGTCGATGTCGAGCCTCTCGTCGCTGGTGCTGGTGAGCAGTTCGGCCATCGCCATCGACATCTACGGCGCCTCGGGCAAGCGCGAGCAGAAGCAAAGGCAAACCATGCTACTGATGCGCGTGCTCTGCGCCGTGTTCGTGGTCCTGTCGCTCCTCATTGCACTGAGCAAGGTGGACGTGATCGTCAACCTGATGGTGATCGCCTGGGGCGCGTTGAGCGGCGCGTTTCTGGCACCGTACCTCTACGGCCTTTTCTGGCGGCGTGCGACCAAAGCCGGCGCTTATGCCGGCATGATTTCGGGAGTCGGCACCGCGGTCGGCTTGTTCTGCTTCTGGGGCAAGCCTCACATCCCCGTGGCGGGCGCGATTGCGATGGTCCTGCCGCTGCTGGTGATGCCGGTTGTCAGCTTCCTCACCTCGCCACCCGACGAGGCACATCTGGCAAAATGTTTTCCGCCCGCGACGGCGAAGTAGTCAATAGACCCGAATCCATAAACCGACGTTCCAGACCAAGAAAGGGAAGAATTCGCGATGAGAACCAAGACACTCCCGTTAGCGGCGGCGTTGCTGGCGGTCACGTTCATGGCAACCAGCCTACCGGCTCAAACAACGGTCGTCTCAACAAACGTGGCAAGCCCCTCCAGCGCGACACCGCGGGCGATCTGGAAATTCGATCAGTTCGCCAAAATCGTCAAATACCCTACGGATTACTTTAGTTGTGGGGGCGACCTCCGTCTGCGCGACGAGTATTTCAAGAATGGGATGAGCCTGAGCTCAGACCCCCACTTCAGTCCGCTGTTTGCTCGCGTGAACGAACAGGAACTATTCCGTTTCCGCGGCCGGGTATGGGCCAGCCTCTACCCGACAAACCCTGTGACCTTTAACGTCCGTCTGACCGCCGAACCGCGGGAGTTCATCAAACCTGCGTTTTCGGACACGTACTTTGATCACACGGGCACGCAGTGGCGCTATGGGATTTTTGACAACCTCAACGTGCAATGGAAGAGCCCGTTTAACACTCCATCAACCTTGACGGTCGGTCGCCAGGATATCTTTCTCGGGGATGGCTGGCTGGTCGGAACTGGCACACCCGAGGTCGGATCGTTCTACACCTTCTTCGATGCGGCCCGCTTGACCTGCAAACTCCAGGATCTGCACACCACAATCGATGCGATCGTGCTTTTTGAGGACGCGCGTCCGGATGGCTGGCTGCCCACCCTCGGACCCTCCGGAACCGTGCCCACCCTGCCATTCACACCCGCTGGCCTGCTCAACACGGACCAAAACGAAAGGGGCGCCATTCTCTGGGTTGCCAACAAAACTGTGCCCGCGGCAAATCTGGACGGCTACTTTATCTACAAGAATGACAAGATTTACAATGAGGGAATCGCACCCTACGGGGATAGTGGAGACATTTTCACGCCCGGCGGACGCGTCTCGGGATTGATCGAGGACCACTGGAAGTATTCCGTCGAAGGCGCTTACCAATTCGGGCGCAAGCTGGACCCAGTGTACAACGACAGTGTCAACCACCCCGTCACGACCACGGGGTATCGCGACATCGACGCTTTTGGCGGACAGAGCAGGCTGACCTATCTATGCAAGGACGAATGGAACGATCAACTCAGCCTCTCGTTTGAATACCTCTCCGGGGATCATCGAGCCAGTAGGACCGATGGAATGTTCGACGTCTTGTGGGGCCGTTGGCCGCAATGGAGCGAGATGTATAACATCTACAGTTATGTCCCCGAAACCCGCGTCGGCCAGACCGCCGATCTCGTCCGTTTCGGCCCGACCTGGACCGTCACCCCTGTTAAGAAGCTGGACTTCAGCATGAGCTACTACGCGTTGTGGGCTCCCCAGGACGCACCGACACGAGCGACCGGATTCCCCGTGAACGCTCAAGACTCGTTCAGTGACAGCGGCGACTTTCGCGGCCACTACTTTCAGGCGATTCTCAAATACAAATTTAACGACTACGTCAGCGCCCACCTTTGGAGCGAGTTCCTCTGGGAAGGCGATTTCTACGCCAAACAGCAGATGATGGATTTCCTGCGTGCAGAAGTGATGTTTACCTTCTAGAATCGCTCCGACACGATGATGTTCTGGGATCAGAAGGCCGAAATCATCCAACGCGACGAACTGGAGGCGCTTCAATTGAAGCGCCTCCAGGCGACGGTGCGCCGCGTGGCTCGCAAGGTGCCGCTGTATCAGCAGAAACTGGCTGATGGCGGCGTCAAGCCGCGTCATGTCCAGTCACTGACCGATGTGCGCCGGTTGCCGTTCACGACCAACGCCGACCTGCGGGACGCCTATCCTGCGGGGCTGCTCGCCGTTCCGCTCGAGGACGTGCTGCGACTGCACACGTCCAGCGGCACCACGGGCAAACCGAAGGCGCTGTTCTTCTCCGCCAGGGACGTGGACAACGCCGCCGAGTTGATCGCCCGCTGCCTGGTCATGACCGGCGTGACCCGGCACGATGTGCTTCAGAACATGATGACGTACGGCCTGTTTACCGGGGCGCTGGTCATGCACTATGGCGCGGAGAAGGTCGGCTGCCTCGTGATCCCGGCCGGGCCGGGTAACTCCGAGAAGCAAGTGCTGTTGATGCAGGATTTCCGGACCACGGTCATTCACGTGACACCGAGTTACGCGCTGTACCTGGCCGATTTCCTGGAAAAGAAAGGGGTCGACCCGCGCCGGGACCTGGCATTGCGCAAGGCGTTCGTCGGCGCAGAAGCACACACCGAGGAAACCCGGCGCAAGATCGAGCAGGCGCTGGGAATCGATGTGTACAATTCCTACGGTCTGTCGGAGATGAACGGCCCCGGCGTCGCCTTCGAGTGCGAACACAAGTGCGGCATGCACCTGTGGGAGGACTATTACCTGCTGGAGATCGTGGATCCGCAAACGGGCGAGCCTCTGCCGGACGGACAGACAGGAGAGTTGGTCCTGACCACCCTGTGCCGCGAGGCCATGCCGTTGTTGCGGTACCGCACGCGCGATATCACCTCGATCATTCCCGGACCGTGCCCGTGTGGCCGTACGCACCGGCGACTCCACCGCATCACCGGCCGCGCTGACGACATGCTGATCGTGCGCGGGGTGAACATCTATCCGCAACAGATCGAACGCGTGCTGATGGCCTTGCCGGGTGTGGGGCGGAATTACCAGATCGTGCTGGATGGCCTCGACGAAATGACGGTCAACGTCGAACTGGCCGAAGCGGGTTTTGATGGACACGTCGAGCACCTGACCCGGCTGCAATCGGAAGTCGCTGACCGGTTGCGCGCGGAAATCCTGACGAAACCCAAGGTGCATCTGGTCCCGCCGGGGACGTTGCCGGTCAGCGAAGGCAAAGCCCTACGGGTCATTGACAACCGGTCACTGTAGGAAAGGAATCAGACCATGAGCGCTGTCAATTTGATCGCCGTGTTCGCCGAAAACCAACTGGGCCAGATGGCCCGGATTACCAAGGTGCTGGCCGATGCGGGCGTCAACATCCGTTGGGTCACCATTGCCACCAATGAGACGCTGGGCGTTATCAAGTTCCTGGTCGACAAGTGTGACCTCGCTTACCGAAGCCTTCACGGGAAGGGGTGGACGGTATCACTCGTGGAAGTGCTGGCCATCGAGGTGGAAGATAAACCCGGCGGACTTCACGCGGTCGCGGACTGCCTGTCCCGTAACCACATTAACGTCGAGAACTCTTCGGGTTTCGTCTCCAACAACCGCGCGGTGTTGCTCATCGAGGTCCAGGACGTTGCCGGGGCGCGGCAGATTCTGGCCAAACAACCCCTGCGGTTGCTGTCGCAGGAGGAGATATTGACGCTGTAGACGGTGCTGCGCTACTGTTGCTTTTCTAAACGGTCAGAAAACGGTTACAATTTGGGGCGGATTGTTGGGTATGAGTAATTCGGAGCGAGTATTACTGAGTGGCGACGAAGCGGTCGCGCTGGCGGCCTTGCACGTGGGCGTGGCGCTGGGCACGGGTTATCCCGGCACGCCGTCCACGGAAATCCTCGAACATTTCTCGGAGATCGGTGGACACGCGCAATGGGCCCCGAACGAAAAAGTCGCCCTCGAAGTCGCCCTGGGTGCGGCGTTCGCCGGGGCGCGCGCCCTGGTCACAATGAAACACGTCGGCTTGAACGTCGCCGCCGACCCGTTGTTTACCGCGGCGTACACGGGCGTGACGGGTGCGCTGATCGTGGTGTCGGCCGACGATCCCGGCATGGCCTCCAGCCAGAACGAGCAGGACAACCGGCATTACGCTGTGGCTGCGGGCGTGCCGATGCTGGAACCGTCGGATTCACAAGAAGCCTACGACCTTACCCGCCAGGCAGTGGAGATCTCCGAACGATGGAAGATCCCGGTCCTGCTGCGTTTGACCACGCGGGTCTGCCACAGCCGGACCATCGTTCGTCCGGGCGCGGTAAACCCGCCACCTCGACCCCCGAAGTTCGAGCGCGACATCCGTGGACGGGTGATGATTCCAGCGTATGCGCGGCCGGCTGGTCGCCGGCTACGACAGAAGTTGTCGGAAATACAGACCTGGAACGAGACCTGTCCGCTGAACCGAGTGGCTGCGGGAAACGACTCGCTCGGCATCATCACCTCGGGCATTTCGTTCATGCACGTCCGCGAAGCCGCGCCGGACGCGCGCGTGCTGAAACTGGGTTTCACCTATCCGTTGCCACTGGAAAAAATTCGCGCGTTCGCCGCGGGGGTGAACCGCTGTCTCGTGATTGAAGAGGGCGACCCGTATCTGGCCGACGCAATCCGCGCCGACGGCGTGAACGTTGAGAGCAAGCCGGAAATGTACCGTTTCGGTGAATTGGACGTGTCGCGTGTAAAGCGGATTCTGGCAGGCGACACCTCGCCCGAGCCCGCCAGCGTCCCCGGAAAACCGCCGCAACTTTGTCCCGGCTGCTCGCATCGGTACGTGTTCGAAGCGTTGCACGACCTCGACTGTATCGTCGCGGGAGATATCGGCTGTTACACCTTGGGAGTGTTGCCCCCCTTCGAGGCCATGGACAGTTGTGTTTGCATGGGTGCGAGCATCGGCGTTGGTCTGGGACTGCGTCACGTGTTGCCGCCCGAACAGGCGCGTCGAGTCGTCAGCGTGATCGGCGACAGCACGTTTGTGCACGGCGGCATCACCGGCTTGGTGGAGATGGCCTATAATCCACCGCCCACCGGCCACATTGTGCTCATCCTCGACAACAGCACCACGGCCATGACGGGCCATCAGGAACATCCCGGCACCGGTCGAACGCTGGCACACGAGCCGACCGGGAAGGTTGCGTACGAAACGCTGGCGCGAACGCTGGGGATTTCACAAGTTCATGTTGCCGATCCAGCCGCCGATCCGGAGGGGTTCACGAGGCTGCTGGCGGACAGCCTCGACAGCGAGGAGTTGGTCGTGATCATCGCGCGCCGCCCCTGTTTGTTGATTGCCGGGAAGATCAAGGAGTACGACCGTGCCGCGGCGCAAATGTGTACGGAGATTTCGCCGGACTAGTATGAAGAACGGAGTTACCAACATCATTGTCGCTGGATTGGGAGGACAAGGCGTCCTGAGGGCATCGAGCATCGTGGCCGATGCGGCGTTTCGTGCCGGCTGGGACGTTAAGCAGAGTGAACTGCACGGCATGAGCCAGCGCGGTGGTTCGGTCACTAGCGACGTGCGTTTTGGCCGGGAAGTTTTCAGCCCGATGGTACCGGCGGGCGAGGCCGACTTCCTGGTGGTCGTCGCGCCGGATCAGATCGAGGTCAACCGCCATCAATTGCGGGAGGGTGGCATCTTGATCGCGCCTGACGCCGTCGCTGCCAACAAGCTCACGAACAAGAAAAGCGTAAACATTGCGTTGCTGGGAGTTTTGAGCCGTCACCTGGAAATCTCCGAGGAACGCTGGCTCGAAGCAATCCAGGCGGCATTTTCCGAGAAGCTGCAGGCAGCCAACCTGCAGGCGTTTGCGTTGGGGCGCAACGGAGCCTAGCTGGTGAACGCCATGGAACGCCACCCGGTCAGCGCACCTGATTTCATGCCGTTATCGGCACTGGGCGAAACGCGGCTGCGGCGTCTCCAAGCGACTGTTACGCGGGCCTACGACCGGGTAAAGTTGTTTCACCAGCGGATGGAAGAGCGCAATTTGAGACCGCAGGACATTCGTTCCCTCGATGACGTCCGCAAACTCCCGTTCACGGTCAAAACCGACCTGCGCGACACGTATCCGTACGGCTTGTTTGCCAGTGAGATGCGCGACGTTGTCCGCCTGCATGCCTCCAGCGGGACAACCGGCAAGCCCATTGTTGTTGGATACACGCGAGAGGACATCGCCGTGTGGACCGAGGTCATCGCGCGCAGTCTCGCTGCCTGCGGCTTGCACGCGGGGGACATTGTACAGAACGCATACGGGTATGGCCTGTTTACGGGCGGGCTGGGCGCGCACTACGGGGCCGAGGCATTGGGGGCCACGGTCATTCCGATCTCCGGCGGCAACACCGAACGTCAGATTACCGTGTTGAAGGACTTTGGTGTTACGGCCATTTGTTGCACACCAAGCTACTTTCTGCACTTGCTCGACCAGGGCGCGCTGCTGGGTGTGGATTTCCGCCAGCTTCCGTTGCGCGCAGGGGTCTTCGGGGCGGAACCGTGGACGCAAGCGATGCGCGAGCGTATCGAGGCCGAAAGCCGGCTCAAAGCGTACGACATTTACGGTCTGTCAGAAATCATCGGTCCGGGCGTGGCGATCGAATGTGCCCGCCAGGATGGGCTGCACATTTTTGAAGATCATTTTCTGGCGGAGATTGTCGACACCGAAACCTTGGAGCCGCTACCAGACGGTAGCGAAGGCGAATTGGTGTTGACGACACTCAGCAAGCAGGCAATGCCGATGATTCGGTATCGTACTCGCGACATTACGGCATTGATTGCCGAGCCGTGCCCGTGCGGGCGTACGCTTCGGCGCATGCGGCGAATCGGTCGGCGCAGCGATGATATGCTAATCATTCGTGGTGTAAACGTGTTCCCCTCGCAAATCGAAGCCGCGTTGCTACGAGTCGAGGGGACGCTGCCGCATTACCAAATCGTACTGACGCGCGAAGCCGACTTGGACCAGATGGAGGTGCAGGTGGAAGTGACGCCACAAGTCTTTAGCGACGAGGTTCGCGTCCTGGAAGAATTGCAGCGAAAGCTCGTGCATTCCATCGAGACCATCACCGGCATTCGCGCTGCGATCCGGTTGGTGGCGCCCAAGACCATTCCCCGCAGCGAAGGCAAGGCCAAACGCGTCATCGACAAACGGAAGCTATGAAAATCCATCAGTTATCCGTCTTTCTCGAAAACAAACCCGGGCGATTGCGGGCCGCTTGTGCGGAATTAGCCGCGCACGGGATCAGCATCGTCACGCTGTCACTGGCCGACACCGAGCAATTCGGGATTCTGCGGTTGATCGTTGAGGACTGGCAGAAGGCCAGGACCACGCTCGAAAACGCCGGCTGCATCGTCAAGGTCACGGAGGTGCTGGCCATCGAGGTGACGGATGAACCCGGCGGTCTGGCACGCATTCTCGATACCGTGGACCGCGCGAGCTTGAACATCGAATACATGTACGCCTTCGCGGAAAAACGTGGTGGCAAAGCCGTGCTGGTGTTCCGCTTTGAGGATCCCGACACCGCTCTGCGTGTGTTGAAAGACGGCGGCATCAACGTGCTTGAAAACGTCAAACTGTTCCGCCTCGCCTAGTCGCAGCATGGACGACCTCAAGCAATTCTTCGATCGCGATCAATTTGCCAAACTGGCCGGCATTGAGTTGCTGTCGTTTTCCCCCGGCCAGGCTGTCGCCCAAATGCTGATTCGCCCGCACCATCTGAACGCCATCGGTATTGTGCAGGGAGGGGCGATTTTTACGCTCGCGGATCTGGCCTTCGCCGCCGCCTCCAACGCCCATCGCAAGGCGGCCGTTGCCATCAACGTAAGCATCACTTATGTGAAGGCGGTGAGTTCTGGCACTCTGCGGGCGGAAGCTCGGGAGCTGTCGATCAACCCGAAACTCGGCACCTACACGGTCGACGTCACCGACGAGAACAAGACCCTCATTGCGGTGTTTCAAGGCTTGGTTTATCGCAAGAGCCAAGCGATTCCCTAGACGAGGGTCGCTTGGTCAAAGAACTCGTCTAATCGTCGATCCGGCGCCACTGCCATGGAGCCATTCCGTACCCGGCGCTCGCCGGGCGGCGATACCGGGTGCGCGGAGGTCACTGTCGTCCCTGAGCGGGTCTGAGTTGAGGACCCTTTGGGAACCTGAGAGAAGAGCGCAGCCGCGGGTCAGTTCACCGAGTCGTGAACGAGGCAGTTGTTTTGTTGTTCTGCCTTGCCAGCACGGCTGCGCTCTGTAATCAACTGGCATCGCGACTCGACGCGGCCAGGGTTTCACCGAAGCGGAGTTCCAGCGCGCCAAGGATGATTTCGGCGATCTGGTCTTTGTTGAACCGTGAACAATCGATGACGAGGTCGAAGCGAACGGGCGTGGAGCGATCTCGAACGAAGAACGTCTGGAGAAAACGGGCGCGCTCCGCTTCTGATTTGTCCACAAGCTTCGCTGCTTCGGCATGGGAAAGGTTGCGCTCTGCGGCCACGTGATGAATGCGCCATTCACGAGGCGCCACCAACCGGACGTGTAAACCAGTCTTGAGATCGGGTGTGATCAGGTAACCACCGCGCCCTACCAGCACGACCTGTCCGTGCATCGCCAGAGAACGAATCACTTCAGCGAGTTTCCGGACCACCAGCGCTTCGTCCACTTTGCGGTTCAACACGGAATCGAGCAGTTCGGCTATTTCCCCCCGCCGTCGCTCGGTGATCGATTCCACGATCTCGCGATGCAAATGCAGGTCTTGGGCAACCGGCTCCATTAGATCGCGACCGTAAGCAAGCCACGGAATGGACGATTGAAAGCGCTCATTCAGCAGTTCCACAAGGCGTTGCGCTACCCAGTAGGCTCCACAGCCAAACTCCCGAGAAATCGTAACAAAGGGCTGGGTCCCAAGCGGGACACGACGACGCATGCCAGTCGCAGCCTCCCAGGCATGGACATGCGCTGCTATTCGCGCATCAGTTCCGGAGTGAATCCGCGTATCAGATTTCCCGTCCATGGCTTCAAGCCTCCCGCACGCGCTCAGATCCTACCCCCCAAGTACAATATTCCATATTGCCGATCTGCGCAACCCTGACTGTCCGCCGTCAACGAAATTCGGACTCGGTGGAGCCGGAACCAAGACCAAGCACGGGAGAGCGTCAGTGCATTTCAAGCATACAGGTTGGTCCCGGTTTCAGCTTGTCCGGAAATCACCAACGACATCCATGATAACCACTTCCAGCGCCAACATGCCGCGCTACCATGCAAGCCAAGAAAACAGTGAGTTGGACGGCCAACTTCCCGTCGGAAAAGGCTAGACTTGGTGCCGCTTGTTTGCTATCAGGGAGTCGTCGCTGGGAAGGGTAGCACGCTGTCAAGCGGGTTGGCGGCGGTTGTCGGGCGTACAACACTTTCCGAATTCAGTTGCTTCCTCCCTCCGTCGTGCAGTCGTTTTGATAAGGGGACACACTTCATCGGCATGGGCAACAACAAAGACCGAGGGAAAAGGCCATGAAGATTCTTCGCAATCTCACCTTGATCGTGGTTTTGGCACTGGCCGGGCGACCCGGCAGCGTGCCCGCCCAGACACTGACGAATCTTTGGACATTTGGCAACGGCGGTGGCCAGGGGTTCTACCCATTCGCGTCGCTCATCCAAGCCACCGATGGCAATTTCTACGGGACAGTCGGCTCCGGCGGGTCAAGCAACAACGGCGCGGTGTTTCGGATCACTCCGGCCGGCACCCTGACCTACCTGCATTTGTTCACTGGTTCCGATGGGGCGAATCCTTCGGCCAATTTGGTGCAGGGCAGCGACGGCAATTTCTACGGGACCACCGGTTCCGGGGGAACAAGCAATGATGGCACTGTGTTTCAGATCACCCCGAGTGGGAGTCTGACCAACTTGCATTCGTTCCTCGGCTCGGACGGATCGAATCCGCAGGCGGGTGTCATACAGAGAAGCGACGGCAATTTCTACGGGACAACCTACTCGGGCGGGGCGAATGGCACCGGCACCGTTTTCAAGATCAGCCCCACCGGAACCCTGACGATTTTGTACTCCTTCAGCGGTCCGGACGGCGCGTTCCCCTACGCGACACTCTTGCTGGGTGGTGACGGCAATTTCTACGGAACGACCTACGCGGGCGGTGCGAACGGCTCGGGCACGGTATTCAGAATCAGTCCAACGGGTGACCTGACGAATCTGTACTCCTTCAGTGGCAGCGATGGAGCCCAACCCCAAGCGGAGCTTGTGGAGGGAACCGATGGCAACTTTTACGGGACGACCTATTCCGGCGGGACCATTGGATCGGGCACTGTCTTCCAGATCACTTCAAGCGGGAGTCTGACCAATCTGCACTCGTTCCTCAGCTCGGATGGCGGAAATCCGTGGGCCCCTCTCCTATTGGGCAGCGACGGCAATTTTTATGGGACGTGCTATCGGGGAGGAGCGAATGGGGACGGCACCATTTTCCGAATCAGTCCGGCGGGAAGCCTGACCAACCTGCACACATTCACTGGCGGCGTTGAGGGCGCCTTTCCCCAAGGGCCGGTGGTGCAGGGCAGCGACGGCAATTTTTACGGCGCGACGGTCAACGGTGGGACAAACAATCATGGCACGGTTTTCAGACTTTCGGTTCCCCTCTCCCCGCCCGCCAATCAGATTTCGATTCTAGTCGGGCCCTTGCCGGTTGCGAACTTCACGGAAATCGTGGTGCTGATTCCATCTGTCGCGGGGGAAACTTATCAATTGCAGTACACCGCCATGATGTCCCCGGCCAACTGGATCGATACCGGCGACCCGACCCTCAGTATCGGTGGTACATTGCTCCTGCCTGACTTCATGGAGGTGCTGCCATCCCAGCGCTTTTATCGGGCCGTGATTATCCCGTAAAGCTCGCGACGGCTGTTTGCGTTAGTTCCACTTTCGATCTCGTTTCCGAGCCGCAGTCCGTCCCCACCGCCAATTGCGGATCTCCGGCATGTCTTCGCCATGCTCGGCGATGTATTGCTTGTGTTCGAGAAGCTTGTCGCGAATGGCCTGCTTGGCGTAAGCCGCCCGCTCGCCGAGTTTCGGCACACGGTCGATGACGTCAGCGACGAGGTGAAAGCGGTCGAGGTCGTTCATCACCGTCATGTCGAACGGCGTCGTGGTCGTGCCCTCTTCCTTGTAGCCGCGCACATGCAGGTTCTTGTGGTTGGTGCGGCGGTACGTGAGCCGATGAATCAACATCGGATAACCGTGAAAGGCGAAGATGATCGGTTTGTCGGTTGTGAACAGGGCGTCGAAATCCTTGTCGCCTAGGCCGTGCGGATGTTCGCTTTGCGGCTGCAGCTTCATCAAATCGACCACGTTGATCACCCGCACTTTCAATTCGGGAAAATGCTCCCGCAGCAACTCCACTGCGGCCAGGGTTTCGAGCGTGGGCACATCACCGGCGCACGCCATAACCACATCCGGTTCGCCACCGCGATCGGTGCTGGCCCACGGCCAGATGCCGAGGCCGGCGGTGCAATGTTCGACGGCGGTGTCCATGTCCAGCCACTGCGCCTCGGACTGCTTGCCGGCAACAATCACGTTCACGTAATTGCGACTTCGCAGGCAATGGTCGGTGACGGACAGCAGTGTGTTCGCATCCGGCGGCAGATAGACACGGATAACTTCGGCTTTCTTGTTGATTACGTGGTCGATGAAGCCGGGATCTTGATGGCTGAAGCCGTTGTGGTCCTGCCGCCACACGTGCGACGAAAGCAGGTAGTTCAAGGAAGCGATCGGCCGACGCCACGGAATATGGTTCGCCACCTTGAGCCACTTGGCGTGCTGGTTGAACATCGAATCGACAATGTGAATGAAGGCTTCGTAGCACGAAAAAAAACCGTGGCGGCCCGTGAGCAGATAACCTTCGAGCCAGCCTTCGCATTGGTGCTCGCTCAACATCTCCATCACCCGGCCCTCGGACGCGACGTGATCGTCGATGGCCATGATTTCTGCAGTCGAGCAGCGGTTCGTCACCTCGAACACGGCGCCCCAGCGATTCGAGGCCGTTTCGTCCGGACTGAACACGCGGAACGTCTCCGGGTTTCGTTTCACCACGTCGCGGATGAATGCGCCCTGGACGCGCGTTGCTTCGGCGTCCACGGCGCCGGGCTGGGGCACTTTCACCGCGTAGTCGCGGAAATCCGGCAGGCGCAAGTCGCGCAGCAGAAGGCCGCCGTTGGCGTGCGGGTTGGCGCCCATGCGGCGCGTGCCTTTCGGGGCCAATTCCGCGAATTCGGGACGAAGCTTGCCGTCGCGGTCGAACAACTCTTGCGGGCGATAGCTCTTCATCCACTTCTCCAGAATCCTCACGTGCCCCGGATGACTCATCTCGCCCATCGGAACCTGGTGCGCGCGGAAGGTGCCCTCGACCGGTTTGCCATCGACCACCTTCGGACCGGTCCAGCCTTTCAGCGAGCGCAGGATGATCATGGGCCAGCACGGACGCTCCTCGAACCCATGGGCGCGGGCGTCGCGTTGGATGCGTTGGATGTGGGCGACCACGGTGTCGAGCGTCCCCGCCATAAGCTGGTGCATCTCCATCGGATCGTCGCCCTCGACGAAATACGGCGTGTACCCGTAGCCGCGAAAGAGCGCTTCCAACTCGTCGCGGGGAATGCGGGCCAGAACGGTGGGCCCGGCGATTTTGTAGCCGTTCAAGTGCAGGATGGGCAGCACCGCGCCGTCCCGCACCGGATTGAGGAATTTGTTCGAGTGCCAACTCGTGGCAAGTGGACCGGTTTCCGCTTCGCCATCACCCACGACACAAGCGACGAGCAAATCAGGATTATCGAACGCCGCTCCGAACGCGTGCGACAACGAATACCCCAGCTCGCCGCCCTCATGAATCGACCCGGGCGTCTCCGGCGCGACGTGGCTCGGAATCCCGCCGGGGAAGGAGAACTGTTTGAACAGTTTCTTCATACCCTGTTCATCCTGTGAGATGTCGGGATACACCTCGCTATATGTGCCCTCCAGGTACGTGTTGGCGACCAGCCCCGGACCGCCGTGCCCCGGGCCGGCGATGTAGATGACATTGAGGTCGTGTTCCTTGATGACCCGGTTCAGGTGGACGTAGATGAAGTTCAACCCCGGCGTCGTGCCCCAGTGACCGAGCAGGCGCGGCTTGATGTGCGCCAATTTCAGCGGCTTCTTCAGGAGCGGATTGTCGTAGAGATAAATCTGCCCGACCGAGAGGTAGTTCACGGCCCGCCAATAGGCGTCCATCTTTCGCAACAGTTCCGGGGTGAGTGGTTTTGATCTTGTTTTCATGGTTCAAATTCCCTACGGCAGTATGTGGCTGACGCAATCCGAACGCAAGGCGGTGGCGGTCAGGCTTGAGGCGCGAGAGGCAATGTTTACCAATTGCAGGCCTTTGCCTCCAACAGCCCGGAGCAGATTTGTCGTCGATGCAATTTTGTCACCGATCGGTGAGTCGCAGAGAAATTGGGCCGTCAATGGGAGTGCGGTCGTCTCATGTTTATCCGCGAATGAGAGTCTTCCAAACGGCGTGTAGTTTGTTGCGGATCTTGCCTGATTTAGCTACGCGTTCGATGCTCTCCGAGGGAGTGGTCGGCCCATAAGAAACATCACAGAGGTTGCAATTTTAGTTTGCAAATGTGATTTTTCCTGTCAAATTGACGCGTCGCAACGGTTTCGCAGCCAACATGTTGCGCCCGTAGCTCAACTGGATAGAGCATCGGTCTTCGGAACCGAGGGTTGGGGGTTCAAATCCCTCCGGGCGTACCAACTCAGGCGAAAGGCGACGGCTCTTCCGTCAGGCGGAATCAGGCGAAAAACCGGCGGGCGCCAGACCCCTCAATTGTTGTACGTGCTGGCAAACGGTGTGGGATCGTTTCGCCCGGCGTTGCGATGAAGTACGGCTTCGACTCGAGCGACCAATTCTTCGAGACGAAACGGTTTGCTGACATAGTCGTCGGCGCCAAGTTCAAACGCCTGCATTTTGTCGCGATGTTCGATGCGGCCCGACATCATGATAATAGGCGTCCATTGCACGGATCGGCTCTTGCGGACCATGCCACAAATTTCGAAGCCGTTCAGGCGGGGAAGCAAGAGATCCAACACGATGGCGTCGGGCCTCGATTCGAGGATGTAATTCAGCGCATCGATGCCATCCTTCACCCAGTGGGTCTTGAAGCCTGCGTCTCTGAGCGCCTCACAAACGAGTTCGCCCGCCGCTTCATCGTCCTCAACAACCAGGAGGATTTTACTTCGCACACCAGTCGCCTTGGATCTCATAGATGGCGTCTACAGAGCACTCGCAATGCCAGCGGAAGACCAAAGTTTCATCCCGAACCCTCGCCACCAGCGCGTGCTGCGCAAATGGTGGTTCAGCGAAGTGCTGCACCGGTGAAATACCGCCGTTTTGTGCGGACAACACACAGTTGGATCAAATCGAAGCGTAACGGCCAGCCCAAAACCACATCCCGACACGCCTACCCTACGACTATCAAAGTTGAAAAGCTAATGTCGTGACGTCCAAAAAAGTCCACAAGTCCGGGCATGTTTTTCCCACCACACACCCGCCCTTCCGTGTCTAGTCGAACACGACCGTCTTCTTGGAGTAGACCAGAATCCGACGCTCGATATGCCAGCGCACCGCCCGCGACAACACGACCTTCTCCAAATCGCGCCCTTTTTGCACCAGGTCCTCCAACTGGTCACGGTGCGAGATGCGGACGACGTCTTGCTCGATGATCGGCCCTTCATCCAGTGTCTCTGTCACATAATGGCTCGTGGCACCGATCAGCTTCACGCCACGCTCGAACGCGCGATGGTACGGTCGCGCTCCGCTGAATGCCGGCAGAAAGGAATGATGCACGTTGATGATCCGCTGGGGGTACTGCGCCACAAACTCCGCCGACAAAATCTGCATATACCGCGCCAGCACCACGAGGTCGATCGCATTGTCCTTCAGCAGCGTCAATTGCCGCCGCTCCGCCTCCGCCTTGCCAACCTCATCGACCGCTATCATGTGAAAAGGAATCCGATGAAACCCGGCCAGTCGTTCCGCCTCGTGATGGTTGCTGATGATGAGCGGGATCTCGCACGCCAATTCCCCACTCTCGTGCCGATACAACAAATCCGCCAGGCAATGGTCAACCTTGGACACGAAAATCGCCACCCGCTGTCGCTTCGACGATAACTCCAGCCGCCATCGCATCTGAAATTTCTCCGCGACAGGGTCAAACGCCCTTCCGAAATCGGCAATCGGCAATCCAAATTCCTTCAGGTCCCATTCCACCCGGGTCAGGAACAGATTCTGGTCATCATCCTGGTGCTGGTCGGCGTGCAGGATGTTGGCTTGATAACGAAAGAGAAAATCCGACACCGCCGCCACAATCCCTTTTTGGTCCGGACAATCAATCAGCAAGATAGCCGTATTCTTCATAAAGCAGCCGGCGCTCAGTTTTCCACGGCAAACCGCTGCCCGCAAGAAAAACCTGCTTCTCACCATTCGCGGGCTGTGCCACACTCATCACCGTGAATCAAACTCAGCAAATCAGGCTTCGTGGCGGCGGTAATGAATGAACAACATGGTCAAAGTCAATCCTGAGGCGCCGGAGCAGGACGCGATTGAGCGCGCGGCCACGATTCTTCGTGGCGGCGGCCTCGTCGCCTTCCCCACCGAGACCGTGTACGGGCTTGGTGCGCTTGCGCTTCATCTGAAAGCGATCCACAAGATCTTCATCGCCAAGGAACGCCCCGACTGGGACCCGCTTATCGTCCACGTGCGCGACGCGGCCATGGCACGATCACTCATGAAAACGGTGCCGCCGTCATTCGAATTGCTCGCCAGCCGCTTCTGGCCGGGACCGTTGACGTTCGTCGTCGACAAGGCCGACCACGTTCCCGGCGAAGTGACTGCGCATCGACCGACCGTCGCCCTGCGCATGCCCGGGCATCCCGTAGCCACCGCCCTGTTGGCCGCGACCGGCGCGCCCATCGCCGCGCCCAGTGCCAACCGGTTCGGCCGGCCCAGCCCCACCCGCGCCCAGCACGTTCTCGAAGACCTCGCCAACCGTGTGGACCTGATTCTCGACGCGGGACCGACCCCGATGGGCGTGGAGTCCACTGTCCTCGACCTCACCCAATCCCCACCCGCCATCCTGCGTCCCGGCGGCATGCCTCGCGAAGAACTGGAGAAGGCCGTCGGCGAGGTGCAACTGGCATCGGCCGTTGAGGACAAAACCGCGCGCGCGGGTCTGGCCGGCCCCGGCATGTCGCTCAAGCACTATTCTCCACGCGCGCGAGTCGAATTGCTCGACGGCGCTGCCGACGAGACCCTGATCGCCCTGAAACGGCGCGTTGAGGAATTAAAGCGCGAGGGAAAGACATTTTATATTTTGTCCAACTACGGTGACGACCGGCACTATGCCCAGACGCTGTTCGATCAAATGCGCGAAGCCGACTCGCAACAGGCCGACGTGATCCTCGCCATTCTTCCGCCGTCGCGCGGACTTGGCCTGGCCGTGCGCGACCGGTTGCTGCGCGCCGCAGGTGCGTCTGCCGCCGCGGCGAAATGAGGGGTCCGGACATGAGCAAAGAACAAGCTGAGAAACGCGCGAAAGCACTCGATTGGTTGAACATCCTGCGCCGGGAACATCCCGCGATGAGCAAACTCGAAGCCATCGAGAAAACGGCGGTCCGGTTCAACCTCAGTCCGCTCGAAGAAGAATGGCTTCTGATGGAAAGCACGAAATCCGAATCTCGAAATCCGAAACCGGAAACCGGTTGAGACACGCGGGTTGGCTTTCCGTGCGCCCAATTCGGATTGGTTTCGCACTTCGAATCTCGGATTTCGGATTTTATCAACGGGGGCTTGCAGGAAACGCTCCCCATCGGTAATCTGCCGTTGCTCGCGCGACTCACGGAGGGGTGGCAGAGTGGTCTAATGCGCACGCCTGGAGAGCGTGTGGGGTCGAAAGGCCCTCGCGAGTTCGAATCTCGCCCCCTCCGCCAACTTCGTTTTCCCTAATGAAATGGCGCTTTTTGTGAGTTCACACCGTCCAGAATGTCGAAAGAATAACACGAAGGCATAACAACGGCTTTTGCGGATCGGTCACTGCGGTAGTGTCGTGCTGTGGATCAAACGCGGCGCTACAACGGCCCCGGTTGCGCTCAGGATGCCTGCCAATGCTGGACTACCCCCCCCGTCAAAGGAAAAAACTATTAACGCCCGCGCAGTGCGGCTGACGGTTCGGCGCGGCGTGCTCGACCAATTCATGGCCGGAAAAACTCTTGAACGTTAAACCACCCCATGCAGGCCGTCACCCAATCGCCGACTGTCAAGGCGGCCAGTTCGCTCACACGAAGGCTTAAAGCTGTATCTTGCGAGCAAAAAGTACGAGAACGTGCATTCCGGCCAATAAAACCAACCTCCGAGTTTACAAGGGAAAACCCCACAATAGAATCAGGAAACCCTGATAGACAGCTGGGTTACCAGCGGTTCTCTGTCGATGTGGGAAGCGTTAGTCGCCGATCCTGTAAATGAAGAGCGTGTAGCCGACTCGGTCAATCGGTTGGTGTTCCTTGCGCAACCACGCCCATTCGGGGCGCATGAGAAGCATCGCGGGGACCACGAGCGTGCCCTGTTGAAGGTTGTGCGCTTCCGTCGCATCCACGGAGGTGGACTGGATGCCATAGTACGTGATCGCCTTCTCCAAGCCCGAGAAGGCTACGTAGCAGTGATTCACATTTCGGCCGGCCAGGTACTTCTTCAAGCGCTTGACGTCCTGGCCCCAATCGAGATTGGAGTCGAGCAGGTATTTGTAGCCGTTGCGAGCGCCGCCGACAAACCCGTTGAAGTATTCGATGTAGAATGGATGAGCGCAAATGCTCACCACCGCCAGCCACGCGACCAGAACAAGGGTCGCGACTCTCGACGGTCCACGAAGCGGCGCCAACTGTGAAGCTACGGCTACGGACAACAGCCCGTACACGGGCAGGAGATGGCGGACACCGATGTCCATCTTGTTGTGCATCGCGAGCGCAAAGAACATGGCGGCGGCAATCCAGGGAACGAGTTGTTCGGCACGGCGGGTTCGAATCTGCCAGAGAAGAACGATGAGGGCCCCAGCCGTCAGCGCAAGGAACACGATCGGTGTCTTCAAGGCAAATGCAACGGGGTAATAGTACCACCAACCCTCAGGGCTCCACTCTCCGAACAAGTAACCATTGTGCCCCGCGTCGGCCGTGCCTATCAGCAGCGCCACGGCCTTGAAGAAGTCAGGCGGAATCAGGATCAGGCGTAACTCCTCAAACCACGGTGGGACATTCAGCCACGCAGCTTGCCCTTTTTCCAGAGGCGGCGCGGGCGTCCAGCGCGGTGCGTAAACAATCAGGATGACGGCCCAAGTGCAAACAGCCAAAACGGGGATGAGACGGACGAACTGGAGGGTGCGCCTCTGCTCTGCCTCCAGCTTCCACCACACGAGTGCGGCCACGACGACGAATGTGGGCAGGAGCAGGAGTGCTGACAGCTTGGTTGCCAGCGCCAAGCCGAACGCCAGTCCCGCGATGACCGCACTACGGAGGCGGGGATGTTGCGCGAAATGGGTGAAGCTCCATACCGAGGCGAGCATGGTCAGCGTTCCGCCCCCGTCTGTCTGCACGATATGGCCGTGCGCAAGTGCGACCGGGTTGAAAACCCAGAGGGCACAGCCGACGAGCCCGGCCAAAGTGCCGCCGAGTCGATTGGCCCAGAGGAAAATCAATGCGGCAGTGAGCAGGGCCAGCACCACCTGCATCAGACGAGCTGCGGTCAGCAATCGATCCGCATCGTTTTCGCCACCGTACAGGAAAAACTGGCCAAACCGATCGCCTTCGAACCAAGGCCAGTAATACCAATTGTCGCGACCTGCCGGGAAAAGTTGGTTGGACTGCTGAAAGGGACCACGCCATGGACGATCCAGATGATAGCCAGTGCGGCCTTCGAATAACGACCGGCATTCCTCTGGAATCTGCACCGGCATGAACATCAGGGGTAACGCCGACCACATTTTGGCCAACGGCGGCTCGTCGGGATGCATGCGGAATCCCATGCCATTGCAGTACGTGTAACCCGCGCCGAGAATCCACGCTTCATCAGCCGTCGCACTCTCCTCGTGAATCGGCTGCCACATCAACCAAGCCATGGTCGTTGCGAGGAGCAGGAATCCGATCAATGCGCCCAATTTTGCGGGCCGAATCATCGGAAATACCCTAATGACTTCGCAGACGCGTGACAAGCCCGTTCGGTTCTCGATAGGAGAGGTGAGCGCCTGCATGCTCGCAAAACAAAAATGTCTTGCTACGCTGTGACTATGAGCAGGCAAAAAGGCCTTCCCAGTGGGCACGGGTTGGGGAAGAAAGTCGCTTATGGATAGCGTTCGCTCGAGCGCATCGGAGAGCGCTTCGCCCTTGGTGCATCAAGACTTGCATTGCGATTACTAATCGCCAGTCGGCCTTGGACTTTGCAGCGTTATCTCAAGACCGCATCGGGGCGAGCATTCGCCAAGAAGCGTTTGTAGCGAAGCGTTGCGGATATCGTCACACAACAACAGGCCGGCAACGGCTGGTGATCACTGCCTCTGGCGGCCTCTAGCAAGGCGGGGCTGGGCATCCTGGGGACACCCGTGATCGTGCCTGCGGTTCACAACCGCGGGCGGGCGCAGCAAACTCACGCGTCTGTATCCATCAACCGAACTGTGCCAAGTCACTACACGTACGCTTTTTCGCCGTGCAGGGCTTCGTCAAGACCCAGCTCTTCTTCCTCGACCGTGACTTGCACGCGGGTGATCTTGTTGATGATCCAGAGCATGATGTAGGTGAACAGGAACGCGTACACTGCCGCGCCCACCACGGCGACACATTCCTTCATAAAGAAGCTGCTGTCTCCATGGAGCAAGCCGTTGGCGCCGGAATCGTTCATCGCTCTGTCGGCAAAGATGCCCAGACAGATCACGCCGAGCACTCCGCCCACACCGTGCACGCCCCAGACATCCAGGGCATCATCCCATCCCAGCCGGTTCTTCATGTTGATGGCAAAATAGCAGACAATGCTGGCCGCGATGCCGATCGCCACCGCGCTCGGCGTGCTCACGTAACCGGCCGCCGGTGTGACAGCGGCAAGGCCGGCAATTGACCCCGTAAGCAAGCCCACGAACTTCGGTTTCTTCTCGAAGACCCAGGCCATAATCAGCCACACAATCGCCGCGAAGGAAGCGGCGACGTCGGTATTGAGAAACGCCAGCGACGTCACGGCGTCAACCCGCAACTCGCTGCCGGCGTTGAACCCGTACCAGCCGAACCACAGCAGCCCCGTGCCCAGCGCCACCAGCGGAATACTGTGCGGCCCGGGCGGTTCGGGAATCCGACGCCGGCCGACAAACATCACCGAAGCCAGCGCGGCAAACCCGGCAATGCAGTGCACCACAATTCCGCCGGCAAAGTCGAGCACGCCCCATTGGGCCAGCAGCCCGCCGCCCCAGATCATATGCACCATCGGGAAATACACCAGGATCAGCCAAGCAACCAAGAAGATCAGGTAGGCGGGGAATCGCACGCGGTTCGTAAAGGCGCCGGTAATCAACGCCGGGGTAATCTGAGCGAACATCATCTGGTAGGCGATCAACACGAACAGGGGAATCGTCTTGGAGCCGGTGAATGGGTCCATCGGGTTGAGGCCCCGGAAAAAGGCGTGGTCGAGATTGCCGATGATTCCGCCCTGGCCGCCGCTGAAGCACAGCGAGTAGCCGAAGGCAAACCAGATGACGGTGGTCACGCCCATGGAAACGAAGCTTTGGATCATGATGGCGAGCACATTCTTGCGGCTGACCAGCCCGCCGTAGAAGAAGGCCAGCCCCGGCGTCATCAGCATGACCAGACTCGTCGCCACGAGCATGAAACCGGTGTTGCCAGTATCGAAGGTGCTAGAGATCACGGTATTCCTCCTTGGTAAATGTTCCAAGGCGTGAGAAGCACATCGGTACGCCAAGCAACATTACTTTGATAGCGTCCATTGATTGTCTGAAGCTTGCGGCGGATTAGCTCACACCCCCCTTCAAAACGCAAGGTTTTTTCTGCTCCGGCCAGACGGGGGCGCATTGGAGGACGACCTCGTGAGGCGGTCCCGCCGTTCGCGCCATCAACTTCGCACGAATTGTCGATACAACTCCGCGTACGCACCGTTGGCGGCGAGAAGTTGCCGGTGGGTGCCGCGTTCGACGATCTTGCCGTGGTCGAGCACGAGCACGAGGTCGGCGTGGCGGATGGTGCTCAGCCGGTGGGCAACGACAAAACTCGTGCGGCCTTTCACCAATGCCGCCAGCGCGCGCTGGATTCGCGCTTCGGTCATCGCATCCACGGAACTCGTCGCCTCATCCAGGATCAAAATTCGCGGGTCGGCCAGCATGGCGCGCGCGAAACAAACGAGCTGGCGCTCGCCGAGGGAGAGATTCGTGCCCCGCTCCCCCGCCTGGGTCGAAAAACCGGCCGACAGCGAGCCGATCACATCGAGAAAATCCAGTTTGCGGACGGCATCCACGACTTCCTCATCCGTTGCCGGCGGGCGGGCGAAACGGATGTTCTCCATCACCGTACCCGTGAACAAAAAGTTCTGCTGGCTGACGATGCCCATTTGTCGATGCAATGAGTCGCCGCGGATGTCCCGCGTGTCGAATCCGTCAATCAACACCTGGCCACGCTGCGGCAGATAGAATTTCGTGATGAGATTGACGATCGAACTCTTCCCGCTGCCCGTGTGACCGACCAGCGCGACCGTCTGCCCGGGTTCGGCCACAAAACTCATGTCGTTGATCGCCGGCCGGTCGGCGACATAGCTGAAGATCACGCTGTGGAATTCGACGCGGGCACCCAGTGTCGTAGCCGGGGCAGGCCGTCGCGCCTGTCCGTGGGTCGCGTGCGCTTGAGGGTGTAGATGGACGTCCGCTGCGACACGCGGATCATGGAGTTCGATCGCCTCCGGCGGTTCCTCCCAATCGGGTTTCGTATCGAGCAACCGAAACACGCGCTCGGCGCCCGCCATCGCGGTCAGCGCCTGGCTGAACTGCTGGCCGATGGGTTGGATCGAACTGAAAAACATGTTCGCCAAGAAGAAGAATTGAATGAGCGTGCCGACGTTCATGTGGACCGCCGGGCTCAACACGCGGCAGCCTCCGACCACGATCAACGCGGCCGCAAACGTCTGGCTGCTCAGTTCCAGCATTGGCAAGAACACGCCCGACGCCCGCGCGACGCCGAGATTGTAGCCCGAGTGGTCCTTGATCAGGTCGGCAAACAAACCCGCATTCACGTCCTGGCGGACAAATCCCTGCGTCACGCGGATGCCCGTGACCGATTCGGCCAGGGTCGCCGTCACGCGGCTCCAACTTTCTTGCACTTGCCGGTTCGCCAGGCTCAGTGAGCGGCGGAAATGATAGTTCAACACGCCCAGCACGGGCGCCATCGCCACCACGACGAGAAACAACACCCGGTCGTACCACAGCATCAGCAGCCCCGAGATGATCATCTGCCCGGCCTGGACGGCGGTGATGAAGAACACGTCCTGCCAGCCCACGCGCATCGCCTCGGCGTCGGAGGTGTAGCGGCTGATGATGCGCCCGATTTTCGTGCGGTTGTAGAAACTCATCGGCATCCGCAGCAAATGCTGGAAAATGTCGCGTCGCAAATCCTGGATGACCGATTCGCCCAATTCCAACGCCAGCCGCTGGCGGAAGTGGAAACAGAATTGGGTGACCGCCGCGAGCACGAGAAAGCCGATCGCTCCCCCTATGATGCCGCGCGGATCGTGGCGCGAGATCGGGCCGTTGATGACCGCGCCCAGCGCCCACGCCAGCATGGGCAGTTGAATCGAGCGGAGAATCACCAGCGCGAACAGCCAGTTGCGCCGGCGCGCGTGGGGTTTCGTGTAGCGGAACATCCGCCAGATCAGCGCCAGTTGCAGGGGCCGCTGGCTGATCTCGTCTTCGTCATTCGGCTCACGTCGAATGTGCGTGATCGTGACTGGAGGTTTGGTCGTCATGGGTGCCCCTACTCAGCGAATTGGACCTCCGCGGTTCGCCGATACGGGCCGTTTACGCGCATCAATTCGTCGTGCGTGCCCGTCTGGACGATTCGTCCGTCTTCCAAGACGATGATGCGGTTGGCGCGGCGCAACGTGCTGATGCGGTTGGCGACGATAAACGTCGTGCGTCCGCGCATGGCGTTCTCGATCGCCTCCAGGATCTCCTTCTCCGTCTCGGGGTCGACTGCCGCGGTTGGGTCATCGAGCAACAGGATGGCCGGGTTCAGCAGCAGCGCGCGGGCGATGGCCAGACGCTGGCGTTGGCCGCCGGACAAATCCTTGCCGCCTTCGCCCAACAAGGTGTCGTATCCCCTGGGCAGTTGGATGATGAACTCATGGGCGGCGGCGATGCGGGCCGCCTGCTCGATTTCTTCGCGAGTGGCGTGGGGATGGCCAAAGGCGATGTTGGCGGTGACGGTGTTACTGAAAAGGAAACTCTCCTGAAACACCAATCCGACGTTGCGGCGCAAGTCACCGAGGTTGAGTTCGCGAACGTCGGTGCCATCGACGAGCACCCGACCGCGGAGCGGGTCGTAAAAACGCGGGATCAGGCTCAACAACGTGGTCTTGCCGGACCCGGTGGGGCCGAGGATGGCAGTGCACTCGCCCGCGCGCGTCTCGAAGCTGACGTCTCGGAGTTCGGGGTTGTCCGCGCCGTTGTAGCCGAAGCTGACGTTCTCGAACCGGACCTCCCCGCGGGCGTGCGGAAGCGGTTTCGGGTCCGGCGGGCTGACGATTTCCACGGGCGCATCGAGCACCTCGAACACGCGGCGCGCCCCGACCAGGCTTTGCTGGATGGTGTTGGCAATTTGCGCGACGTTGGAGATTTGTCCCGAAAACTGCTGCAGCAGACCGGCGAACACCACCATGCCGGTGCCGAGCGGCAGTTCCCCCGCGATCACGAGATGTCCGCCGTACACCAAGAGCACGAACAGGCTGATTTGCGTGAGCATGCCGATGCCGGGGATGAACAGGCTCACCCGCCAGAAGATGTTTTGTTGCTGCGTGCGGACGGCGTCGTTGCTGCGTTCGAATATCTGGAATTGCTCCCGCTCTCGCGCGAAGCCCTTGATGGTCTGGATTCCCTGGGCCGTCTCGGCGATGTGAAGGACCATGCGATCGACCAGTTCGCGGTTGCGGACGTACTGGGGTTGGACGACGCGCGAGAACGCCGCCGCCACGATCCACAACAGAGGCACGACGGCCAGGCAAGCCAGCGTGAGCCTGGCGTGGATCGCCAGCATGTAGGACAGGTACACCACCAGCGACAACACCATGATGATGCTCTGCATGAGGACGTTGTTGACGAAATTGGCGACCGCGCGCGAATCGCCCGTCACGCGGTTGATGATCGACCCCGTCTCGTTCGCGTCGTAGAAGCGGAAGCTGAGCCGCTGGAGTTTTTCGTACACGCGCGCGCGCAGCTCGACGA
>Ga0116126_1000515_pt1 | contig 28361 bp, 20 predicted proteins | sample June2015DPH_16_5_FD_89730 | JGI IMG/M metagenome (GOLD analysis project Ga0116126, IMG submission 89730) | Peatland microbial communities from SPRUCE experiment site at the Marcell Experimental Forest, Minnesota, USA - June2015DPH_16_40 | ecosystem: Environmental > Terrestrial > Soil > Wetlands...
CAGCAAGAACGAGGAGGCAGTTGCTCTTGAAGCGATGGCGAAGCATCCGGAAATGGTCCTGCGACCCGATGACTTCGCGGCTTGGAGGATCAACTGGAGGGACAAAGCGCAGAACGTCGTTGAACTGATTAAAGAACTCAACTTGGGTATGGACTCGGCCGTGTTTATTGATGACAACGCTGTCGAGAGATCTCGCATCCGGGAGGCGTTGCCTGAAGTCGTCGTGCCCGAATGGCCCAGCGACAAGCGGCTGTACCCCCGCGCTCTAGCAAGCCTGGACTGTTTCGACAGACGCGCGATTACAGAGGAGGACCGGCAACGGCCAGAGATGTACATATCCGAACGACGGCGATCAGAACTCAGGTGTCAAGCGGGGTCTTTGGATAAGTGGTTGCGTACACTGGAAATGAAGGTGGAAGTAGAGCCGCTGAGCAAAGCCAATCTGGCGAGGTCGACGCAACTGCTTAACAAGACGAATCAGATGAACCTGAGTACCCGCAGATTGACGGAGCGCGAGTTGATGTCCTGGGCTAGTGAAGAGGGTCATCAGCTGTGGACGTTACGCGTGAGCGACAAGTTTGGTAACTACGGCCTGACAGGACTTGTCAGCGTCGAGAGAGATGGTAGCGGGGCACGGATCGTGGATTTCGTACTGAGCTGCAGGGTCATGGGACGAGGATTCGAAGAAACCATGCTCCACTTGGTAGTCGAGTGGGCCAGATCCAACGGACTGAGTAAGGTCCTCGCCAGCTATCGTTCCACGCCGAAGAACAAACCGTGTTACGACTTCCTCGCCAAGTCAGGAATGCAAGCTATGAACGATCATGATTTTGCATGGAATGCCGCTCGCGAATACACAGCACAGTCCCATATTCGGTTGGTCCGGGTTGACCGGGAGACCAACCTGCGGCGATAGATCATTGCGGCGAGGAATTGGAAGGAGAACGGCGCATTGTACGAAAACCCGATTCTCGGCCTGAAGAACCGCGCCCTGCAAACTTTGGCTCGCTGGGCGCCTGGCGCAACGACGCTGAGGGTACGCGTTCACCGCTGGCGGGGGGTGAAGATCGGCGAGGACGTCTGGATCGGATACGATACGGTCCTCGAGACGTCACGGCCTCATCTGATTTCGATCGGCAACAAAGTGGTTATCAGCATTCGGGCGCTGCTCATCGCGCATTTTCGCGGCCTCGAGGGGATCACCATCGAGGACGAAGCGTTCATCGGGCCTGGCGCGATCATACTTCCCAATGTAGTCATCGGTCGGGGCGCGGTTGTCACGGCGGGCAGCGTTGTGACCGCATCTGTTCCCCCCATGACCGTGGTTCAGGGGAATCCTGCGCGGGTCATCGCGAAATGCGGGGTGCCGCTTTCCGAACACAGACGCATGATGGATTTCATGCGGTCGCTCAAGCCGATCAACAAATCCCGGCCTCGGGCTGCTTCATAACATGCCGCTGAGGGAACAAATCTCGATTTATCCGAACCATTCGGTTGCGGGCGAACCCCTTCTCGTGACTCTGGCCGGTTTAGTGCCGGCAGATTTTCGGGGCGCTGAGCGTGGGATGGCGTTTGCTTACGCGGACGCTGTGATTGCCTTCTCCTGTGATCGTCGGTCGACGTCGGCTGCGAAGGAAAGGCAAGGGCGGTGTTTCATCGTAACTCGTGGGGATGCCTGCGCTGCCAACCGACTTGGGGCCAAGGTGCGATTCAGCGGTTCACTGCGGCTTGATCCTCGGCTTCGCGGGAGAACGCTCGATCACGAGGCGATCGAAGGCATCGGTTCAATTGATGTGAAGGGAGGAGACGAGGTTTTGGCGTTCTACGATGACCTTCCGGTTTGGGTTTCACGCAACCAGCAAGGCGACGTGGTTGACCTCGTATCTGTGCCGCTGCCCAAGATACCCACGTCCGAGAGAGTATTCGAGCACCTCAACGGCAGACGGTTCCTTGAACTTCTTCCGCTTTTGCATTTTCTCCGTAACGTGACCGCGGGCTTGCGCTGGGAGTGTCCGCCCTTGAGGGCGTGCTTGATGTTCGACGACCCCAATTTGCATTGGTGTTCCTATGGCTTCTTGAACTACCGCGCGCTTATCGACAGGGCAAGGAGTCATGGTTTTCATGTGGCTTTGGCGACAGTGCCTCTGGATACTTGGTTTGCAGACCGTCGGACGGCTTCGCTCATTAGAGAAAACGAGCGATACGTATCCCTCCTGATACACGGCAACAACCACACCAGGGCGGAGTTTGCCAATGCGGGTTTTACGGCACTGCCCTCGCTGGCACAAAGCCTGAAGCGCATTGATCGCCTTGAAAGAAAGACAGGGGTCCATGTAGAACGCGTCTTCGCACCCCCTCACAGTGCGTGTGCGGAATCGGCGATGCACGCGATGCTCTCGCTGGGATTCCAAGCAGCCTGCATTGACCCCTGGTCGCTGCGCCGTTGGAACCCCGGACGGAAATGGCCTCCGACTTTCGGGCTTGGGATTTCAGAGTTGATGGCGGGTTTTTTCCCCGTTCTTCCCAGGTTCAAGTTGTCGGATTCATATGAAGGTGCGATTGCGATATCCGCCTTTCTCGACCGGCCGATCATTCCGCTTGCCCATCATACCACGGTCAGGGATGGATTGGAGATACTGGACCGCATAGCCGCACTCATCAACTCCTTCGAAGGGGTTGCTTGGAGCGGGCCCGAAGGCATGCTCCGCTCCAATTTCCTGAGCCGTCGGGAACAGGATCGCCTTTTGATTACTCCCTATTCCCGCTGCATCGCATTCACTGTTCCCCAGGGCATATACACGATCGTCTTGCAACCTGCCGAACAATCTGCCGGCACCAATGGGGAAGAAGTTCTGATACTACAAGAGCATGCAGGCCGCCGTGAGCAGTACAGAACTGGGACTGAGTCCCCAATTTCAGTGTTTCCTGGCGATCAGATTGAGATGCGATGGAGTGTCTTAGGTTCGATCGACTATGCAGACGTCGCAATTTTGAGAACGGGGTTCTGGCCGTGTTCGCGCAGACTGCTTTCCGAAGTCCGAGACCGCTGCTTGCCTTTGTTGAGTTTCGGAATGCGCCGCTCACAGGGCCGTCTTCATCGGCCGTTCCGTTCATCGAATCCCCAATCTATCCCTGAGTAAATTGAAAGCAAGCAGCGAGAGTGTATTGGCTGACATGGAAAGCAACGACTTGCTGATCGGATCAGACGAAACCGTTCTGGTGACAGGGGCGGCCGGATTCATCGGAACCCGGGTTGTGGCCTGCCTGCTGGAACGGGGATTTACCAATGTGCGTTGCCTCGCAAGGGGAAGGATCGGACTCGACAAACTGGAGCGCGTGGCGGGAAGCCTTCGCAATGGCAGCCAACTGGAGGTGGTGGAGGGAAATTTGCTGTCGCAGGAGGATTGCCTGAAGGCGGCAGACGGTGCCCGCGTTATCTACCACTTGGCGGCAGGGACCGGCGAGAAATCGTTTCCGGACGCGTTTATGAACTCCGTGGTCACGACCCGGAATTTACTGGAAGCGGGCGTCCGCCATCGATGCCTCAAGAGATTCGTCAACATGAGCTCGTTCAGCGTGTATTCCAATCGTGGCAAGGCTCATGGAAGGCTGCTGGATGAATCCTGTCCGGTCGAAGACAGGCCCGAGTTGCGGGGTGAGGCATATCACTATGCCAAAGTAAAACAGGATGAGATCGTCAACAATCTCGGGAGAAAATACGGCATCCCTTGTGTTTTGGTGCGGGCTGGCGTGGTCTACGGTCCGGGCAAGGCAGCCATAACGGGGCGGGTGGGCACCGGCACATTTGGGATTTTCCTGCACTTGGGTGGTCCGAACAAAGTCCCTTTCACCTATGTTGAGAACTGCGCAGAGGCGATCGTGTTGGCCGGGTTAATACCGGGAGTAGATGGCGAGGTCTTCAATATTGTGGACGATGATCTTCCTTCCAGCAGGGAATTCCTGCGCCTGTACAAGAGAAACGTGAAACCATTGAGGTCAATTTATCTGCCGCACTTCGCAAGTTTTGCCTGCTGCTATCTTTGGGAGAAATATTCCCAATGGTCTAACGGCCAGTTGCCGCCGGCATTTAACTGCCGGATGTGGCATGCGTATTGGAAAGGAAGCACGTATACGAACGAGAAACTCAAGCAACGGCTCGGGTGGGAGCAGAAAGTTCCCACCCGTGAGGGGCTGAAGCGTTATTTCGAAAGCTGCCGGCAGAGAGGTTCCGATGCTTAGGGTGTCCATTGTCGGCTGCGGCAAAATCGCCGATTCACATGCCGAGCAAATCCGGCGAATCAACGATTGCGAAATCGTCGCTGTCTGCGACCGAGAGGAACTGATGGCCAAGCAGCTTGCCGAGAGGTTTTCGATAAAAATGTTCTTCAGCGACATCCAGGATCTCCTGGACAAGGCACGGCCGGATGTGGTGCATATTACTACGCCACCTCAAAGTCATTTCGAGCTCGGGCGTCTCTGTCTCGAACGAGGTTGTCACATCTACGTCGAGAAGCCTTTCACGGTGGACACGCCGCAGGCGTTGGAACTGATCCGCATGGCGGAACAGCGTGGCTTGAAAGTGACCGTCGGTCATGATGGTCAATTCAGTCATGCGGCAAACCGGCTCCGCGAACTGGTGCGGCAGGGGTATCTCGGTGGCGATCCTGTCCACATGGAAAGCCACTACTGCTACGACCTCGGCACAGGTAGCTACGCGAATGCAATCCTGGGAGACAAGAATCATTGGGTGCGCAGGTTGCCCGGGAAGCTGTTGCACAACACGATTGGCCATGGCATTGCGCGCATTGCCGAACATCTTAAGAGCGATGCGCCGACGGTTATTGCGCATGGTTTTATAAGCCCGGCATTGCGGGCGCGCGGAGAACAGGAAATGATCGACGAGTTGCGAGTCATCATTACCGAGAGAGGAGGCGCAACGGCTTATTTGACCTTTTCCGCCCAAATGCGCCCTTCGCTTCATCAGTTCCGCATCTTCGGTCCCAGGAACGGCCTCTTTCTTGACGAAGACGAGCAGGTTGTCCTTAGGCTCAGGGGCGGCCGATTCAAGAGCTACGCGGAAAAGTTCGGACCGCCGCTCGTCTACACCCGGCAGTACTTGGGGAACCTGGTTCGGAACGCTCGGCTCTTTCTGGCGAATGACTTTCACATGAAGTCGGGCATGAAGAATCTTATCGAAGCATTTTATCAGTCGATAACCCATAATTCTCCGTTGCCAATCGCTTATCGCGAGATCCTTCTGATCTCCCGAATTTGTGACGACATTTTTCAACAGGTAAATCAAAGCCGCTGCGAATCAGACGGGAACGGCTGGCCTGGGAGCGCGGCTGGGGCCAATGCCGCTGACGGATTGCGGCTCTTGCAGCCGAACGACGCGGTTCATCGCGAGGGCGATTCACCACGAGCGGCGCTGTGAGGCCACCGCGCCCTACCAACGACTATGACGATCCAAGTCCCGAGCGTAGTGGGGCGGGCGTCTCGCCCGCCGGAAGGCAAAATCGTGGCTCAGGCGACGGCAACGGCAGACACGGGCGGGACGCTCGCGCCACCAAACGCAAGCAGGGACGCTCGCACTACCTACCAACGGCATAAGGAGCGATGATGAAAGGGTTAGCAGCATTGAGGTTGGGTACGGTTGTCCTTGTTGGGGCGTTCAGTGCCCTATTGATTAATTATTTGTTGCCCCCACGTGTTTGGACAGAAGGCGACTTGGTAAGATGCGTTCTAAACAATTGGTATGACTATGGGTACTTGGAATTGAAGGGCCATTTCGTCATGAATGCCGGGGGAATAAATCAAGGGGAGACCCCGGTCCGTCATGAAGCGTCCACTGGTCTTGATTTGCTTCCTCTCCATTGGCTGCACCTGATGACGGGCGACTTGTTGGTGGCCCTACGCGTCTTCCTCATTTTGCTTACCGTGGTACTGGCTCTATCCGTTTGGGTGTTTCTGGGAAAGACACCATTGGCGCTTGCCGCGGCCGCTGCATTCTGTTTCTCGCCCGGCTATATCCAAAATGCGGTGGACTGGGGCGAGATCCCAGGCGCAGTTCTGTTGGGCATTCCGCTTCTGATCTGTTTCCTCAAGGCTCTGGAGTCGAACAGGCAAAGCAACGCGGTGATCGGTTTGTGGCTGTTACTGATCGCCTGTTATGTACAGATCGAATGGTCAACGATGTTTGCCATATTCATTCTATGGTCCACTGTTGTTGCCATTTGGTGGCGGACAAACCATCGGCGTGTGATTTCATTTACCGTGTTTTTGGCGATCGTCCTGCTCTTGTGCTTGACTGCCAAGGTGCTCGCCAAGGTTGCAAGTCAGGGCGAGAGCAGCGGCAGTCTGTTCCGGGATTCGCTTCGCTATCTCGGCACCCAGACATTGGGACCGATTGGCTATGATGGAAAAACCCCAATGTCATGGGGTCTGGCGTTGAGGCGACTGGTTTCAGTCGACCTAATCGGTCTCTTGCCGCTTTGGTTGACGTTTGCCTGGGTCATCGCCCGATCACCGAGAGGGAATGGCCGGGGGACACTTTTGAATCTGACACCCCTGCTGGCATCTGGGTTTTCGGTCTTGGTCATGCGGAACTACTTCGCCCCTCACAAATGGGTCCAAATGCCCATCTTCGGCATGGGGATTCTACTCAGCATGCATCTTTTCCTGGGAGCAAACGACCACGCTGCTGTGAATCAAGAGCCGAAGTTGCCAGCACCGGTTCACTTGAGAAATCCGGCGCTATTAGTTTTCTCGCTGGGCAGTTTTCTTTATTGCTTGGGTGTCCTTACCGTTTTCAAGGTTAATGATGCGGAGAAACACGCGTTGGTAGCTGTTGTTTCTGAGAATACCCCTCGCAGTGCACTGGTGGTCATTGGCCCCAATCTCAGTCCCTACCTCGCCGCTGACCCTCGTCCTAAGTATACGATGGGGCTGTTGGACAGGAAGACTGTGGTGGCACAGGCGCCCGTACGTCAAATGACCGAAGTCGTAGAATCCAAAGACGTATATTTCATCGACTCTGAACCTCTGCCCGAATTAGGGGTTCCGCTTGCATCATCGGAGGCAGCCAGAATTGAGTGGATCGAACAGCTTCTGGGTTGGTACCGGCACAATATTGCCCAGTGGACAGCCAAGACCAGGCCAACACTTCCGTCCAAATACTACCTTTACAGAATTGCTGCGCAAAGCCCGCCCTCTGAAAGCACTCCGAGAGAATTGAGCAAGATGAACTGACCTGATGTCATGTAACAGAAATGATTTTCCAATGATCCATGTCCCCCCTCACCTTAATCCTCTCCCCCAAACGACGGGGGAGAGGAGATCTTCCCTCTCCCTTGCCGTATAAGGGAGAGGGCGTGCCCCGCCGTAGCCAGCCGTTTGGCCGAGTCGGGTCAGGGTGAGGGTTCTGCCGTTTCCCCGCCATCACCTTTAATCGCACCCCCGCGCCAGGAATCATGAAGCTTGACTTTGGATTGGCGTTGCGGCTCCCTAGCGGCGTATGTCCGTGGGGGAAAACGGTCAGACAACCGAGATTCAAGCCAGTGCCGACGCGTTTTACCCGACGGCCGACGTCAGATACCAGTCCAAGATCGACGACCCTTATTCGAGCCATTCGGTAATTCTGGCGCGACTGGGTAACGGGAGAGGAAAGAGACTGCTGGATGTGGGCTCGGCACAGGGTGTGCTGGCACAGAAGTTCACCGAACGCGGGTTCGAGGTGACGTGCATTGAAGGCAGCCAGAAGCTGGCGGCGTTGGGTCGAGACAAGTGCCACGAGATGATTGTCGCGGATTTGGACAAGCCATTGCCGCAGCTCAACGGACAATTTGACGTGATTGTCTACGGTGACATTTTGGAGCATCTGAGGAATCCGATGGAGGTTTTCATGGGATTCAATCGCTCGCTGCGATCAGGGGGCCAGGTGATCGTTTCCGTGCCCAATGTCGCCCACCTGTGGGTGCGGCTGAACCTGCTGTTGGGCCGTTTCGGATATGCCGACCGCGGGATCCTCGATCGGACCCATCTTCGGTTCTTCACACTGTCCATCTTCAAGAGGTTCCTTTCCGACGCCGGACTGGAATGGGACGAAATTGTCGCCACGCCGGTGCCGCTGCTGCTGCTGGTGCCCAAGCGCCACCACGGGAAGTGGCTGCGCGTCGTGCAGGTGTTGAATGCCGGACTGGCGAGAAGTTGGAAACGCATGTTTGGCTATCAGTTCGTTGCCGTGGCCCGTTTGAGGAAGAACTCATGAAGCCCAAGGTCGTCGTCGTTATGCCCGCTTATAATGCCGGACGCACGCTTCGGATGACTTACGAGGAGTTGCCCAAGGACACCGTGAGCACGGTGATTCTGGTCGACGACGGCTCGACCGATGAGACGCTGAAGATCGCCCGGGAGTTGAACCTGGAAGTGTTCATGCACGATCGCAATTATGGATACGGCGCCAACCAAAAGACCTGTTACGCGGAGGCCTTGAAAGCCGGCGCTGATATCGTCGTGATGGTACATCCCGATTATCAATATGACCCGCGACTGGTGCCGCAGATCGTGGCGCCGATCAGCCGCGGGGAGGCGGATGTCGTGCTCGGTTCCCGTCTCAAGGGCGGCACGGCGCTGCAGCAGGGGATGCCGTGGTGGAAGTACTACTCCAACCGGTTTCTCACCTGGGTGGAGAACACGACCTTTGGGTTGAATCTCTCCGAGTACCACACCGGCTATCGGGCCTTTCGCAAAGAGATCTTGGAGTCGGTCAATTACACCATCGATTCCGATGGATTCATCTTCGACCAGGAAATCATCGCGCAGTGCGTGTCGGCCGGAGCGCGGATCGCCGAGATCGCCGTGCCGACGCGTTACTTTGCTGAAGCGTCCTCGGCCAGCTTCGGGCAGAGCGTCATTTATGGCCTGAGGATTCTCTGGCTGGTCACGAAATACAAATTGTTTCGCTGGAACTGCATCCCCGGACGGCAGTTCGTCAGTCTCCGAGCGCGCTACACCAGGGTGGCGTCCAACCCCGGCTGAAGACAGGTCGTGACTCAAGGACGGCTTGGATGGGGCCCGCCGCGATGGCAGCGGGAAATTGTGCCCTTGAATCGGCGGTTTGCCAACCGAACATGCAAAATTCTGCTAACGCGCACTAATTTTTGCGGGGCGGACCATCATCGGACGACAGGGTTCTGAGCCACGCACGTTTGACCTTTCGTCCACGAGAATGATACAACTAGGCACAAGCGAGGCGGGCCGCCTTGCGATTCATCGAAATCCATGATTTCGCATACGGACAGGCACCCTGGCCAACACTTCCGTCCCAATACTACCTGTACAGAATCGCCGCGCAATGCCCGCTCTCTGAAAGCACTCAAAGACAATTGAGCAAGATGAACTGACCTAGTGCTCTTTCAAAGTTGATTTCGAGGGTAGGGCGCGACCGCCGGGCGCGCCGCGTCGTTCGGCTGCACGGGCCGCCCGGCGGTCGGCCCCTCCGAGGCGCTCTACGAGTATAATGATTCCAAAACGAATCATTCAGACAGGAAAGACGCCTGACCTGCCCCCTTTATGCCGGGCGGCCGTTGCGAATGTTCGCCTGCTGAACCCCGATTTCGAGTATTGTTTCTTCGACGACGATCAGGTTGCGGCCTTCATCGCTGAGCACTTCCCCGAGTACCATGCTTTGCGAATTGAATAGATTTGGACCCGCTTCGCGGTAGATTCTTATGGTCTTCGATAATTCCCAAAAGGATGGGAGCTTGGTTGCACCCCAAGTTGCTCCGGCGAGTTCGGTGGAGAATACGGACGTAGCTGGGGCTGCTCTGCAAGGCAGCAACCTCATGGAGGCGCATCTCAAAACCGATCACCTGCTTAAAGACCTTAAGGGGCGCACGATCTCCAGCGGGTTTGTCACGATGGTGTCGGCGGGGATTCAGTTTGCGCTGAACCTGGGCTCCACGATGGTCTTGGCGCGCCTGCTCACCCCGCGGGACTTTGGGCTAGTCTTTATGGTAACAACCGTGATGAGTTTTTTCCGAATCTTCAAAGAGATGGGCCTTTCCACAGCCACTGTACAGCGCGAGGGAATCACTCACACTCAGGTTTCCAACCTTTTTTGGATCAACGTCGGCGTGAGCGGTCTGGTCAGCATGATCGTGGCGGTCTCCGCGCCTGCCATCGCCTGGTTCTACCGGGAACCCCGGCTTGTTGCAGTTACCATCGCATTCTCCATCACTTTCTTGTTAAACGGCGCGACCGTCCAGCACATGGCGCTGCTGGCCCGGCAGATGCGCTTCAAGGTGATCGCACTGATCCAAGTTGGGTCCATGGTAGCTGGCGTTGCGGTCGGCATCGGCATGGCCTGGCTCGAGTGTGGCTATTGGTCCCTGGTGGGAATGCAGGTATCGACCGTGATTGTGACCTTTCTGATGACATGGTGGGCTTCTCGCTGGCGTCCTCAATTCCCGAAGCGTCGCAGCGGGACACGGCCCTTGCTGAGTTTTGGAGTCAACCTTGCCGCTGGTGAGTTTGTATGGTCTATCGCGCGCGGGACGGATGGCCTTCTAATCGGGAGATTTTGGGGCGCCGATTCAGTGGGTCTCTATTCCAGGGCGGGGGCTTTGCTCGCGAGACCCATCCTGCTATTGATGTTCCCGATTGAGAGCGTTGTCATGCCGATGCTTTCGCGTCTGCAATCTCAACCAGAGCGCTATCGCCGCACGTTTCTACAGGTGTACGAGGCGATCGCGCTAGTAGGCGCAGTTCTTACGAGCCTGTTTCTCGTGCTAGCCCATCCGCTGACGCTCGTGGTGCTAGGGCCCAAATGGGAGAAAGCGGCTGTCATCTTTGCAGCGTTCACCATTGCATCGCTGTGCTATGTGCTGACCACCGTTTCCACGTGGCTGTTTGCCAGCCAGGGCCGCGGTAGGGAATCAATGGGTGCGTTGCTGATGACTTCGGGTTTTACAATCGTCTCCTACCTGATCGGCTTGCCCTTCGGCCCCGTCGGTGTGGCGATCTCATTTTCCATGGCAGGTCTTGTGGTTCAGATGCCAATCCTTTTCTATATGTCGGGGCGGCATGGCCCCGTGACCATGGCTGATCAGTGGACCGGATTTTTGCGTCACGTGCCTGTCTGGGCAGTCGTCTGCGGCGCGACCTACCTGGCGAGCAGGTTGGTTGTGAATTCCTCTCCGCTGATGCAGTTGGCGATTTGTGCCCCGACTGGTCTGTTGGCGGGGTCTGTCTTTACATGCATCTATGCTCCGTCACGTACTGTGGCGCTGACGCTGTTTTCTGCGCTGCGAGAGTGGCAGAGAGGCCGTAAGGCGTTGCCGGAATAGGCATCATTCACTTATGAAAGGGTTGGTTAGGAGCGTGCTGTCGCATTTCGGCCAGACAAGCTGGGCTATTACCGGACTTTGACCTGTGTGGCAGACCACGCAAAACATGCGGTTGCCAGCAATTCAAGGGCCCAACCCCAATTGTTGTCATGGAGGTTCAGGTGGAGCAACTCTTCGACATGGTTAAGAGCGAAAGCACGAATGACAACGAACAGCAAGAGCAGCAGGACTCCGGTTTGTACTAAAGGCCGCTCTTTGACAAACCACCTCCATTTCTTAAGAAGAGCCGCGAACACTGACAAGAGAGCCATCGTGAATAGCACGGCGAAAACCGTTTGCGCTACCCGCCGGTATTGGTACCAGCCCTCCGTCCGAGCGGCTGCGCGGCCCAGATTGATCAGCGTGGTCTGTAGATTGAGCAGCTTGTTGATGCCTAGAAACAACAGAATGGCGGCCAGTAGCCACCAAGGCTGTTGTTTGCCAGCGGAGCGGTGTCCGTCATGGCGCGCCACAATGCCAGCCCGCGCACAACACAGAGCACCCAGCACATACACGACCGCCACGGCCCATCCCACAGGAGTGAGCTCATCGTTGTCCGAGTGCTGAGCGAACACAATTGCAAAATGACAAAGCACGAATCCAACAGTACCACCATGGCCCAGCGCATAAAAGTGAGATCGCCATTGGCCAAGCGTCGGGTGAATGCAATTGCCACATGAGATCGCCAATTGCGTGCTCAATTCCAGCTCAAGGATCGCGGCCAGGGCGATAAAGAAACTCTGGGTGCGGGTGCACGGGGCTAGTCGCCCGCTGTGCGTGTCAAGAGGGTAGAAGAAATCAAGGTTGGTAAGTTTTCGAGCCACATGGGAGCAGTCGAATTCCATTCTGTGAGAGCGCGTTTGGAAAAGCGAGGCAATTGGCCATGATCCTGCTGCTGGGAGCGAGAGGTTATATCGGGCAGGCGTTTGTGGCAGAATTGCGAAGGCGGCGCTATCCGTTCGCCCCACTCACGCGGATGGCGATCGATTACACGCAGTTCGACATCCTGTTCGATTACGTGCGCAAGATGAGGCCCAGCTTTATCATCAACGCGGCTGGTTACACCGGCCGGCCGAACGTCGACGGGTGCGAATCAGCCCGCGCGGAGACGCTGGCGGCCAACGCCCTGCTTCCCCAGACCGTTGCGCGTGTGTGTCTGGTGACGAACACACCGTGGGGACACGTGTCGTCGGGATCGATTTACAATGGAGCCAAGGTGCTCGATAACGGGGGCGCTCGAATCGAAAGCGATCTCAGTCGCCCGGAGATCCGCTGGCTGTTCGAACAGCACCCGGAGAGATTCTTCGGGTTTACGGAATTGGATGAACCGAACTGTTCGTTCCTGAGACCACCCTGCAGCTTCTACAGCGGGACGGTTGCGCTGGCCGAAGAAGCATTGCGGACAGTGAGAGAATGCTATGTCTGGCGTTGTCGGATCCCGTTCAACGAATACGATCAGCCGCGAAACCTCCTGTCGAAGATCCAATACTATCCCAAGGTATACGACAGCGTGAACTCGCTTTCGCATCTGGACGACTTCGTGCAAACGTGTTTGAATCTTTGGGAAAGGGGAGCGCCGTTTGGTATCTACAACGTGACCAACCCCGGTGCCGTCACGACCCGGCAAGTGGTCGCCTTGATTGAGCAGGTCTTGAAACCTGTCCGAACTTTCGAGTTTTGGAAGGATGACGAGGAGTTCTACCGCGATGGCGCGACGGCGCCGCGTTCCAATTGCATCTTGGATGTTTCGAAAGTCCGGGCCACCGGGGTGCGTCTGCGGCCGGTGCAGGAAGCCTTGGAAGAATCGCTGCGAAGGTGGCGGGTAGCTGGCGCAGTGGTGTGGCCGGCGCGACCAGATCCACAACCTGTTCACCATTAACAGGTTCGCCGTCAGTATAAAGTGGTGAAATCGATGATACGAATACGATCAGAACGAGTTATCCCGTTAGCCGACACATGGATTACCAGAGTATGGCTGGGATGGGCGCTGTATTGCCATCTGGCTCTCGTTAGCGGCACGCTGGCGCAAGAGGTGTTGACCCCGCGTCCGGCGATACCAACGACGCCGCCGGCGATCGAGGACATACAGACCAATAGCGCGGGGTATATCGACTTTGGGAATGCGGTTCCCAATACGGGCATCAATGAGCATCCATTCCAGGTGGGGCCTTTGGATATACACCCGAATTTGTTTTACCAGCTCTTGTACGCGACCGGCGTCCAATCCGCACCCGGATTGGCGCAGGACACAATCACCCAGAACATTTCTCCCGGATTATTGGTGAATATCGGCAGGAATTGGACACTGGACTACACGCCGACGTACACAATCTATACGGAGATTCATTCCCCGACAAATGCTGCTCTTCACAACGCCCTCAATCACGCAGCCGCCTTGAACGGTGGGCTTGCCTATGGGGACTGGGTTTTGGGATTTGGCCAGACGTACAATTACTCAGATACGCCACTGATCGCGACTGCCGGACAGACCGTGCAAGAGACGTTTGTCACCACCTTGACGGGATCGTATCGGTTCAATACGGTCATGTCGGTGGACCTGAGCGCCAACCAAAATTTCACGTACTACGACAAACTAACCAACACGCGCGAGTGGTCGACGATGGACTGGCTGAATTACCAATTCTGGCCGCGGCTGGACGGGAGCCTGGGGATTGGTGGCGGCTATGACAACGTGAGTGCGGGCGTCGATTCGGTTTTCGAACAGTACCAAGCACGGGTGAACTGGCGGGCCACGGACCTAACCAGCTTCCAGGTCCACGGTGGTTTGGAAGACCGGCAATTCCTCGGCTCCGGCAATAGTGATCTGATCAATCCGATCTTCGGTGCGGAGGCCAAGTGGAAGGCGTCCGAGGTCACGGCGATCGCGGTGGATGCCGACCGCACCGAGTCCATGTCGCCGTATCAGGATCAAATCATCGAGGCCACCGACGTGACGGCAACCCTGAACCAGCGGTTGCTGAAGAAGCTCTTTTTGAGCGCCGGCGGCGGGTACCATTGGGATACGTACGTATCTACATCCGCCCCCTTTGCGAGCATCAATCGACGTGACAAGAATTATACGATCAACGCCAGCCTTACCTGCGTATTCTTCAAGCGCGGCACGATCGCCGCGACATACCAGTACAGCGAAAACACATCCACACTACCCGGTTACGGGTACAGCAGCAATCAATACGGATTTCAGCTTGGGTACCAATTCTAGCGCGCTCTTGTCCGGTGATGACTCAAGCGGCGCGCCTTTAGACGAACAATGAATACGGCTGACGAACCTCAAGCAGTTGCGGCGCACCCTGCTACGACGGGGCCGGAGGCCGTGTCGCTTGATCGCCCGAAATTGCCAAAGGATTTCGTATGGTCGGTGATCATACTTGTGGCCTGTTTCAGTGTGCCGTTGTTCCATCTGGTATGGTTCGCGGCAACCAGCCTGCTGTATTCGCACGTCTTGTTGGTGCCGTTCGTGAGCGCGTATCTGGCCTGGTTGAATCGGCGCAATGCGCGGGGCTTTTCAGAGCCAAACCGGCGATTCGCGGTACTTGCGTGGTGCGCCGGATCGGTTGTGCTGGCTGGATACTGGCTGGGGGTTTGGTCCGGTTGGCCCATGACGCATCAGGATGGTCTGGCATGGACGACCGCTGCTTTCGTCTGCTTCTTTTTCGGCGTGTGCAGCTTGTTCGCGGACAGAGAAGCGCTTCGAGCCATGCGGTTTCCCCTGTGTTTCCTGGTGTTCATGGTGCCGTTTCCGACGCTGGTACAGAATTGGTTGGAAAGCTTTCTCCAGCGAGGGTCGGCGCTGACGGCCTACGGGTTGTTTCAGTTATCCGGGGCACCGGTCTTTTACAATGACCTGAATTTTCAATTGCCGGGCTTTGCGTTGCAGGTGGCGCCAGTATGCAGCGGCATCCATTCCAGCCTGGTATTGTTCCTGACCAGTCTGGTCGCGGGTCACCTCTTCTTGCGGTCGCCGTGGAAGCGGGGAATCCTGGCGCTGGCCGTGCTTCCACTCGGGCTGTTGCGAAACGGATTCCGTATTTTTGTAATCGGTGAGCTGTGCATTCATATTGGTCCCCAGATGATTCATTCCGCGATTCACCATGAGGGCGGCCCGGTCTTTTTTGCGTTGGCCATGGTGCCATTCTTCCTTCTCTTGATTTTCCTTCGGCGGTCCGAACAGGTGCCGGCGGGATCCACGGACCAGCAACGGAGTTCTTGACCTGCACCTGCCAATGACCATGACACACCCGAACACGCTTTGTTCCGATTTCTTGCGGTGAGCCGTGTCTCTACTCGCTGACGAAGCCCGAGGCGCCCTGACTGGTTGAAGCGGTGCGCGGTGGGACGAGATTGTGCCACTTGAATGGCAGTCTGGTTTCTTGAAATGTGACGTTCGCCTTGGTGCGGGTGACGAGCATGAAGTTGAAAGTATTATACCATACCGCAGAAAAGCGGACCTATCACTACCGGCGCTCCTGGAACTTTCACTCGTGTGTTCTTGCAAGAAGGATGTTGTCCGATATGAGGGACAATTATCTGTCGAAAAGCGACCAAATGCTAACTGCGGCAGAGAAGGTAAAGGATGGCTTGTTAATGACAGCATCGCCTAGACGCATCCGCGATTGCGCTGCGATCCAGATGGACGGCGTGGACGGCGATAGATAGGTTGACGTGTCTGACACGGCCATGGCACTATGCACGATGTGATTGCCCGCTCATCGAGTACGTGCGTGCATCCAATTGAGTCGAGAGAACCCGGTACCGCGAACAGATGGGGGCATTTCATGCGACAGTTTGTGTTTAGGATTCTCGCGTTGGCGGCATTGTTTCTGGCCGTCATGGCCGGAAGCGGTTGCACGCAGGCGGCCAGACGGGCCCGCCACCTGGCGCGTGCCAATCAGTACTTCAATTCAGGCGAACTGGACAAGGCGGAGATCGAGTACTTGATCGTTCTCAGGACCGATCGGGTGAACGCTCCCGCCATCGGCCGCCTCGGGATTATTTACTATGAGCAGGGGTGCTACGGGCGCGCAATGCCATTCCTGATAAAGGGCCGCGAACTGAAGCCGGACGATTTGGATCTGCGTTTGAAACTGGCCGCCATCTATCTGACTGCGGGGAAGGGGAAAGAGGTCCGCGATGAGGCCAACTTCGTTCTCGACCGGAGGCCGCAGGATGCCGAGGCGCCACTGCTGTTGGCGCAATCGGCCGTTACGACAAACGCGATCGAAGAAGTTCAGCAACGATTGAAGGCGGTGGTGGAGAAGGTGGGTGAGACCGCTGCCTTGGATGTGGGCCTGGCACATCTGGAACAGATTCGGGGAGATTTTCAGGGAGCAGCGGCCGATCTGCAACGGGCCAAAGCTCTCGACCCAAAATCGAGTTCGGTGTTTTGGGCCTACGGGAACTTGTACTTTGCGCAAAACGACCAGAAGCAGGCCGAGGAGGCGTTCAAGACGGCGGCCGAACTATCTCCTCCTCGATCTCCGAGGCGGTTGGGATACGCCCAGTACAAGATCCGAGCAGGGGATTTAACGGCCGGCAAACAGCTCTTGCAAGAAATCACCCAGAAGACCCCGGACTATTTGCCCGCATGGAGATGGCTGGCGGAGATCGCCCTGGCCGAAAAGAAAACCGACGAATGCGCGAACATGATCGGCAGAATGCTGACGCGCGACTCGGTGAATTACGACGCTCTTTTGTTGAATGGCCAACTGATGCTGGCCAAGGGTGAACCGGACAGGGCGGTCGTGGAATTCAAGAAGACAGTGGCTGCGTATCCACAGGCGGCCAACGCTCATTACCAACTGGCGGTGGCCTACCTGGCCAAGAACGAGGTGGGGCAGGCGGTGATCAGCCTGAACCAGGCGTTGAGCCTGGCGCCGAATTTTGCGGAAGCCACGTTATTGTTGGCGGGAATCGAAATGAGAACCGGCGAAGTGGGTGCGGCCATCGCTTCGCTGAAGGCGTTAGTGGAAAAACGACCGCAATTTGTCCAGGCCCAAGTCCTTCTGGCCGATGGGTATCGCGCCCAGGGCAATTTCGAATCCGCGATCGAGATCTACCGCGCCATAGAGAAGTTGGCTCCGAAGAATCCAGATGCTCCGTTCCTAATGGGGATGACGTTTCTCCAGGAGAAGAAGCGGGACGAAGCCCGCGCGGCATTCGGCAGGGCCGTGGAATTATCTCCCGATTACCTGGCCGGGGTGGAGCAGCTGGTGGACATGGATACCACGGACAAGCAGTATGAAACGGCCCTGCAGCGGGTGCAGCCGCTCCTTGATCGAAACCCCAAGTCGGCGGAGGCGCGTTTGATTCAGGCCAAGATTTTTCTAGCGCAACAAGATGCGAAAGGGGCGGAAACCGCGCTGTTGAAGGCCATCGAGTTGAAGCCGGAATCTCGGACCGCCCATCTCATGCTCGCGCGGTTGTATGTCGACACCCACCAGGTACCGAAGGCATTGGACGATCTCCGCGCGGTCGTGGAGAAAAATCCAAAGGATGCCGGGGCGTGGATGTCTATCGGTGTGATCCAGGATCAACAGAAGGATTACAATGCAGCCCGCGACACCTACGAGAAACTGCTGGCGGCCAACCCGCAGTACGCGCCGGCGATGAACGAACTGGCGTGGTTATATTCGGAGAGCTTTGGACAGATCAGCAAGGCGTATGAGATCGCTAGGAAAGCCCGGGAATTGCGGCCATACGACCCGTTTACCGCCGATACGCTGGGTTGGATCCTCTATCGGATGAAACAGTACCCGAAGGCCTTGAGTATGCTACAGGAAAGCACCGGCAAGATCGGAGAGCAAGCTGTCGTCCAGCTTCATTTGGGGCTGACGTATTACATGTTGGGCGAGGAAGAACCGGCTCGGGCGGCGCTGCAGCGCGCCCAGGAATTGAAAAAGGACGTTACGTACCGCGACTTGAACAAGGGCGTTTCGTACCGCGAGGAAGCGGGCCAATGCCTGGCAATCCTGGCCATTGATCCCGCGTCTGCCGGGCCCGAGGCGCGGGCCATGTTGGACAAGCGACTGGCGGCGACGCCGGATGACCCTGTGGCCAGGGCGCGGCTGGCTGCCATTGACGAGCGCCAGGGGAATTTTGATAAGGCGACAGAGGGGTATCAGTCGATTCTGACCGCCAATCCCTACAATGTCGGGGCGTTGGTCAACCTCGCACGACTCTACTCGGCCCGTGGGAACGACGCGCACAAAGCCATCGAATTTGCCAAGAACGCGTACAAAATCGCGCCGAATGATCCTGCCGTCTCCTCGATTCTTGGTCGGCTGGCGTTTCAGACGGGCGACTACAAATGGGCAGCGAGCTTGCTCCAACAAGCGTCGGGTCAACAACCCCAGAATCCCGAAGTGCTCTTTGATTTCGCGCTGGCCTCCTACAGCGTTGGCCAGGTGCCCGGTGCCGCGGCGAATGCGAAGAGTGCCCTGCAGGCGGGGACTGGTTTCTCGCGTGCGGATGCCGCGACACGTTTTCTGGACATGATCGCGCTGGCTGGCGACCCGGCGCAGGCCGCTGCGTCATCATCCCGCGTTCAGGACATATTGAAATCGCAACCCGACTACGTGCCCGCGCTCATGGTGATGGGGGCGATTGAGGGCCAAAAACCGGATCTCCGCACGGCGGAGCAGGTCTATGAAAAAGTGCTGTCGCTGTATCCTGACTTTGGACCGGCGAAGAGGCAGCTGGCAATTCTGTATGCGGCGGATCAACCCGCCGACAACCAAAAGGCGTTACAGCTCGCGATGCAGGCTCGAGAAGCGTTTCCCGAAGATCCGGACGTTGCGAAGGCGCTGGGCATCCTCGCCTATCGGCAGGGTGACTACGCGAGGTCGTTCCGGCTGCTGCAGGAGAGCGCCAGCAAGCTGAATGGAGATGCCAAGGTATTCTACTACCTGGGCATGGATCAATATCGACTCAAACAACAGGCAGAAAGTAAACGATCGCTCCAGCGCGCCTTGGACTTGAGTTTACCCGGTGAGCTCGCCAACGAAGCACGGCGCGCGTTGGCTGAACTAAAGTGAGTTCTCTCACCGCCCAGAGTATTCAGCTTCCACCGAGAAGTGTGTGACGCTGGCGCAGGCCGCGTGCCTCACGCAGTGATCTGTTCGTGCAATGAGCGCGGCCATCTTGCGGAGCATCATTGCCGTCAGACAGGCTTGGAATCGGAGATTGACGTGGGAAACAACCTTTTCGATAGGGGTACTGATCGACTTGGCGAAGTGTAAACTATCCCTAAAGGACGTCGGATTTCTTTACGGTTTCCATCCCCCATCCCGGACCTCTGATCGCAACAAAATATTTCGACTGATACACATCATGTTGTGGATTAGCTACTTATGAATCTGAAAATGAAGCAGGAAACCTGTTGGCATGTCGTCTGCTTGGTTTGCCCGTCGGATGGTTGCGGAAACAGGGAAAGCAAAGTATAGGGTCAACAAATAGGAGACGGGATATCATGAAGAGCAGACTCATCAAACTTTTGATCGTCGGAGCTGTTATCGCCTTTGTGGGTTCGAGCGTGACGGTACGGGCACAAACTGCTGCGATTGAGCTCTTGAGCGGGGCCAGCACCATTGTCGTCCAGGATAATGGCGTCGGCGATACGAGTTCGGCCATAGGCGACATCCAGTGGAATGGAAGCATTAATGGTTGGACCATTGTGGTCACGACGGGAGATTCAAAGCCGATCTTGGGAAGCGCAGCTTCCCCGCAAATGGATCTCTCTGTCACCTCTGCTACGCCCGGTGCCGGTGCCTTGACCGTTGAGTTCACAGATACTGGCTTTACGGGAAACGGCGCGATAATCAATACCACCAACGGCGGCAATAATGGAACAAGTGTGGAGACGGCGAGCGTGTTGGTGGATCCGACTGATACTCAATTCGGCGGGTCCCCTGCTACATCGGTTGGGGTGTCGCCTTACTCCCTCACCATTGTGGATTGTTTCACCGTGGGAACCGTCAGTGCTGATGACCGCGTTTCCGTTTCGGTTCCTGATGGCGGGATGACCGTTCTCCTGCTGGGCGCGGCGCTCACAGGACTCGGATTGCTGAAGCGCCGTTTGGCGTAATTCGACTAAGTTTAGCTTGTCGTTGTTTTGAGAAGGGCAGGGTGATCATCCCTGCCCTTCCGATCTTTACAGGTCGAGGTTGCATTCCCCGCCGTTTGTTTGAACTGACGTTTGGCGCTCTTCGAACTGAATTTGATTGTGGATGTTGAATATGGCAACTGCCCCGGCCAACTTGATTTAGCATAATTTTGTTTTGGGGCTATGCACTTGATTCCCCTAAGTCCAATGGGTAGTAGTCGGAGGGTTAGGTAGTGATTAGGCGGAGCAAAGTGCATAGCCCCATTTTGTTTTTTTCGTGTAATTGACGAAACCGTGATGGGGTCATCCCTCTGGGTGATACCATCGAGGAACGATCAGCTCTTGCACAACAATGCACCAAATACTTCCAACTGCTCCAGTGATTTTCTTGTGAAGCCTTGCGGTTTCTGGCTATAATAACCCCAATCGTTTGGATCAAAGCCGGTCCCCGTCTTTTGAACGAGAAGTCATGAACGTTACGTTTGCACTGGCAATCAGTGCTGCCATTCTGGCCGCCACGCTGGCCTTGGGCGTCGCCATTCGCGCGCAGCGTTCTCTTGTTCGTTGGACTTTCGTGCTGGGCATGCTCGCCTTGTCAGCGGAGAGAGTTTTCTTGGGGATGAGCGTGAACGCCGTTCTGCCGGGAGAGGTCGTTCACTGGGAAAGGTTGAGGATGATCGCCCTCTCCTTGCTCCCCGGAGTCTGGATCCTCTTCAGCCTGAGTTACTCGCGTGGGAATGCGCGGGAATTTCTGGCTAAATGGTGGTTTGTTGTGGCCGCTGCCTTCCTTCTGCCCGCGGGGCTTGCCGTGTTGTTCGGCGAAAACTTGATTGCTTTGAGTGCCCCTGGCGCAGTCGAGGATCACCGGATGCTTCGCTTGGGTCTGTCCGGAATCGCTTTGAACCTTCTCGTCTTGATCGCTGCGGTATTCGTACTGATGAACTTGGAGCGCACGTTTCGGGCGTCCGTCGGAACGATGCGCTGGCGAATCAAATTCATGATTTTGGGTCTGGGTGTGCTATTCGCCGTCCAAGTGTACACTAGCAGCCAGGCGCTTCTGTTTCGCGCAACGGATCTGTCCCTGGAGGGCCTGAATTCGGGCGCGCTCCTTGTGGCCTGCCTGCTGATTGTGCGCTCGCTGTTGCGGGCCGGGCAGTTCGACGTCACCGTCTATCCATCGCTTTCGGTTCTCCATAATTCGCTCACCGTCCTGCTGGCGGGCATCTATCTTTTCATTGTCGGAGCATTCGCGAAGGTGGTCACATTTCTCGGGGGAGACGCGACCTTCACGCTCAAGGCGTTCGTCATTCTGGTCGCCTTGGTATTGCTGGCGGTCCTGTTGCTGTCCGAGCGGGTGCGGCTGCTTACCAAGCGCTTCGTCAGCCGTCACCTTCAACGGCCGTTGCATGACTATCGTCTGGTCTGGCGAAAGTTCACTGAGGGTACAGCCTCCCGCGTCGACCAGACGGAACTGTGCCGTGCAACGGTCAAACTGATCGCGGAAATTTTCCAGGCGCTCTCCGTGACCATCTGGCTCATGGACGATACAAGAGAACGCCTGACGTTTGGGGCATCCACGTCGTTGTCCGATACCACGCGCACGAATCTCAGCTCGCGAGAGACGGAGGTGGCGGAGGTCGTTCGCGGCTTGCTCGAACAGACGGCGCCCGTGGACATCGACACATCGAAGGAAAGGTGGGCCACGCTGGTGAGGCAGTGGCATCCGGACGAATTCCGCACCGGAGGGAACCGCATTGCCGTGCCGATGATCAGCAACGGAGAACTGCTCGGGCTGATCACGCTGGGCGATCGCGTTGGCGGAGTACCCTTCTCGCAACAGGATTTTGATTTGCTCAAGTGCCTGGGCAACCAGGCAGCCGCCAGCGTGCGCAATGTCCAGATGTCCCAAAAACTTCTCCAAGCGAGGGAACTCGAAGCGTTTCAGATGATGTCGGTGTTCTTCATCCACGACCTGAAGAACACCGCTTCGACGCTTAACCTGATGTTGCGCAACCTGCCCATCCATTTTGACAAGCCCGCCTTTCGAGAGGATGCGTTGCGCGGGATTTCCAAGACCGTGGATCACATCAATCAACTGATTGAACGGTTGAGCTTGTTGCGCCACGACTTGGAAGTGCAGCCGACGGAATCGGACCTGAACGAGTTGGTTTCCCAGGCCGTAACCGGTTGGGCCAAAACCAGCGATGTTGATCTGGTCCAGGACCTGCACCCACTACCAAGATTGTATCTGGATCGGGAGCAAGTACTGAAAGTGGTAACGAATTTGGTACTCAACGCGACGCAAGCTGTTTCCGGTAAGGGTCGGGTGTGCATCGAGACGACCCACCGGAACGGCTGGGTGGTGCTCGCCGTGACGGACAACGGCTGTGGCATGAGCGCTGAGTTTCGAAATCGATCTCTGTTTCGCCCGTTCCAAACCACCAAGAAAACGGGGCTGGGAATCGGCGTATTCCAGAGCAAGATCATCGTCGAGGCGCACGGGGGGAGGATCGAGGTCGAAAGTGAGCTGGGCAAGGGCACGACATTTCGCGTATTGTTGCCCGTCCAAAAGTTAGGTGAATGAACCCCAAATTGCTCATAGTTGATGACGACGAAGAAATCCGCACCCAGATGAAGTGGGCGCTGGCGCAGGATTACGAGGTGTTGCTGGCTGAGAACCGGGCCAGCGCGGTCGAATGTTTCCGGTTCGATCGACCACCGGTGGTGTTGCTGGATCTGGGCCTGCCGCCTCAACCGAACAATCCCGAGGAGGGGTTGGCGGCGATGTCTGAGTTGATCGCGCTGGATCGGCTGGTCAAGGTCGTGATCATCACAGGACAAGAAGAGAGGGAAGTCGCGCTGAATGCGGTCGGGGCCGGGGCCTACGATTTTCTCTGCAAGCCGGTGGACACGGAGGAACTGAAACTTCTCCTGAAACGTGGTTTCCATCTCGCGCGGTTGGAACGGGAGTACCGCGAGATGCAGCAACAATTTCAGGGCGATGCTTTCGAGGGCATGCTGGGCACGAGTCCCCTGATGCAGGTTGTGTTCGCTTCGATTCGCAAGGTGGCCATGACTGACGTCCCCGTCCTGATTCTTGGGGAAAGCGGAACCGGAAAAGAAATGGCCGCCATGGCGATCCACCGCAGGAGCGCTCGAAAGGACGGCCCGTTTATTGCGATCAACTGCAGCGCGATCCCGGAAACACTTCTGGAGAGCGAACTGTTCGGGCATGAAAAGGGGGCGTTCACCGGCGCCCACTTGCAGCGGAAAGGGCGCATCGAAAGCGCCAGCGGCGGCACGCTGTTTCTGGATGAGGTCGGAGAGATTCCATTGCCGTTACAGGTGAAACTGCTTCGATTTTTGCAGGAGCAACGCATCGAACGGGTCGGTGGCCGTCAAGAGATCCATATCGATACGCGCGTTATTGCCGCGACCAACTCCGATCTCAAGAAGAGGATGGCCGACGGGAGCTTTCGAGAGGACCTTTTCTATCGATTGGCCGTGGTCCGGATGAACTTACCGCCGTTGCGTGACCGGGAAGGGGACGTTCCTATGTTGGCGCAAACGTTCCTGCAGCGATTTTCGCGGGAGATCAACAAACAGGGCTTGGCCTTCGATCGGGAGGCGGTGGCGGCGATCCGCAGGCATGCGTGGCCGGGAAACGTGCGGGAACTGGAAAACCGCGTCAAACGGGCCGTAATCATGGCTGACGGCAAGTGGCTGACAGTACAAGACCTCGAATTGGCCGAATCCAAAGAGTCCCCACGCGCCACCACATTGAAGGAAGCCAGGGAGAACTTGGAGCGAGAGATGATTCTTCAAGGGTTACGGAAACATTCTTGGAAAATCGCTGCGGCCGCGGCCGAACTCGGTGTGAGCCGCCCCACGTTGTACGAGCTGATGGAAAAGCTGAACCTACAACGGCCCGCGCAAGAGCCGTAGTCATGCAGTTCGCTGTCCCAGCCATCGTCACGGCCGGCAACCGCCGCGGTGAGGCACAAGAAGCATCCACCTCAGCTTGCCGCTAAAACCAGGAGAACTTCTCCGGCACATACACGATGTCGGAAGGCTTCAAGTAGAATGGCGTGCTCTGTTTGGCCTCCAAGGCCTCCTTGAGATTCAGCGTATAGTTCTTCGTCCCGTCTTTCCTGTTCCGGACCACCCGCACATGACCGAGGTCGGCCTTCGAATAATCGAAACCGCCAGCTTCCATGATGGCTTCCAGCGCGGTGATTGGGTGGTCGGATAGGATCTTGCCCGGCCGGATCACAGCCCCGGTCACAAAAATCGGAAACGAGGAAGAAGTCACGGTCACCGTGACCTCCTTTGTGACCAACTGGGACGAGTACAGCTTAAGAATCTCTTTCTCCAAATCGGCCGGCGTCAACCCGGCGGCAACGACTTCGCCGACCATGGACAAGGCAATCTTGCCATCTCTTCGGATCTGTTGCGAGTCATTGAGGTTCGGTGCGCCGGGAAAGGTGATCTTCAGCACGTCGCCTTCTCGTAGAATGATTGCGTTCGCTTGGTCGGCGGGTTCGACGGGTGCCTTTGTTTGGGCCGTCTGACAGCCGGCAACCGCGGTCAGGATTGCGACCGCCACGGTCGCCAGCATCGCACGCGAACGGCCGCCAACGAACCCACCTATGGCGTTCGGCGAGCAGTCGAGATCGTTTCGAATTGTTGACCCCTTAGTCATTCGTCAGCCTCCTTCGAGTATTGTACGCGGCTCGTACGGGAACGAACTGGCAATTCCCGTGTCTCTTTTACAAAGGTCATTCTATTCGTGCGCGGTCACAGCGACAACACCAAAGCTGAGCTACCCACTGCGCATCGCGGCATGGTGAAAGGTCACTCGGTAACCAAAGCCACGCACAATGCCTCTGTCGGACTGTGTAAATCGGCGTCGGGATACATTACACTTTTCGGTAATCTCTTGGAATCTCACGAATGAGATAGATTTTATAAGTGTCTTATTACTAGGCTCTTAACGCGATAACCGGGCCTGGTTTTCGTCGCTGTGGTACGCGTTGTGCTAAATAACACCATGGGAAATGGATTGATGTCGTCGTCTGGTTCGACGGCATGCAGAATAGGAAGAGAGGGTATAGGGATGAAAAGGGCAATGTTGTACCTACCACGAGTCGGTCTGTATTTGGCAGCCATCGGGCTGGCCATTATCACCACGTCAGCAAGCGCTGTTCAATACACGTATACGGGCGAAACGGGCGGCGGGCTGTTGATGGCGATTGAGACATCCGGCGGAGGTCAGTATGATTACGTGGGTCAAATGAACTTTACCACCCCTTCGACACCGACTTGGCTATCTCCCCTGTCTACATATTGCACCGATGTCGGCATCGATCTTCAATCGCCGTACAATTACACTCCGTACACGTTTGCGGCCGCACAGGCGGCTTCGGGAGGAGTGAATCCGAAGTGGATTTTGGGCGGCATTCAGAACGCCGCCGCGATCTGGTACGCCAATAAGGGGTCAGTGGTGACCGTCGATCAGCAAGCGGGGCTCCAACTGGCAATCTGGGAAGCGTTGTACAACAACCCGTCCGGCATTACGGCTAGCAGTTTCTTCAGTTCGTCAAACGGCGGCTTTTATATCTTGTCTTCTGATGCAGGGGACATTGCGACGGCGGCGACTGACGCTGCGAACTTCCTGAACGGCCTTAGCGGTGATCTCCCGGCACCGGATGGCACATGGTTGGCTCCGGTCGGCTTGGACGGATCGATTTGCGGATCGCAAGGATTGCTGTACCCGATCTCTCAAGTGCCGGAAGCAACGTCGACGTTGACGTTACTCGGCGCGGCTCTCACAACGCTGGGCTTTGCGAGCCGGAAGCTCCGCTCGAAGTAAAAGCAGATTTAACATGCCGCTATGTGCGCAGGGCGGTTCTGATCGGATATCGTCCGGTCGGAACCGCTTTGAAGTATAAGGGAGCCGCTGTGGGAGCTGACCGCGCCCGGAAGTTTCTCTCTTTGTCTTGCCGAAGATTAATCGAGTTGGCCGGTAAGGGTCAGATGGCCCGTAGGAACCAGCACTGTGTTCGTTTGGCCGTTTGAAATCACGTCCAGCACACCCATGAAATGCGCTTGTCCGGCGCGCCGGGTAATGCCTTTGTGGTTCCCCGGAGTATACTTCACGATGTCCTCGTCTCCCATCGCTTTATCGAGGTGATCGGGATCTTGCGCCTGCAACACGGCCGTGGCGCAGCCATTGGTATCCAGATGCAGCCTGCCGGCAACCGTCAAATAACCTCCCGCCAGGTTCCCGACAGGTTGAACATCAAAGATGGCCACAAACCGCTCCAGATTCGTAATTCCAGTCGTGGGGTTTGCATCCTGCACTTTGTCGAAGCTGGTGGTCTGTGCAATCGTCGTCATGGTCGAAGTGATTGTGTCGTAGACAACCAGGAGCGCAGCCGAGCTGTCGCAGTTTATGGCGAAGGCTAATACCTGGTTGGTCGTCGGCTGTGTGCCCAACGCCTGTGCGACGATGTCCGATCCCCACCAAGACTCATAAGAATACTGGGGAACACCACCGGCGCTTGTCTGCGAAACCGCTATCGTGTAAGCAGCCGAGCCAAACGAAAGTAAGCCCGATGATCCGCCCCAAACAGAGGCCACAGCCACAATCATGGATCCCACTCCCAGAACAATCCACTTCTTTATATTCACCACGCAACTCCTTTCACTACGTCACTTTCGCCCGGCTGAATCATCGACTGGCGAGCTTCAACCTCATCATGGGCAAGCGTCTCAGCTGCATCTGGTGCCAACCTGCTGGCATGTTCGGCTTCAGACACCACAATTGGAATGGGTTGTGAGAGTTGTGGGACAGAGCCTTATGAGCAACCGAAAGAACAACATAATTCAACATCGAGGGCGGTTTTAGCAGCTAACGTACCAGTTGCGGCCCGGTCGTCTTTCCTGCAGTTTTATATGGAAAATCTGGCCCGATGGTTTGCCAAGTAGGGCGATTTTCCATGGGGGAGACACCCATTTCTCTTAACTGAGTGGGCTGATTCTCTCTGGTGCGGACGACTCGGACACCCCGCGGTCCCGGTGGCTATAAAACGCACGTCACGAAGCGTAATGGCACAAATCTGGCTTTCACATGGACTACGGCCCTCCGAGGAGATTTTGGAGGCAAACCTGGCATGCCTTAGCTATAAGAAATATGTTGACATTGTATCGCGACAAACCGACAAACCGACAAACGGGACAAATCAAAATCAAATGGCAGCGAATAGCGCGTTTGTTATCAGAAAATTCCGTTTCGCTTGCAGTTTGGGTGAAAAAGGGGTGACGAAGCGCGAGAAACCTTACTCGTGTCAAAGCGGTACAGACCGCCATTCAAGGCTGTGTCCCGAGGAAGCCAGGGCGACTACTCCCATACCTTGGCTTGCCACATACAGGTTGGATTGTGGCGGGGCCGTCGGTTCTAGCAGGGATCATCAGTTCAAGGGAACTTGGCGTCGATAAAGACCGAGCGGGACAAATCATGAAGATTCTTCGCATTCCATTGGTCATTGTCCTGGTGGTTTTGGCTGGTCGAGGGTTCAATGCCAACGCACAGACGGAGTCGAATCTTTACTCCTTCGGCGGCTCCCCCGATGGGGCCAATCCAGAAGCCCCTCTAGTGCAGGGCAGCGACGGCAATTTCTACGGTACGACCTATTTCGGCGGGACGAGCACCAATTGCAATGTCGGGTGCGGCACCGTGTTTCGGATCAGTCCCAGTGGCAGCTACACGAATCTTTACTCATTTGGTACCGTTTCCAACGATGGGAACTTTCCATCTGCCGGGTTGGTGCAAGGCAGCGACGGCAATTTCTACG